>Ga0210040_10003547_pt1 | contig 21016 bp, 17 predicted proteins | sample CryGeyCG12114_NA_FD_185462 | JGI IMG/M metagenome (GOLD analysis project Ga0210040, IMG submission 185462) | Groundwater microbial communities from aquifer - Crystal Geyser CG19_WC_8/21/14_NA (SPAdes) (version 2) | ecosystem: Environmental > Aquatic > Deep subsurface > Groundwater | place: USA... | reverse complement strand
AGGCAAAAAGAAAACTAAACACAAATAAATCTACTAAACAAACGGAATGCTCATTGGATTGTTTTTGGTTTTAGGTTGGGGATGGAAAAAACCACAAGGCTGGGGATGGGGACATGGCGGCGGCGGCGGCGGCGGCGGAGGTGGTGGAGGCAAACAGAAAACTAAGCAAATATAAATCTACTGAACAAACGGAATGCTCATTGGATTGTTTCTATGGTTTTAGGTTGGGGCTGGAAACCACAAGGCTGGGGATGGGGACATGGAGGAGGCGGCGGCGGTGGGGGCGGTCATGGAGGATGGGGATGGGGTGATGATCTCCCAGAATATGACGCTGAAATTATCGAACGGTCTCTTCCATGGGGAAGTGATGAAGTATCAAGCGACTCCACATCTGTTGAATCTGCTGAATCCTCTGAACGAGTGAACTCATGGCGCGGCTTACCAGTTTTTGAAGATTTCCCATACCCATATTAAATGTTTTTCACTTTGCCCTCTTCGAACTTTTGTGTTTCCTCACACCTGTCAGTACTTGTAAACCAATTATGAAAAAATAAGCCTAAGAGCTTAGTAGCTAACTAACTACAACATGAAATCTGTCATATGAATAAAAAAATGCAAACTTACATGACTCCCAAAGCAATGAATAGATTAGAGAATAATTGAATTATTAATTTGATCATGAATGATGGGGGAACAAACGAAAGTTAAGTTACACCTAATCGACACAATGGAGAGAAAGTTGAAGGCTTAAAAAGGAAAATGTTTTTCTCATTTAATCTTACAGCTAGTTAGTTAGTTTTGTGAGGGTAAAGCTCATGATTTACTGTTATTTGGACAAGTATTTTACGTCGGGCATTCAGTCACAGAATCAATTCGTTGATCATTTTGCATAACAAAGGAAGATTGGCGAGTTATTAAATGGTACTAGCTTACCTAGTAACACCAATCACTCTAACCTCTATTGTGGTAGACGAAATGGTTAGGTACAAAGAGAGAATTATGAAACTTGTCTATGCACAGATGGGCTCTATAGTACAATTCCGGATTCATGTTCAAAAAATAAACCAGTTTAAATGCACAGTAATGTGCACATTTCATTGACAAGTTGGCACGTTCTAGAGGTTTAGTTAGCCAAAGGCGCACACCTTTACTCCCAGAAAGACAAGTTCAATTTTATCTGATGACAAACTAACTAAACTACCCAACGCATACTTAAAGGATCTGTAGAGTCGTAAACTAAATTAAAGGCGTCAATGAAGTATAATTCTGAAAGTTTCAGCATTGATTTGCATTCGTACGTATTCAGCATTATGCTGCAGCTCAGCTTTCAGCTGAACTCTACGGACCCCTTCACTTCTATATGCAAATGCAAAATTGAAACAGAATGAATTTACTGCTGATTTTCACGCTTATAAGAATATTTTGCATCCATTCCACAAATAAAATTTTGAAAATTTAAGTATGTCTGGAAATTTTCACAAAATGCTTCTACATTATCTAAATACATATCAAAACATACAGGAACTTCTTTGATATGTAATTAAGAATTGAGAGTAAACAACATTATATGCTTTGTTGTAACAAAAGATAGTTCAAGTTCTCGGATCTCAAGCTATGAGAATGAAAAAAAAACTCATAATTAAGTAAATCCAAAGGCTATTGACTTTTCATCTTAATCATAATAATCCACTAGCAAATCAGATTACTTTTAGTGCAAAATTGTTGTTTCAAGCTTTGGCATACTAAATTGATGAGCTGTGGAAATTCAGGAAAAAGTTAGTAGCTAATATTTCCCGGTTGACGAAATTATAGGCTGCTAGTTAAGTAGTAACTTATGTAACTAGTTAGAAATACTTGTTGAGAACCGTAATCAAGATTGTGTTTTCTGAAACGCATAGGATTGATTGAATCTGCAACAGTAATATATTTTATTGTGCGTTTGGTTAGTTAGATCACTTTGATAAACAAAGCCTCATAAAGCCATGAATTAATTTAATGCAATAATGCGGCCACTAACTACTGCCTGCCTTTTGCACTTTGCTATGCATCCTCTAGCTCACAGTAGGTATTCTCATATGTGTAATGCCAATGCCTGTAGCTGGTTCCTTCACACTTCAATTATAATTTTCGCAGAAAACAACTCATTTTGTGGAGTACATCTGAACTCTGTAAAACCTAAGTAAACAGGATATTTTCTTTTTTCCCTGAATAAATACCAAAATGAGGCTGCTTTGTAGATTTCGACAGAAAAAACGAAAAAATGATTAATGACGGAAGCACGTCGTGTCGTTTTTCACCAGCTAGAAAGGGAACTACTTTTCATTTAGTTGGGAGAGGGTAGTTCAAAAGTTTTTGTTGACTAAAAAAGCGACAAGCCTCTTGAGAATATGACTCAGTTTTTTCATTCCACCATTTAAACCTAGTTTGTACACTGACTAACCAACTAACTATGAATACGACTAAATTGTAGCAGATTGTAGAACACACAAACTGCATGTTACAAAAGCTCCCCACAAAAGTAAAGTATGTCCAAACAATTAAGGTCACTTCAAAGGATGAGGCTGGCATTGTCCCAAGTAAATATGCATTTCCTTTCTACATAAACTCAACAATGGCAGCAGGAAATGTGAGAGAAAATGTTACAAATACAAACTAACAAGCGTCATGAAAAATGTAGACAAAATTTTAATATTTTTTGATTTTTCTAGCCCTGTGCACAAGATGTGCAGATATGAATTGAACTTACATACACTCTATATAGCTATCCAAGTCATGTACCGTTCCTACAAGATGCTAGCCGTTAGTTACTTATAGTTTACTTGGGAGCAAAATCGTTGTAGGAAGAGAGCATAAAAAACACCAAGTCTCAGAAAATTGAGCTTGCAAACATACTATAGCCGTATAATTGTACTCACCAACCACAAACTAATGGAAAAGGAATGAGAAAAAGGGTAGAAACGCAGAGATATAGCAAAGAAAAACAGGTTTAAGGTCTTTGCACGAGGAGTAGCCGATTGCTCCTCTTGTGTACAGGGGTGCAAGTTTCCTTCAGTATAATTAATCCGTTCTCGACCGAGTTCAAGAGCTTGACCTGACGTATATAAAGAAGAACTTGGCATCATCTTTCAAGATTCCTCTCTGATCAACTGAGGGGATTATTTGGTTGTGTGCTTCTTAGGAATTAAGCTGGTTCTGTAACCCCGATCAGTGGGGTCCAATATTACCACCATGATCAAGTATTTGGTAAGTGAATATTTTGAATAGAATTCGAAAAAAAATCTATCGTTTTATTTTTGTGACCCACCAAGTGTTTTCATAATATGGTGTCAACGCGGTAGCAAAACATCCAGTGCGAACCTCTCATTTTTTCTTGTGTTCTACCTTGAGAGTTTTTCCCTATGGAGTTCTCAGTTGTGAGAAAACTAACTAACTAAGGAAACATGGACTTGTAGTGGATTCAAAGTTTTTTCTGTGGACGGAATGCAATATCAATACATTATTAGTGCTCACAAAGCAAATCAATATGGATCACTGACCAGTCGTCTGTGATAAGTCTTTTATTAAATTTGTCAATCAACATATTCTAAAACTTTAAATCCCAATTCAATTCGAACCTACAATGTTTATAAACTTTTTTGCCGACAATATGTTAGCGTAAATATTTATCTTTTCATCTTTTCAATATGAATCAGACGAAACAAAAGTTTCACAAAAAATCTGGCCGTTTTGCAACTTTCCTTCTTTCAATTTAACATGCGTACATGATTGTATCCATACAAACTACGTGCTTACTTACAAACAAGTCTTATAGCTTTGAGGCTGAGAGGTCAAACAAACCTGAAGCGAGTTCATTTACTCGTCCACTCTTTAACTAACTCCACACTTGCATCTCAGCTTGTTAAACCAGAGAAACCGGTTCGGTCACTTTTCAACTACATAGTCCATGTGAACTCCTTGTAGCCCCAAACAACAATGCTAATTAAACATGTAGCATGGAAATTGCCCAATCCAGCATTCTTGCAAAACTAACAAACGAAAAAAAAGAAAATCTTTATAGGACATTCACCTCTTACATTCTTGCACCGCATACGCATCCAATCTCAACTTTGTCTTTAACATTTTTTAAAATTTTTTCTGCAGATACCCTTTGCTGGGTTATTAGTGGTCCTTGTGACACTATCCTACGTCTCTGCTCAACAAGATGGAGAGAAGAGCGACTTAGAGCCCTCAGAATTCCTATTCCGTCCAGTGTACATACGGTAAGTTAACTCAAATTCTAAGAAAAACTTTTTGTTGTGAATTTGTAACTTTTCGTCACGACTGATAGGCATGGATACCATCCACACAACAGCTATGGGTGGAAAGGCGTAAGTAACCATGGCGGCGGCCAGGGATGGGGATGGCAACCTCATGGCTACGGCTGGGGATCTTACCATCTCCAAGGCGGTGGCAAGAAAGGAAACAAGAAGAAGGCTAAGGCCAAGAAGAAAGCCCAAAAGAAGAAAGCCAAGGCTAAGAAGAAAGCTCAAAAGAAGGGAGGCGGAGGCTGGGGAGGTAAGGAGTCCGGTGGTTCGAAAAACATAATAAAGTACCACTGACAAGGATTGTATATTTTTTTTGAGATTTTCTTAAGAAAATGAGTTATTGTTGTTGGAACGTTTCGAATGTGTTTTTTCTATTTTCTAGGATGGGGTGGATGGGGAGGTGGCGGCGGAGGCGGTGGCTGGGGAGGTTGGGGCGGCGGTGGCTATGGTGATATTCAGTGACAACCTTAAAAAAAGACATGCCAAAAAATAGAATCTTGCTGTTCCTGTTGATGATAAAGTATTAAAACTACTTTTTCTAGGCGGCTACGGCGGGTTTGAAGAGTAAAAAAAACTATCTATCTCCAGCTGGCAATATTTATATTGTTAACCGTATTTATTTGTCACCATATTGTTGTTACATGTATACACACTCACTAACTTGTTGATTTTGTTGTTGATACTGTTGTTGATACTGACTTGAAAAATGAAATATAGATTTTTTGTACGGTTGCTGTTGTCTTGCTTCGGTGAGTTGCAGTAGTCATAATTGGATGTTTTTATGTGAGAAAATAAAGTCAAATTCGGGTGGTTCCAAATTTAACTGCTTATTACTTAGTATTTAATTTTCTGGTTGAAAAATTAACTTTTTGGGCTCCTTACTTCTACTCAGTTAGTGGGCTGGTTATCCAGTTTAAAACGATAGTTTAGAAAATGCATTCTATCACTTCTATCATATCAAACTTCTGGAAAATTGCATATTATTTAATCCATGTTGCAATCACGATAGAAAATGTTCATTTTGTGCGTAAAATAAAATTTCCACAAAATCAACATCTCCATGCTTTTTATGCATATTTACCCCGGGTTTGCAATTCCCGTTTTTTATGCAACATAAAAAACAGTTTTTGAGCAGTTCATTGACTTGTCCTAATCGTATGCAAACTGTGTAATTAATGTCGTTGATGCCAGCCGGCAATTCATAAAAAACGGATGATCTTCAGATCACATTCAAGTGGAAATCAACAATTCTTCAAGAATCCAGCCAAACAGGTATAAAACTGAATTACTTGACGGATGGCCTTTTTGATCTTAAACTCTACTTTAATGGCTAGCTTCAGCTCCCCTTGTGAATACCAATGATCCAAAATTGCCTAGTAACTTACGCACCTGCATATTATAATCCATATGTGAAATGAATGACCGTTTAGCAAGCAAAACGAACAAAGCAATGCGAATATTTTCTCTGTAATATTCTCATAACTTCGGTGGTGAATGACTTGAAACAAATGATCAAGTTTTTATAATCTTATTATCCTCTCAATAATTTTACCAGTTCAATTAAACAATGCGCGCAATTCACCCAAAAAAAGAGGTTAATCTACAAAACAATTTGCATATAAAGTTCAATCAGTCTATTCAACTTTATCTACAATCATAGCTTTAGCTTCTTTTGTTTTCTAACAAGCATTAAATTTGTTCAATAGTTTTTTGGTTTCATCCCAAATGCATTTAAAAATATTAATTTCAGGTAATTTCAGTGATAAAACGCTACCGTTGTGTTTCATTATGAATCATGCACACAACCGTTAAACATGTTACAAGCAGGAAGTGCTACGGTTTACAAGACAGCCTTACTAACTAACTAACTAACTAAATAACTTAACTGAAGAGGGAATCACCGCCGGTTGAAAACAAGTAAACTAACTAACTAACTAACTAAAAGTAACTAACTATGCAGTCTAGCAGCTAAAACATTTCATTCAAGTCATACATGGGCACCTTGCTTGCACCTTGTTCACCCAATGGAAAATTTGCTCACACGCATCAAATTCACGGGCCACAGATAATTCCATGGGCACACACATGTTGTCTACAGAATCCAGTTTTCTTCACAAACAATCATTTGTAGTGCATTCACCTTGTTTGCACAAAGATGCGGGTCATTGAACATTCTGGCCGAAAAAGATTAAATGAATTTTTATTATTCGAGTTAGTTAGCTAAGCATTAAATAAATAAATTCATTTGCAAGAAGTTAGTAAGCTGGTTTCCCTGCTGGCAGGTAGGTAATACAGGTAGACTTACGTTCAAGCTTGTACACAAACTGCATATAATTTTATGAGTGGCGCACACGTACAGCATTAGATCCCCCGAACAAGTTCATAGGAGGCGGTACTACTTAGTAGCAACTGGCAAACGATGATGCTACACAGAGTTTGCCAGTTATTAATATGGCTGACTATAGTGCACTCAATGATTAAAACATGTAGTTAGTTTTCCGAGAAGAAAAGGGGCCAAGCTCCCGGTAACTAACCAAACCACATGGCTGGAGAACTAACGTAACTCCTTTTTCCACCCCATATATAAGGTATGGGTGAAATAGAGAGTGATTTCTTTCCAGAATTAGTAATTCTTAGCAAGTGATTGTGTTTTGCTCCGGTTCACCATGAAAGTATTTTTGGTAAGCAATTTTAAACATACTTATTATTTTGAAGCTGTTCATTAAAAATACTAATTGGATTATTGAGACATTTTATTGTTGACGCAAATTTCAGGCTCTCACGCTGTTGGCAGCCATCCATTTGGCAGCCGATGCCCAGTATTTTGGCTATGGCCCGGGATTCTATGAAGCCGAAGACTATTTCGATGATTATGATCCTCGACCAGTTCCAGTAGCTACTTATATAATTGCTCGTGAAGCCAGAGGAGGGAAAAAGGGAGGAAAGAAAGGCGGCGGCGGTGGTGGTAAGTACAGTTTTAAAAAGTTACATTTTGACTCTACATTTGCATTCAAATGCAAAAAGAAACGTATTGATTATCATAAATATTTCATTGTCACAGGTTGGGGAGGCTGGGGATGGCAACCGGAGTACATTTATTTGCACGCCCCACACATTCCACACTCTCATCCTCCAGTAATCCATACTCATGGTGAAACTTATCACCATTACCACAAGCATAAGGGATGGGGTATGTTGAGAAATAGAGAAAGCTATCATCCGTTTGACATTAGGCTGGATTATAAAATGTATGATCTCTTTTGCTACTTTTTAGGTCATGGAGGAGGTGGTGGTGGCGGAGGTGGACATGGCGGTTGGGGAGGTTGGGGACATGGAGGAGGACATGGGGGTGGTCATGGTCATGGCAGCTACGGACATTACGGACAAGGTATAGAGTATATTTTGGAACCTAATGACTGTACATTATTATGCTGATTAAAACTTGTGGATGGACTGTTGATTTTTTCATATCTGATTTGCAGGATCAGGATGGGGTGGATGGGGAGGATGGGGTCAACAAGGATGGGGCTGGGGTGGCGACGGATGGGGCTGGGACAAAAAATAAACTTTAGATAGCTAATATTTACAAATTAAATCACAAAAGTATTTGACTATGAAAAAAAGACAAGATATCAATGCAATGCTTGTGAATGAGTATGTGTAGTTGATAAACTCAAGAGGGGAAACTGGAGAACTTAACTGTAGTTAGATAATTGAGCTGCTGTTTTATTTATTGCCATAATTTGATGACTTTAAGATAACAATTGGTTTGACTGTTGTAATGCGAATTTAAATTTACGTTTAGAGCTGTTTTAAAAATCCTTCCTACCTTTGTCATTGCTCAAACGACGGAACATACCAAATAAAGTTGGCGTCAATATTTACAAGTTACTGTTTAGAGACTGTTTTTCTTCATTACATTAATTTTTTTCGATCTCAGAGTCGGCAAAATGAGTTTTAAGTCATCAACAGCTATTTTTATTCATACTTTATACTTTACTGATCTATTTTCACACCAGAAGCTGGCATAAAACATACCAAAGGGTTGAAGTTCTGCGACTTTGCTCATTAAGTATGAAAAATGAAATGAAAATTGACATGGAAAAATCATTCATATAAATTATTGCGAGCATCTTGAGAGGCAGTGCGGCATTACCTTTCAGGAGCATAAAAATCTTTCATAAAAGTCCACATTGTATATTCATTTTTTACGACCATAAAGTATTTTTTCACACGTAAATCCCGTTGCCAGTGCCACAATGTCTAGGCTAATCTTTTCTAAAAGAGCCGAATAATTGATCTGTCATGTAATCACAATCCCCATAGAGTAAGCAATATATTGCAATTAAAGCATTTGTCTTGAAGCATGCAAAAAAAATCCGAATCTTGGGTCGTAGAAAACGTCAGGTTCACCTTGCATTCGTACATCGACCCAAGCACAGGTCAACGAAACTCTTCTAATATACCAGTTTGTTGTTTTGTCCGGAATTCCGACATCTTTTTCACGCTTGCTACTTTAAAGTAACTCAACAAGAGCTGTTTGCATTTTAATGATCTCAAAAATTTTCCAAGCGCATAATATCATTGAAAACACTCTATAGAAGCAGATGATTAAGTGCGAGTACCTGTCTCTTAATTTCGTACAAGAAATTACATTACATCTCTTACTAAGGGTGAAAAACAGATAAACAATGCTCCTGGTTGCCGATCTCAATCTTTCTGGCCCTAAGACTGGTTTTATAATTTTTTCTTCAACCAGAGCAAGAAAAAGATTGATATGCAATCCATTTGCAGAATCCCTTGCACCTATGTACATGATTGTTGTAAAAACCCAATTATTCGGATCTTCATATAACGTCTAGCTATAGTATACTGACTGTGTCTAGATGATCTTATTTCATTGTAGTTCAGAGCAATAGCCACCGTGAATATTGGATTATTAGCTAAGCTATCTAAAGTTGACCAAAATACCCAAATCACACACATTGCAGTAAAACTTCAACTGAATCTTTGACACCGGTGAATTAAAAGTGAATAAATAAAATCCTATGCAATTATACAAGGGTATGATTTTTTGCATATAATTTAAGCACGTTTTTTTATGACTATAATCCTTAATTTGAGCCATAGATTTCGGCTACCAGAGACAGACAGAAAATTCAAGAGCAACTTTGTTCCATGCATTTAGCAATAAGCCTGATTATAAATGCGAACAAAGATTTGACCTGGCCAGCTACTACTGGCTGTTATATACCTCCTGCCAACTTTACATTGTACATCTACTACTACCCATTCATCAGTCAGTGGGCCCACCCCTGACTTTACTTATATAAAGGGCAAGAGAAATGGAAAGTTGTTTTCTTCCAGTGGCTGCATCAGTTGAATAAACAACCGTCAATCTAGTGCTACCGAATATACAATATAGTGAATAGGCCATCATGAAAGTGTCATTGGTGAGAACAAAAATCATTCATATCATTAAGCTCTAAAAGTTAATAATTTGCAATCCAGTTCAGTCAAAGCTTTGCCTATGCTAACTAATTTTGTCCCTTCTTTTTACAAGGCCTTGCTGCTGCTTGCAGCAGTCTACATAGCTGTTGAAGCACAATATGGCTATCCAGCCTATTATGCAGATTCCTATGAAGTTTCCGACTATGGCTACCCAGTAGGAAGATCTTATGATTTCCCTGTATCATATGGCTATCCACAAGGACGATCTTACTATTACCCAGAAGATGACTATCCCGTCGTTTACAGGGAATCCAGAGGCAAGGGCAAAAAAGGAAAGAAAGGTGGTGGCAAGAAAGGAGGATTCTGGTACTACTGGGGTCCTTTGGTAAGTTTAAATGTGTTCGAAAATCCATTTAATTTACATTAACACCCATACTAATTAATTTTTGCATTTATTTTTTAGCCCACAAAGAAACATCACGGATGGGGACATGGCGGCGGCGGCGGTGGTGGAGGTAAATATAAACATGACTTTAAAACCAGATTGAGCTATATATCTAACTGGGAAGATATTTCATGAGGTTTTTGTCTTATTTTTATTAGGCTGGGGATGGGGTCATGGTGGAGGTCATGGTGGCGGTGGACACGGATGGGGAGGTTGGGGACATGGAGGAGGAGGCGGTGGCGGAGGTGGTCATGGATGGGGATGGCCCGCTAAGAAGAAGATTATCCACTACGGAAAACCACATTTCCCTCAAGGTGGCCCACCAATCAAAGTGAAAGGACCACCAACACATGTTCATCATCATCAACACTCTGGATGGGGCTGGGGTGGCGGCGGTGGAGGCGGCGGCGGTGGTGGTGGTGGATGGGGCGGTTGGGGCTGGAAGAAATAAGTCATATTGTTTAGCAATATAGAATTATGATCTTAGCCATTTAACCAATTGATCTGCTACTACAGAGTGGGAGTGGGGAGTATGAGAAGAGAGATTCATCTTGTTCAAGAATTATTATCATAACGATTCATTGTGTACCATCCAGTTTATTGTGAGTAGAAGTTTAGTTTTGTAAACGACTGTTCAAACTTGCAATGATTGTTATTATGATATTGATGAATGTTTTCCTACAAACTAATTCGTGTTTTGTACTATAGTTCTGAGAGATGATAAAAATAGGGGTACTTGAATTTTATCTCCAGGCTATAGGACAACTTCCTTAAGAAATTTTTATCAACTTTTGTATACCATGTGTTTTGCTACAAAGAGGTGTTGTTGTGTTTGAAAACAGTCATTATTAAAAACTCTCTTGTGGGTACGGAACGGTGCCTAAATCAAATATTGTGCTATTCATTTCATCATATTACCGTTAAGGAAGTTCATAGAGTGAGAATGGATAGTTCATCTCTACGTTTGCATTAGTACATGGAGTTTTGTGGACAGTAGTTTTTGCATCTTGTTTATTTATTCACGCAACGTAGCTTAACTATAAGCTCATCTTTCTCAGATCTGTGAATTTGAGAAAAAAGCTGTCTAACCACTTTTTACTGGTCAGCTCATCAGAACGCAATTGGCGTGTGCAAACCATAAAGCTATTATCTCGGAATGAACAATGTGAGCTTACATAGTTTGTTGAACTGTGGAGACCTAAAGCATGGGTGAATAACAAAGTGTCAGATATCAGGAAGAGCAAAAAAAACATAACATGAGTCGATCCAGTTGAGTTATTGATGATGAAGATTTATTGTACATTAAATCTTGGGCCAGTCACCCACCTGGGTTTCCATTTTTCTTGGTAGATTCTAATGCAGGTTTAGGAAAATTAATTTCCTTACAGAATTTTAGTAGAAATAAAAATTTCTTATATTCATTCAACTATCAGTTCCGATAATACAATAGCACTCTATTTAGTGTGTTAGATTAATCTTAAAGATCAAGGGATAGAGAAAAATCTCTTACGCAAAGCATCATGTGCGCACATCATGGGTTCACAGGAGTCCAATAAAACCTTGGGCGATTAAAACCCGCTTTAACGGGGAAACAAAGCACACCTGAGGAAAGATCTTGTTTGATCCGCAAAGTTGCTTCTGCATCCATCCCATCATAATTTACCCTGTGCACATCTGTGTGTAGTACTCCATGGTGAAAAAATTCCAAAAAGCAAGTTCGCAGTCTCTAGAATCTCACTACTTGTTCAATTAACGCACAGTCTTTCGAACAGTTTACATGTGCATCTAATCATCAACACAATACATTTTGGTTGGCACTCTAAGCCAGTGCATACACTTTTACTTGGAACATTGAACCCGGAGAAAAAAACTCACCATGATGGGTTCAATTCCAGCCAAGGTATACTTACCAACTAACAAACGAACAAAAAATATCATAGCAGCAGTTTTGCATAATATCAAATAGTACCATCAAATAATTAAACGTGAATTTTTCCACATAGATCTCAATCCTCACATTCCTCGTCTTAATTTTGGATTTACCCAGTAATGCGATCCATGGGGACTCCCCACCGTCATATCGTACGTTATTTAGCCAAAATGGAGAGCCACATTATGGTGAATATGAAGTACCCCGACCGGTCCCTTTAGTTTTCACCGATTTCGAGGATGATTCCCCTGCTGAATCTTTATCCAGAAGCGACCAATACAGAACTTCCCTCCCATTTGACGAAGAAGAACCCGTGGGTCTTTCGGTTTCCAGTACGGAAGATCAAGAAGGCGATCGGCTGAGAAGTATTAACACAGCACTTACCAAGGGATCCAAAGGTCAACCTATTATCATCGTGTATGGAGGAAAAGCCAAGAGGAAGTATCGTGGGGGTGGCAAAGGCAAGAAGAAAAGGGGTCAACAATCAGAATATTTACCAATCCATCATTTCCATCGGGGGAATGAAAAGCATGTTCCACACCATTATGACCCTTGGGGTCATGAGTATAATCCCAAGCAACCTCCACCGGCAGTTTTGCATCACATTATGAGGGAAAAATATAAGAAAACTCATAACATTTGGTATCAACATAAGAATCATAGGCATCACCATGTCCATGCTTCATCTCACAGTGGAACTTTTGGAAGTCACTATTGGGATAATTTGTTCAGACGGCTGAGCAAAGGCGCAGGGATTTTAGGCGTTGCGGATTATGATAACCATTATGGAAAACATGGAAGTAACCCTTTGACAAAGAATAGAATTTCATATCATAGTGGTTTCTACACAGAGATTCAATAAATTAGGGACGAGTAGTAGTTAGTTAGTAAGTAACGTGTAAAAGGTGGTATTTATGATTTAATGTTATATGTATTTAATCGGACCGACGAGAAGGTTTACTAATAAATACTTTGCTAAATTTGGCTTTTGGTATCAGATTTTTCACGCAAATTATGAGTAAATATTGCACAAAATAAATTCTTCATGGAACATTTCAAAAGCGGGCTATGATAATGAAAAACTGTGCTATAAAATGCCATAGCACCTGCACAGAAACAAAATACAAACTTTTCTACATGCATGGGAAGAATTTTGCAGCACAAATTCCGCATCAAAATTACAAATTGGAACAATCATGATTCAAAATTTCTGAAAATTCACCCCAATTCATAAGCATACCTAAATTCAAATCAAATTAAATTCCAATTAACACAACCAATTCATACAAAAATTTAATTCTTGGCCACAATGACATCCCATCGTAATTTCGTTCAAGAGAACAGAGATCTAATATCACAAATCAGTCGAGATATAAATGAGAACTCACAAGACAATCTCCTGAGCTCCGAAAGTCCATCAAACAAATCTTCAGTAATGTATTGCACCGCATCTCCCGGCTCGAATGAGTGGAAAGAATACCAAATTAAACGTTTACAATCCATCCGTCAAATAAAATCTGAACGTGAAGTCAAACTCAAAGACTTGTTGAAGGAAGCCAACAAAATCCTGAGCCCAGACCCTAAAGCTCCAGTTTCAATAATAAAATCCAACAAGAAAAAGTTCACTTTGCCCCCATTAGGAAAATTGGCTCATCCTTCATCCTCCTCTGATAAATCTCAAAGCTACTCTACTTCAGTTCATTGGAAAACGCCAATAGCAGACAAAAAGGAAGTGCCATCTACATCTAAATCGGCATCCAAATCCAACAGTCGGCTCCTCAAAGTGAAACCGTCCAAATCAAAACAATCCAGTCCGTCCATAACAATTAAACAAAGCAAAACGAGTGGTGGTAGTAAAAAGTCGTTAACCAATCTGAAACCTAGTAAAAGCGCCAGTAGCAAAAAAATTACTCAGTCAACTAATCTGACCCCTAGTAAAACGACTGTAACCAAAGTTAAATTGGCTCCTAAAAAGTCGGTTCAGAAAACTAAACCTGAGGAGGCACAAAAGTCCGTTACCATTATCCAACCGGCAACAAAACTTATTGCTTCATCACGTAAATTATTGGTTCCTGTGAAATCCAAAGCTAATAGCAGCCCAAACAGCAATAGTAGCAGTAATAATAAAAATGTGGCAAAATCCCAGGAAAAACTTAACAACAATGTTAACAATAGAGCGGAACGAGCGGAACCACCAAAAGAGGAAATTGTTACAAATCCTGTTGAAGTTGTGAAATCCCAAGGAGATGTGACACCAACTACAGCTGAAAGTCAAATGAAACACCTTTCTTTCCATGATTGGGTCGTATCCAATCCAAAGATTAGAGGTTTGGGCGACAGCAATAGCAGTAGTAATTCTGGATCACTCACAAATCTTGGGAGCACGGAGTCTCCAATTACTTTAAACTCAATGACTACAATCGAAGAGTCTACTACTGGTTCTGGTTCCAAAACACACATGTCCACTTCTTCATCCTCTGGAGCTGTGATGGAAGATTTGACGTTGGCGCAAAAGAAAGCTATAGCTAAAAAACTTTCAGCCGGCAAAAAATTTGGCGTGAGGCCTGCTCAAAGAAAACCACCACTTTTTCCAAAGCTGGGAGTATGTAACGTTTTCCCAGGCACACCTGAATGGGATCAATATTGGGATAGATTTCATACAGAGATATCTGCGTATCGAGCGGCAATGGATGAGTATGGAAAAACTATGGATGAATTTTCGGATGATTTGGATCGCTATTCTAAAGATTTGCATCAGGCTTATGCGGATGAAAAAGCATTGAAACATTCGTATGTGAAAGTTTGCTTCATGGTTTTAGCTAGCACCGTATGAATTTATTGTATGAAATCCATGCCATGCATTTATTTTAGATTGACTCTATAAAAAGCGTACTAGAACAATTAGTAGATCAGAGGTGTTCGATAACAGTAAAATTTTAACCTGTAGGTGTTAATTCTTTCTACGGTTGGCTTTTTGGTAAAAATTAGTTGTCATGTTCTCGCATTCATTCCAAAAGTATTTTTTCTTTACTCAGAATGGGATTCCCAGACGACTCGGAAAAAAATGCAGCCCCCGCACCACTTTACAAGCAACCAATGCAAGGAGTAAAAATCTTGGGAGGATACGTGATCAAAACTGTGGGAAATCTACCACTCCCTGGAGCCACATTGACAACATTCGACCATAAAAGTTTTACAATCGAAATCGAACTGGAAGAACTGAGTTTAGATCCCGATTCTGTGAAAGTGGATACGGACTACAATATGATGACCGTCTCAATCCCAATGCATGAAACCAGTCACAAAAGAGTGCGGATTTTGCAAATTGGAATTCCAAATGGGAAAAATGAAGATTTCATCACAGTGGGAAACCCACTCGAACATGGTGGAAAACTTGTGATTGAAGGCAGATAGAAAGTGTACAAGAAATTACTTTGTTGTTTGTCCCAGTATTCCAAATTGTTTGTCTTTAGTTAGTTAGATAGAACGCATTGAATAAATTTTTGTCAATTCTGATAATACATACCTAAGACTTTGTAACTAATATACTGCTACCTTTGTTAATTTCATTCTTGATTCGCAATTTTGCACAGAATGTAGATTGAGGTTAATATTCTTGCTATGTGACAAATTCGCATTGAAACCTATTATTGTTGATAATACAGGTTATATTGGCATGCTACGTCATTTGGTCCTCACTTCAACTACTTTTATTGGGACTGGTCATGAATGAAGTGACAAACGCAAGTTAATCATTTGCAAAATAGTTGACTTGCTAATATCCGATTGGCGAAAAAATCGCATTTCTCGCATATAGAGATTCATATATTCTGTATTTTCTAAGAGCGTCATAATGATTTGGAAAATATTTTTACTGTTTTTATGCATTGGCTATATCAATTGTGATTCCAGTGAGACTAGTGCAGAAATAAGTTCAGCCAATGAGTCAACCACCATTTTGAGTTCATATGAACCAGAGCGTTCTGTTGAGAAAATAAGTCACTACACTGGAACTGCGGATTGTGGTTAGTCTTTTTCTTTTGTAATGTGCGAAATAAATGCTCCTTTTCGATGGACCAAAAAAACATAATATTATGGGAAATGAATTTTATTTTCGATTTAGCATGTGGAACAAAAGGATCCAGGATTGTTGGTGGTATGATTTTACGATAAACTGGAAATTTTTCGAATCTAGACAAATGTTTTTGGAACTTTTTCGTATACTTACAGGTGAAAATGCAAAAATTAATGAATTCCCATGGACCGCATCTTTAGTACGAAAACGTTTTTTTGGCGGATATTCTCCATATTGTGGAGGAACTTTAGTTAACAATCTGTATGTTGTTACAGCTAGCCACTGTGTTGATGGGTAAGATTTTTGCATTTAAATTGTAAAGGTTAGCAATAAACTAAAGCATTGATTGCCATTTAGAATGAATGCTAACCGGATCAATGTGATTTTGAATGAGGAAGACTTTTCTTCGACTACCGAAAATAAAGCTGGTAGTCAGAAATTTGAAGTCGAAGAAATTATTATGCACCCGGAATATTCAAGGCGGACTATTGATAATGATATTGCGTAAATTTTGCATACGAACCAACACACCAGGCATTAACTCAATAAACTTTTCCATGCAACTATTCATATTTATATGCTTATTTTTTAGATTGATAAAATTGGCTTCCCCAGTTCCTATTGATAATTTGATAATCCCAGCATGTCTTCCTGCTGATAATCGGTATACTTTTGAAGGACTCAATGCTACTGTGTTGGGATGGGGTGAATATTTTTTAAATAAATTGTTGTATTGTATATGCGGACATTTGTAGTTTGTCTAATATTGGTGTTTCCTATTTATATTTCAGGAGCTACTTCTCAGGTATTGTGACAACAGATAATACAATGCATGTAATTAAACTACGCTCTTTCATGTTGGGTGATTTTTTTTAAACACATAACGTAGGGAGGAGGACTGTCTAAACGTTTGAGAAAAGTGGTCGTTCCAATTATTAGCAATGAGGTGTGCAATTCAACAGAAACAACGTACACCAAGAAAATCACTACAAATATGTTGTGTGCTGGATACTTGGAGACTGGAAAACGAGATGCTTGTCAGGTAGGTCAGGTAGAATATAAAGGAAGGAAAGTTTAATTATTTTTGCACCTAAAAGTTTATTTGTTAAATAAATTTTTAAAGGGTGATTCCGGTGGTCCACTAGTTGTAGAAAATGGAGGTAGACGAACATTGGTAGGAGTAGTTTCGGTGAGTTTAAAAAAATTAGGCATAAAAACAAAAATACTTGATTTGAATGCATCAAAATTATTTTATTGCTTTTGTTTTCAGTGGGGCAAAGGATGGTAAAATAAAATATTGTATTTTCCAATGCTATTACGTCAATGAATTTTAAGGTTAACGAAAAATTAATGAATGCTTTTTTTTCTTGTCCTGTGTATTAATCAGCGCCAGACCTGTAAGATTTGCAATTATTTCTTTGACCAAATAATTTTATGTAGAATGCATTGACAATCCCGCTTTCATGTCTTACAGAAAAGTCCTGGAGTGTATACCCGTGTTGGAAGTAAACCGTCTATATTTTCCCATAAAAATTTAATTACCGGTAGAAAGTTTCAACTAACTACACATGTTTTTTGTACAGGGTACTCCGAATGGATTCTGAACAATTCTGTTGGCGCAGAATGGTGCAGTGCTTAAGGTCAAGATGGACAAACAAATAAATAATAATCAATTTTATTATATTTATCATTTGCAAAACAGTATTGTGTTCATGTCAGCCTTTTAGTAAAAGTCCACATTATTTCACTTGTTTGTTAATTATTTTCTCTATCTAATTTATATCATACATGGTCTGCAAACACTCAATGACTCAGCGAATAAGAACAAAACACGAAAGACATCGTAATGTATATAAAAGCATTTTCGGATATCCTATTCACTATATAAAAAATAAAATTGATTCGTGACCAAAAAAACAAGAGCTCCACTATATTTTAGTCAAAAACAGAATGTACAAATATAATGTATTGATAACTGGGAAACCTCAATCGTATTCATTCCTGCATGTAATAAACCCATGCAGTTTGAGTTGTAGACATGTTTGTTTAGTGAAAACTTTCGGCGCCCCACATAGCACTGTAAACAAACATGCCATTTTGCAAATCCTGACCAATCCAACTAAAATAGTAGTTTGCAGATTACCATATGCAAATCTGGTAATAAAACGTATCAGCTTGACACACATTGATACTAAATGTCTGAAGTCACTTACTGTCATCTGTACTTTTACTATGTACTAATTAACTAGCTAACTATACTATACCCTCGTTTTCTACTTTTACTTTATTGTCGTGCGGATGACACTAGCTCATGTGACGTTTTATGTTTTCAACTGAAAAACAGACCTGTCACAATTTTCTTTTTCTTAGGTACGACGAACTTACTAACTAACTAGCCAATGCGTTTAGTCTTGTGTGTGGCTAAAATAATATCCCATTGTTGACAGTTGTGTCGAGAGCGAAAGTTTATTTAAGCTATGCAGCATTCACTAGTCTCTTTTAGTGTGAGTATAGAGACTTGGCTTGGCTTGAATTTGAAACAATACTTTTGACAAGATGAGGGAAAACACATTATTCTGGATGTTTGTAGTTTTAAATGTGTTTTTCATTGCAACATATGGATCTCCTGTAGAATCGAAGGTATGGAAAACAATTTTATTGCTTCTTGCATAGCATGTCATATTTTTTGTAAAATTATTTTCTTACATCTACTGCTTTTCTGTTTCATAGAGTGAAGAGGATTCTGTATCAGTTGAATCCCGTAAGATTTTAAGAAAACATGAATTTTTAACATTGCATTAGAAACAAGATTTACATTTCAGGTTTTGATGGAATTTACAGAATCTGTTGACGAAATTCCTCAACATGATGACCAAGACTATATAGTTCCGATTTGGGATCATGAGTTCAAGTATCCAACAGAACCAGAAGTATCGGGTAATCAAGAAATAGCTGCTAATGTCAATGATCTAGATGACGAAGATTCCTCTGCTCAGTTTGATTACAGTAAAGTTGGACTTACTGTGAAGGGAGGAACTAACACCTCTTATTATGCTGGCAGAGCTGCTTGCCGTGAGTTTAAAAATCTGTTCCAATCATGACCATGTAAATTGTCTTTAAAAACTAACATTATTGGCATTGCATGTTTTGTTATTTCAGAATGCGGGCGACCAGGGGACAGACAGTTTCCTTTGAAGATTGTGAATGGCACTGTTGTTCCCATCAATGGTAGATACATTTTCAGTCTAAATACTATCTTAACGCTATTATACAAAATGTCAGTATGTTTAAACTAAACCATTGTTTTTGGATAAAGATTTGCCATGGACGGTGGCTTTGGTCCGTAGACGTCTTTTCACCAACCCCAAAGGTGCATATTGTGGTGGAACCCTTATCAACAACTTATATGTCCTTACTGCTTCTCATTGTGTTGATAGGTACAAAAATCGTTCATAAACTAAATATCCAACAAGTTTCTCGTAAGAAGTTTTGCTTAAAACTTTATTTGCGAACCTTGTTATCATTCCGTACACTAACAGAGTGTCGCCCTCTTCCATCGAAGTTTGGATTCATGAAGAAGATTTCTCAAGCAACACTGAAACCTTAGGGGGAACCCAACGATTTGGAGTAGAAAAAATTATCATGCATCCAGGCTACAATAGAAGAACAATTGATAATGACATTGCTCTAATAAAACTGGCTCGACCCGTAATTTTGGATAATGTTGTTGTTCCAGTTTGCTTGCCCGCTAATAATAGATATTCATTTTCTGGTGTTGAAGGCACAGCCGCTGGATGGGGTGAGTTTCCCATTACATGCAGAGCAAATTGCAGTTCTAAAAGTTAAAAAAATGTGCAGCTTTTTGACTAATTATTATTTCTAACTAACCAACTAATCTTTGTAAAGGAGCCACTGAAGAAGGTGGAAGTACATCTACAACTCTGATGAAGGTAGAAGTCCCTATAATTAGCAATGAGGATTGCAATACGAAAACCAGCTACAATGGGAAGATCACACCTAATATGTTGTGTGCTGGGGATGTAGAGCAAGGTGGCAAAGATTCATGTCAAGTAAGTTTTCTGTGCTCAAATGTAGATTGTCTCGCTGTTAAATTTGTGATTTACTATCATCTTGAATATATGCATTTAGGGAGACTCTGGTGGTCCACTTACCATTCACAATGGAGGGCGGGTCACATTAGTAGGAATTGTTTCGGTAAATGAGGCAAAACATTATTTATACAATTGGGTTCAGTAATGCTGATGTTTTGTTAGTTTCAATGCGTTTTAATCCTGATCTTTTTGTTGTTTCAATAATAGTTTGGATATGGCTGTGCAAGACCAAAGGTTATTTTTTTTAGCATTTTAAGTGTTTTTGGTATAGCAAAAGTTTCTTAATTTTTTCATGTTTCATTTACTTTTTCAGAGTCCTGGGGTGTACACTCGAGTTGGGCGTAAGTTAATACTAAAATTGAAAAAAAAAGTTTTTTGGAAAGATCATTTTTTGCGCGAAAATAAACAAACCCTAATATTTTTTCTCTTTATAGAATACCCACAATGGATTGTAAAGAATTCCGATGGAGCAGATTGGTGTGAAATTTAAAGGACTGCAAAATATGCTTATATTTAATCTAAATTATTCTACTTGTTGATGTGTTGTTTGTATTTGTTTCATTTTGCATCTGAATAAACCTCAGCAAGAGGGTATACCGACGAAGCCGGGTTATAAGAAATTATTTATATTAATATTACAAAAAACCAGTAATAATAATTAGGGGTTTTTATTGTTTTTCGGTAGTCTCATCAGCTAGT
>Ga0210040_10003546_pt1 | contig 21018 bp, 21 predicted proteins | sample CryGeyCG12114_NA_FD_185462 | JGI IMG/M metagenome (GOLD analysis project Ga0210040, IMG submission 185462) | Groundwater microbial communities from aquifer - Crystal Geyser CG19_WC_8/21/14_NA (SPAdes) (version 2) | ecosystem: Environmental > Aquatic > Deep subsurface > Groundwater | place: USA... | reverse complement strand
CGGTCGGCGGCTCGGACGAGACCAGCAGACGGGGCCCAGCCCCGCGACGAGTGCGCGGCCGACCTGCGGCGGGCGCGCGGAGAGCAGCAGACGATGCAGACACTGGACGGGCTCGACGCAGCCTCGATGCGCGACGACATCCCCGACTTCCGCCCCGGCGACACCGTCAAGGTGCACGTGAAGGTCGTCGAGGGCACGCGCTCGCGCGTGCAGCTGTTCCAGGGCGTCGTGCTGCGCCGCCAGGGCGCGGGCGTGCGCGAGACCTTCACCGCCCGCAAGGTCAGCTTCGGCGTCGGCGTGGAGCGCACCTTCCCGGTGCACACGCCGGCCATCGACCGCATCGAGGTCGTCACCCGCGGCGACGTCCGCCGCGCGAAGCTGTACTACCTGCGCGAGCTGCGCGGCAAGGCCGCCAAGATCAAGGAGAAGCGCGACCCGGTCGCGCGCTGAGCCTGCGGGCGCTCCGTCCCGCGCGGCTCCGACGCCCCCGCACGCCCGCTCCTGACGGGTGCGTGCGGGGGCGTCGTCGTGCCGGACCGGGGCGGCTCGCGCGGACGGGGGCCTCGGGGGTGCGAGGCTGGGGAGGCACGTCGGTGCGCCCCGCCCGCGAGGGGCGGCGCAGGAGCACCACGGAGCACGGGACGGGGCCGCGGCGGCCTCGAGGGGCGGAGGACGTGCGGTGAGCAGCGCAGAGGGCGGGCCCGGCAGGGGTGCGTCGCGGGACGAGGACGTCTCCGCGGACGACGTCGTCGAGGAGCCGCGTCGAGGAGGGCTGCTCGGGGCGCTCCGCGAGGTCGTCGTCGTCGTCGTGACGGCGCTGGTGCTCTCGCTCCTGATCAAGACCTTCCTCGTGCAGGCCTTCTTCATCCCGTCGGAGTCGATGCAGCGCACCCTCGAGGTGGGGGACCGGGTGCTGGTCAGCCGGCTGACCCCGGGGCCGTTCGAGCTGGAGCGGGGGGACGTCGTCGTCTTCACCGACCCGGGCGGGTGGCTCGACCAGGCGCCCGAGCCGCAGCGGACGGCAGCGGGCCAGGCGCTCGCCGACGCCCTGTCCTTCGTGGGCGTGCTGCCCGAGGACTCGGGGGACCACCTGATCAAGCGGGTCATCGGGCTGCCGGGCGACACGGTCTCGGCCGACGGCACGGGCGCGCTCCTGGTCAACGGCGAGCCGGTGGAGGAGCGCTACGTCTACTCCGGTGACCTGCCGAGCGCGGAGGCCTTCTCGGTCGTGGTCCCCGACGACCGCCTCTGGGTGATGGGCGACCACCGCTCGGACTCCCTGGACAGCAGGGCGCACACGCAGCTCGAGGGCGGCGGCACCGTGCCGCTCGAGGACGTCGTGGGGCGCGCGGTCCTGCTCGTCTGGCCGCTGGACCGCTGGGACTGGCTGGGCGAGGGCGAGGACGCCTTCCGGAACGTGCCGGCGGCGCCCGAGGCCGCCGAGGTCGAGCAGGGGAGCGCAGCGGCCCCGACCGGCGCCGGTCCCGGGTCGTGAGCGCGCGGCGGGTCGCCGCGGGTCCGCTGGCCCGCACCCCGACGCTGCGCGCGGAGCGAGCGCTGCTGCGCGAGGGGCACCGGCTCGTCGCGGGCGTCGACGAGGTGGGCCGCGGCGCCCTCGCGGGGCCGGTGTCGGTCGGCGTCGCCGTCGTCGACGCGGCCACGCGGACGGCGCCCGCCGGGCTGCGCGACTCCAAGCTGCTGGCGCCGGAGGTGCGCGAGGAGCTGTCGCCGCGACTGCGCCGCTGGGCCGTGGCCCACGCCGTCGGGCACGCCAGCGCGGGCGAGGTGGACGCCCTGGGGATCGTGCGAGCCCTGCGGCTGGCCGGGCGCCGCGCGCTGGGGGCGCTCGACGTCGTCCCGTGCGTCGTCCTGCTCGACGGCTCGCACGACTGGCTGTCGACGCCCGTCCCGCGCGGGGCCGAGCGCACCGACGCGTGGCTCGTGCGCACCCAGGTCAAGGCCGACCTGCGCTGCGCCGCCGTCGCCGCGGCGAGCGTCCTGGCCAAGACCGAGCGCGACGGCCTGCTGCGCGACCTCGCCGCGCGGGACGACCGCTACGGCTGGGCGGGCAACAAGGGCTACTCGGCGCCGGAGCACCTGGCGGCGCTGCGCCGGCACGGGGCCTGCGTGCAGCACCGCCGCAGCTGGCGCCTGCCCGGCCTCGACGGGCCGGTCGCCGCCCCGGACGCCGCGGCGGCGCCCGCCGGCGTGCCGCACCAGGCCACGGGCCGCGAGCCCGAGGACCTGGGGTCGGGCAGGATGGTCGCCGACGAGCCGGTGGCGGTGCCGGTGCCGAGCGCGCGGAAGGGCCCATGAGCGCTGAGGACCTCGAGGACTACGAGACCGAGATGGAGCTCGCGCTGTACCGCGAGTACCGCGACGTCGTCGGCCTGTTCGCCTACGTCGTCGAGACGGAGCGGCGCTTCTACCTCGCCAACTCCGTCGACCTCGTGCCCCGGAGCACCGACGGCGAGGTCTGGTTCGAGGTGACGCTGACCGACGCGTGGGTGTGGGACGTCTACCGGTCCGCGCGCTTCGTCAAGCAGGTGCGCGTCGTGACGTTCAAGGACGTCAACGTCGAGGAGCTGGCGAAGTCCGACCTCACGGTCCCGGAGACCTGACGCGCTCGTCGGTCCCGCGGGCCCGCCCGTCCTTCGTGCGCGGCTGACGTCGAGGGCGCCTGCGGCGGACTTCGTGCGCCTTCGTCGTCGGGGAGGGCGCCTGCGGCGGACTTCGTGCGCCTTCGTCGTCGTCCAGGGCGCCTGCGGCGGACTTCGTGAGACTTCGTCGTGGGGGAGGGCGCCGGGGACGGACTTCGTGACACGTCGTCGTGGGGGGCGGCGCCCAGGAGGGCGGGCCAGGCGTCGGTGCGCACCTGCTGGCCGCCCGGTGCAGACGTCGCGGCCCCGGGCACCGCCCACGACCGCGGGGTGGCCCGGTGCGGACCGCTCGGTGTCCACGCCGCGCCCACAGGCCGGGGTCCCGCCGCCCGCTCCACATCCCGACGACCGCGTCCCGCTCAGGCCCCGGCCCGGACCACGCTCGGCCCCGGAGGTGGTGGGCGTGCGGACGACGGACGCGGTGGGCCGGTACGGCGAGCAGGTGGCGGTGGCGCACCTGGAGGCAGCGGGGATGCGGGTGGTGGCGCGCAACTGGCGCTGCACGAGCCCGGTGCGCGGGGAGATCGACGTCGTCGCCCGTGACGGCGACGCGCTCGTGGCCGTGGAGGTCAAGACCCGGCGGTGCGGGCCGGCGGGCGCGCCCGGCGCCGGCCACCCCTTCGAGGCGGTGACCCCGGCCAAGGCGGCGCGGGTGCGCCGGCTGCTGGTGGCCTTCGCCGAGGCGACGGGGGAGCGGGCGGCGGCGCTGAGGGTCGACGCCGTGGCGGTGCTGCGACCCCCGACCGGTCCGGCGCGGGTCGAGCACCTGAACGGGGTGGCCTGATGGGGCTGGGCGCCACGCGCGGCGTCGCGCTGGTGGGGATGACGGGTGCGCCCGTCGACGTCGAGGCCTTCGTGACGCCGGGCCTGCCGGCCTTCGTCGTCACCGGCCTGCCGGACACCTCGCTCGGCCAGTCCCGCGACCGGGTGCGCGCCGCGCTCGCGGGGATCGGGTGCTCGCTGCCCTCCAAGCGGGTCACGGTCAACCTGTCCCCGGCGTCGCTGCCGAAGCAGGGGGCCGGCTTCGACCTCGCCGTGGCGGTCGCCGTCCTGGCGGCCGAGGGGGTCCTGGCGCGCGAGGTCGTCCGGGGCTGGACGCACCTGGGCGAGCTGGGCCTGGACGGGCGCCTGCGACCGGTGCGGGGGGTGCTGCCGGCCGTGGTGGCCGCGGTCCGCGCGGGCTCGCCCCGCGTCGTCGTCCCGCACGAGAACGCGGCCGAGGCGGAGCTCGTCCCCGGCGCCGAGGTGCGCTCCGCCTCCTGCCTCGCCGCCGTCGTGCGCGGGCACGGCGGCGAGGTCGACCCGGCGTGCGACCCGGAGGAGGACGTCCGAACCCGCGCTCCCGCGCCGGTCGAGCCGCCGCCGCGGCTGGACCTGGCCGACGTGGTCGGCCAGGTCGAGGCGCGGCGCGCCGTCGAGGTGGCCGCCGCGGGCGGTCACCACCTGCTGCTCCTCGGACCGCCCGGGGCGGGCAAGACCATGCTGGCCGCGCGCCTGCCGGGGCTGCTGCCGGACCTCGGCGACGAGGAGGCCGTGGAGGTCACGGCCGTGCACTCGGTGGCCGGCACCTTCGACGCCGCGGGCGGCCTGCTGCGGCGCCCGCCCTTCGAGGACCCCCACCACACGGCGACGACGCCGTCCGTCGTCGGGGGCGGCAGCGGCGTCGTGCGCCCGGGCGCGGCGTCCCGCGCCCACCGCGGCGTGCTCTTCCTGGACGAGGCGCCCGAGTTCCGCAAGGACGTCCTGGAGGCGCTGCGGCAGCCGCTGGAGCACGGGAGCCTCGTCATCGCGCGGGCCGGGGGCGCGGCGCGGTACCCGGCGCGCTTCCAGCTCGTCATGGCCGCCAACCCCTGCCCCTGCGGCCGGGCCAGCGGGCGCGGGGAGGCCTGCAGCTGCGCCCCGCTGGAGAGGCGCCGCTACCTCTCGCGCCTGTCGGGGCCGCTCCTGGACCGGGTCGACCTGCAGGTCGAGGTCACCGCGCCCTCGCGGGCTGCCCTCGCGGTGGGCGCGGAGGGGGAGACGACGGCCGTCGTGGCGGCGCGGGTGCGCGCCGCCCGCGCCGCCCAGCAGGAGCGGCTGGCGGGCGAGGGCGCCCGCTGCAACGGGGAGGCGCCGGGCTCGCTCCTGCGGGGGCGCCTGCGGCTGCCGCCGGTGGTGGTCGGGGACCTGGACGCCGCCCTCGACCGGGGCCGGCTGACCGTGCGCGGCTACGACCGGGTGCTGCGGACCGCCTGGACGCTCGCCGACCTCGACGGCGCCGACGCGCCCGACCGCGACCACGTGGGGGCGGCGCTGCTGCTGCGCCTGCGCGGCAGGGCGGCGTGAGCGCCCTCGGCGCGGGGGGCCCGACCGGGCAGGGACGCCTCCGGGGCGTGCTCCCGGCGGTCCCGACGTGGGCGGCCGACGAGCGGTGGGCGCGCGCGGCGTGGAGCCGGCTCGCCGAGCCCGGCGACGCGGTGGCCGCGGCGCTGCGCGACGCCCTCGGCCCGGTCGCCGCACTCGACGTCGTGCTCGGCGGCGCCTGCGACGCCCCGGAGCTGCCCGGGGCGGCGGGCACGCCGAGGGCGCGCGCCGCCCTGCGGACGGGGCTCGAGCGGTGGCGGCCCCGGGTGGAGGGTCTGGACCCGCGGCGGGACGCGGACGCGCTCGTCCGGCTCGGCGGCCGCGTGGTGGTGCCCGGCGACGAGGAGTGGCCCTCTCGCCTCGACGACCTGGGCGACGCCTGCCCGCCGTGCCTGTGGGTCCGGGGGCCCGGCGCCCTCGGACCCCTCGTCGAGCGGTCCGTGGCGCTGGTGGGCTCGAGGGCGTCCTCGGCCTACGGCGAGCACGTGGCGGCCGAGCTCGCGGCGGGGCTCGCCGAGCGCGGCGTCACGGTGGTCTCCGGCGGGGCCTTCGGCATCGACGCCGCCGCCCACCGCGCCGCGCTCGCGGTCGGCGGGGCGACCGTCGCCGTCCTCGCGTGCGGCGTCGACCGCGCCTACCCGGTGGCCCACGAGGCGCTGCTCGCCCGCATCGCCGCCGAGCACGCCGTCGTGGCCGAGCAGCCACCCGGGGCGGCCCCGACGCGGTGGCGCTTCCTGGAGCGCAACCGGCTCATCGCCGCCGCGTCCACGGCCGTGGTGGTCGTCGAGGCCGCGTGGCGCTCCGGCGCGCTGAGCACGGCCACCCGGGCCGCCGCGCTCCTGCGGCCGCTCGGCGCCGTCCCGGGGCCCATCACCTCCAGCACGTCCGCGGGCTGCCACCGGGTCCTGCGCGAGCTCCAGGCCACCTGCGTCACGGACGCGGCCGAGGTGCTCGAGCTGGTCGACGCGGCCTCGGGCGAGCACGTGGCCGTCCCGGTCGAGCGGGAGCGGTCCGGGCGCGGGCGGCCCCTGGAGGGGCTCGACGGGGACGACCTCCGCGTGGCCGACGCCCTGCCGGTGCGGCGCGGGGCGCCCGTCGCGTCGGTGGTGCGAGCCGCCGGGCTGCCCGAGCGCGCGGTGCTCGCGAGCCTGGGGCGGCTGGCGCTGAGCGGCCACGCGGAGGAGTTGGGCGCGGACGAGCGGGGCCCGCTGTGGCGGCGCGCCGCACCCGGTCCCGGGGGCCGCAGCCGATGACCGCCGGGGGGAGCCGGTCAAGGGCACCGGGTGCTTGCCCGTGGCTCGGGGGTGCGCCACCGTGACCGCGTGAGCACTCCCGGCGCCCCGTCGAGCGCCTCGGCGTCGGGGAGCGGGGCGGTCGAGGGGCAGGCCCCCGCCCTGGGTCCCCGCGCGGAGTCGCTCCTCGCGGGCTTCACCACCCACCTGGCCGTCGAGAGGGGGCGCTCGCCCCACACCGTCCGCGCCTACGTCGGCGACGTCCGCGACCTGCTGCGTGCGTCGTCGGCCCGCGGCGCCGAGGACCCGCGAGACCTGGACCTGGGCCTGCTCCGCGCCTGGTTGGCGGGGGCGGGCGCCGTCGAGGGCCGACCGGGGCGCCCCGGACGGGGGGAGGTGCGCCCGCACGCCCGGGCCACGACGGCCCGGCGCGCGGCCTCCGCCCGGGCCTTCACCGCCTGGCTGACCCGCACCGGCGGCGCCGACGCGGACGCCGGGGCTCGCCTGCGCTCGCCGCGCACGGGCGGTGCGCTGCCCGGCGTGCTGGCGGCCGGAGCCGTCGCGCAGGTCCTCGCCGCGGCCGCGGAGGCCGCCGAGGGCGGCGACCCGACGGCGCTGCGCGACGCCGCAGCGCTCGAGCTCCTCTACGCCACAGGGGTGCGGGTGGGTGAGCTGGTCGGGCTCGACCTCGGTGACGTGGACCGCACCCGATGGACCGTCCGGGTGATGGGCAAGGGCGCCAAGGAGCGCGTCGTGCCCTACGGCGCCCCGGCGGACGCGGCGCTCGGGCGCTGGGTGGACGGCGGCCGACCAGCCCTGATGGGCCCGCGCAGCGGCTCCGCGCTGCTCCTCGGGGTCCGCGGGGGTCGCTGGGACCAGCGCGCGGCACGCGAGGCCGTCAGCCGGATCAGCGAGAAAGTTGTGTCACGAGCGGTGACTCCACATACCCTGCGTCACAGTGCGGCGACACACCTGCTCGACGGGGGGGCTGATCTGAGGAGCGTCCAGGAGCTGCTGGGGCACGCGAGCCTGGCCACGACCCAGCTCTACACCCACGTCTCGGTGGATCGCCTGCGCTCCAGCTACCACCAGGCGCACCCTCGTGCCTGAGCCCGCTGCAGCACGGCACCGCCCCACCCGCGAGCGTCCCGGAGTCCCCGGGGCCCGAGGCCCCGAGGAGAGCACGTGAGCCAGCGCACCCCCTCGCCGGGACGGCGACCCGCCGCCCCGGTGCAGGAGCGCCGGGGAGCCGGTGCGGATCCGGGGACCCCTCCGGAGGGCGACGACGTCGACCGCGCCCTGACGCCGGCGGAGGAGGCCGAGGCCGCCGTCCGGGAGCTCTGGGTCCGCTTCAAGACCACCGGGGACGCCGCGGTCCGCGAGCGGCTGATCCTCCACTACTCCCCGCTGGTCAAGTTCGTCGCCGGTCGCGTCGGCGTGGGGCTGCCCTCCAACGTGGAGCAGGCGGACCTCGTCTCCTACGGGGTCTTCGGCCTCATCGACGCCATCGAGAAGTACGACCTCGAGCGGGCCATCAAGTTCGAGACCTACGCGATCCAGCGGATCCGCGGTGCGATCATCGACGAGCTGCGCGCCCTGGACTGGATCCCGCGGTCGGTCCGCAGCAAGGCGCGTGAGGTGGAGAAGACCTACGCGGAGCTCGAGGCGAGGCTGCACCGCACGCCGACCGAGCCCGAGGTCGCGGCGCAGATGGACATCCCGCTCAAGGAGCTGCACCACATCTTCAGCCAGGTCTCCTACGTGAACCTGGTGGCGCTCGACGAGCTGCTCAGCGGTGGTGAGAAGGGCGACAGCCTCTCCCTGGGCGACACCCTCGAGGACACGCGGGCCGAGGACCCGGTGATGGCCTTCGAGGGCGAGGAGACGAAGTTCCTCCTCGCCCGCGCCATCGACCAGCTGTCCGAGCGGGAGAAGATCGTCGTCACGCTCTACTACTACGAGAACATGACGCTCGCCGAGATCGGGCGGATCCTCGGCGTCACGGAGTCGCGCATCTGCCAGATGCACTCCAAGGCGGTCCTGCAGCTGCGCACCAAGCTCGCCGACGTCAGCTGACGCGGCCCCCGGCAGCGGCGACGACCGCGCTCCCCGACGGCAGCGGCAGCAGCACCGGCGCCGGCGGTGGGCCCAGCAGCGCCAGCGGGTCGAGGTACACGGCCTGCGCGTCCCGCCCGCGGCGCACGCCCCAGTGCAGGCACCCGGGCGCGCAGTGCCCGCCGGTGCCGAGCCGGGCCACGGCCTCGCCCCGGCGGACCGCCGCGCCGACGGGCAGGAGGGGGACGACCGGCTCCAGCGTCGTCCGCAGGCCCCCTGCGTGGTCGAGGACGACCACGCCGCGGTCGACGACCGTGCCGGCGAAGCCGACGACCCCGTCGGACGGGGCGAGGACGAGGGCGCCCGGACCCGCCGCCAGGTCCACCCCCCGATGACCGGGGGACCACTGCTGCACCGGGGCGACGAACGGCTGCAGCACGCGGGGCTCCCCGGCGAGAGGCCACCCCCAGCCCCGTGCCGGCGCCGCAGCGGGGCTGCGCCCGTCCGCTCCCGCGCTCGAACCAGCGGACCCGGTCCCTGCGGCGCTCGTCCCGGCGGTGCCCGATCCGGCGGTGCCCGACCCGGCGGTGCCCGACCCGGCGGTGCCCGACCCGGCGGTGCCCGACCCGGCGGTGCCCGACCCGGCGGTGCCCGACCCGGCGGTGCCCGACGCGGCCCCGGGGGCGGACGACGGCGGGACGGCCCCCTCCTCGAGCGCGGCGCGCGCGGCCGGCGGCGCTCCCGCGACGAGGAGCAGGGCCGCGCCCGCGGCGGCCAGCAGCCGTCGCAGCCGCTGGCCGAGCGGACGCCTCGCCGCCCGTGCCGCTCGTGCAGGTCCTGCCGCTCGTGCACGTCCTGCCGCCCGTGCACGTCCTGCTGCTCGCCCAGGTCGCGGGGGTCGCGCGGGGCGCGCAGGGAGGGGGCGAGGGGCGGGCCGGGGGCGGTGGGTCCTCACCCCGGCACCCTGCGCCGCGAGCGGGCGGCGGGGGCACCGGCGCGGCGCCCTGGGGACGAGCGCCGGCTCGCCGCGGGCTGTGCGCACCGGTCGGACGCCGCTCCGCCGCTGCGCGCGACGCGGCCCGGGCGCAGGAGGGCGTAGTCTTCCCGCGGGGTCGGCTCTCGCCGGCCTACTTCGCGCGCCCGCAGGCCACCGCACCAGGTGGGGGCGCACCTCCCGGTCCGGACCGCGCCGCGGTCCGGGGCAGGTGCGCCGCGGGTGCCAGGGCGCGGTCCGCAGGGGGCCGCGCGACCAACCGGAGCCGCGCGCGAGCGCGGCATGAGAGGACCACCCCATGGCCGTCGTCACGATGCGCCAGATGCTGGAGAGCGGTGTCCACTTCGGGCACCAGACCCGCCGCTGGAACCCGAAGATGAAGCGCTTCATCTTCACCGAGCGCAACGGCATCTACATCATCGACCTGCAGCAGTCGCTGACCTACATCGACCGCGCCTACGAGTTCGTCAAGGAGACGGTCGCCCACGGCGGCACGGTCCTGTTCGTGGGCACGAAGAAGCAGGCCCAGGAGCCGCTCGCGCAGCAGGCCACCCGCGTGGGCATGCCCTACGTCAACCAGCGCTGGCTGGGCGGGATGCTGACCAACTTCCAGACGGTCAGCAAGCGCCTCGCGCGCATGAAGGAGCTCGACCTCGTCGACTTCGACGACGTCGCCGCCAGCGGGCGGACGAAGAAGGAGCTCCTGATGATGCGCCGCGAGAAGGAGAAGCTGGACCGCACCCTCGGCGGCATCCGCGACATGGCCCGCACGCCGAGCGCGGTGTGGATCGTGGACACGAACAAGGAGCACCTCGCCGTCGACGAGGCGCGCAAGCTCAACATCCCCATCGTGGCGATCCTCGACACCAACTGCGACCCCGACAGCGTCGACTTCCGGATCCCCGGCAACGACGACGCCATCCGCTCGGTGACGCTGCTGACCCGCGTGATCGCCGACGCGGTGGCCGACGGCCTGATGTCGCGCGCCGGCGGCGGCCAGCGCGAGGGGGCCACCGAGTCCGAGCCGCTGGCCGAGTGGGAGCGCGAGCTCCTCGCCCAGGGCCCGGACCAGTCCGGCGGCTCCGAGGGCCAGGCGGTCGTCGAGGCCGACGCGGAGGCGACCGCCGCCGAGCAGGTCTCCGACGTCGACGCCCAGACGGTCGCCGAGGCGGCCGGCGAGGGCACCGAGAGCCCCGAGGCGCCGGTCGCCACCGGGGACCCCGCCCAGGCCTGATCCACCACCCCCCGGCACCGGGGCGTCCTCCCCTCCAGGGGGGCGCCCCGGTGCCGCGCGTGCGGGGCGACGTCCCCGCACCGGTCCTCCACACGCCTCCACCAGAGGAGAGAGCACATGGCGTACACCGCCGCTGACATCAAGAAGCTCCGCGAGACCACCGGCGCGGGCATGCTCGACTGCAAGAAGGCGCTCGAGGAGTCCGACGGCGACCTCGCCGCGGCGCAGGAGTTCCTCCGCGTCAAGGGCCTCAAGGGCGTCACCAAGCGGGAGGGGCGCACGGCCTCCAACGGCCTGGTCGCCGCGCACGTCGACGGCGGTGTCGGCACGCTCGTCGAGGTCAACTGCGAGACGGACTTCGTCGCCAAGAGCGACGGCTTCGGCGCCCTGGCCCAGCGGGTGCTGGACCAGGCGGTGGCCGTCGGCGCGACCGACGCGCCCTCGCTCCTGTCGTCCGAGCTCGACGGGCAAACCGTCCAGCAGGTGCTGGACGCGGCCAACGCGTCGATGGGCGAGAAGATCGAGGTCCGCCGCGTCGCTCGCGTCGAGGGCGACCAGGTCGTCTCCTACCTGCACCGCACGAGCCCCGACCTGCCCCCGCAGATCGGCGCCGTCGTGGCCGCCTCGGGCGAACGCGCTGCCGAGGTCGGCCGGGACGTGGCCATGCACGCCGCGGCCATGAGCCCGACCTTCCTCACCCGCGAGGAGGTCTCCGAGGAGGTCGTCGCCAGCGAGCGCCGCCTCGCCGAGGAGACCGCCCGCGAGGAGGGCCGGCCCGAGCAGGCGATGCCCAAGATCATCGAGGGCCGCGTCAACGGCTTCTTCAAGGACAACGTGCTGCTGGAGCAGGCGTTCGCCAAGGAGAGCAAGAAGACGGTCGGCAAGTACGCCGAGGAGGCCGGCGTCCAGGTCACCAGCTTCGCGCGCTTCCGCGTCGGCGCCACCGCCTGACGGCACCCGCGCGCCAGGGCCCGCCACCCCCGGGGTGGCGGGCCCTGCTGCGTCCGGGGCCGGCGCCGGCGCGCAGGGCGCCACCCACCGTCCCGTCCGGCTCTCGCGAGGCTGGCAGGCGCCCTCGCCCCGCGCAGCGCTGCCTGCGCGTGCTCTCGTGCGGGCTCCCGCCGGTGCCGCGGGCCCTGCTCGTGCCGGAGGCGCCCCGCCGATCGGGCAGACTGCTCCGCGCGGCCGGCCCGCACCGCCCTCCCGCTGCCCCGGTGGCAGGGCGCCGGCGGCTGCCCGCGGCGGCGCACCGGCCGCTCCCGCACCAGCTGCGCCGCCGCGCGAGAGCTCCTCCCGGCACCTGCCCGCCCGCCCCACCTGCCCGCTGCACCGCCCGCCGCCTCGCGCTGGTCACCGGACCGGCGCCGACCCGCAGCGTCCGCCAGGACGCGCACGCCCCGAGGAGCCCCCGTGCCCACGACGCCCCCCCGCGCCCGCAGGGTGCTGCTCAAGCTCTCCGGCGAGACCTTCGGCGGTGGTGCCACCGGCGTCGACCCCGACGTCGTCAACCGCGTCGCCGCCGAGGTCGCCGAGGGCGTCGCCCAGGGCGTCCAGGTGGCCGTCGTCGTCGGGGGCGGCAACTTCTTCCGCGGGGCGGAGCTGTCCGAGCGGGGCATGGACCGCTCGCGGGCCGACTACATGGGCATGCTCGGAACCGTGATGAACGCCCTGGCGCTGCAGGACTTCCTCGAGCAGCGGGGCGTGGACACGCGGGTCCAGAGCGCCATCACCATGGGCCAGGTGGCCGAGCCCTACATCCCCCGGCGCGCGATCCGCCACCTCGAGAAGGGGCGCGTGGTCATCTTCGGGGCCGGGGCCGGCCTGCCCTTCTTCTCCACCGACACCGTGGCCGCGCAGCGGGCGCTCGAGACGCGCTCCGACGTCGTCCTCATGGCCAAGAACGGCGTCGACGGCGTCTACACCGCCGACCCGCGGACGGACCCGAGCGCCCAGATGCTCGAGCACCTGACCTACGCCGACGCCCTCTCCCGCGGTCTGAAGGTGCTCGACGCCACGGCGTTCAGCCTGTGCATGGACAACCGGCTGCCCATGGTCGTGTTCGGCATGGGGCGCGGTGACGTGGCGACGGCGCTGCGGGGTGAGAAGATCGGCACGCTCGTCGAGGCCGGCTGAGCGCTCGCGGGCGCACGAGCTCTGCGCGAGCACGGACGGCAGCATCGGGAAGGCCCGCGCGCTCGCGCGGCGGACGGCGACGAAGGAGCCACCAGTGATCGACGACACCCTCCTCGAGGCCGAGGAGAAGATGGACAAGGCCGTCGAGGTCGCCAAGGAGGACCTCGCGGCCATCCGCACCGGCCGCGCCAACCCCGCGATGTTCTCCAAGATCATGGTGGAGTACTACGGCGCGATGACGCCGCTGCAGCAGCTCGCCTCGGTGCAGGCGCCCGAGGCGCGCACGGTCCTGGTCAGCCCGTTCGACCGCAGCATCCTCGGGTCCGTGGAGCGCGCGCTGCGCGACTCCGACCTCGGGGTCAACCCCAGCAACGACGGCAACGTCATCCGGCTCCAGCTCCCCGAGCTGACGCAGGAGCGGCGGCGGGACTACGTCAAGCTCGCCCGGACCAAGGGCGAGGACGGCAAGATCACCGTCCGCGGGCTCCGGCGCCGCGCCAAGGAGGAGCTCGACCGCATCTCCCGCGACGGCGAGGCCGGCGAGGACGAGGTCGGGCGCGCGGAGAAGGAGCTCGAGCGCCTGACGAAGGTCCACGTGGACGCCATCGACGACATGCTCAAGCGCAAGGAGACCGACCTCCTCGACGTCTGAGCCGCCCGCACCGACGCCCCCGCCGGGCAGCGGCACCCGGAGCGTCGTCGCCGTGACGGCGGCGACGGCGAGGACACGAGGAGGAGACGTGGTGAGGCACACCCGTCCGCCGGAGCACGCGCCGTCGGCGCCCGCCCGCGCAGGCACCGCGCAGGAGCAGCCGACCCCGGGGGGCCCGGCGGCGCCCCCACCGACCCCGCCGCGCCGCAGCGCCGGCCGCGACCTGCCCGCCGCCATCGCGGTGGGGCTCGGTCTGGGCCTGCTCACCCTGGCCTCGCTGCTGCTGGTCAAGGACGTCTTCGTGGTCCTCGTCGTCGTGGCGGTCCTCGTGGGCACCTCCGAGCTCAGCACCGCGCTGTCCCAGCGCCACCTGGCGGTCCCGCGCACGCCGGTGCTCGTCGGCGGTGCGCTGCTGGTGGCGGCCACGCACGTCCTGGGGCCGGCCGCCGCGCTGGTCGTGCACGGCCTGACCTGCCTGGCCGTGCTGGTCTGGAGGGTCGCCGAGGGTCGCGACGGCGCGGTGCGCGACGTGGCGGCCGGGCTGCTCGTGCTCTCGTGGCTGCCGCTGCTCGCGAGCTTCGCCGTGCTCATGCTGGCCGAGCCCGACGGCCAGCTGCGCGTGGTCGTCTTCGTCGCGGCGGTCATCGCCAGCGACATCGGCGGGTACGCGGCCGGCGTGATGCTCGGCCGCCACCCCCTCGCCCCGTCGGTGAGCCCCAAGAAGTCGTGGGAGGGCCTGGCGGGCTCGGTCGCGCTGTCGCTCGTCGTCGGCGCGGTCCTCGTCGTGGTGCTGCTCGACGGACCGTGGTGGGCGGGTGTGCTCCTCGGCGGCCTCGTCGGGGTCACGGCCACGTTCGGCGACCTCGCGGAGTCGATGCTCAAGCGCGACCTCGGCATCAAGGACATGGGCAGCACCCTGCCGGGGCACGGCGGCCTCATGGACAGGCTGGACTCGCTCCTGGTCACCGCACCGGTGGTGTGGCTGGTCCTCGCGCTCCTGGTGCCGGTCGCGTGAGCCCTGCGGCGGGCCCTGGGGCGGGCGAGCGCGCGAGCGCCGGCGGGGACGCCGGACCGGTCGCGCTCCCCGAGGGCCTGGCCGTCCACCTCGTGCGCCACGGCCGCCCGCTGGTGGACCCCTCGCGCCCGCCGTCCACCTGGGGCCTGGACCCCGGGCACCTCGACGGCGTCCGCGCGCTGCGGGCCGGCGGCGCCCTGCCGCTGGGCGCTCGCTGGGTCAGCTCGGCCGAGCCGAAGGCGCGCGAGACGGCGGCCGTCCTGACGGCCTCGCCCGTCGCCGTGGACGACGGGCTGGGGGAGCAGTCCCGGCCGGCCGGCTGGCTGGACGACTACGCCGTGCGCATCCACCGCTCGCTCGTCGTGCAGGAGGCACCGGCGGCTCCCGGGTGGGAGACCGCGGCGAGCGCTCGCGCGAGGGTCGTCGAGGCCGTCCAGCGGCACGCCGAGGGCGCGGCCCGGGACGGCGCCGCCGACCTGGTGCTCGTCGGGCACGGCACGGCGTGGACCCTGCTCGTCGCCGCGGTGACCGGTCGTCCCGTCGACCTGTACGCCTGGGAGCGGCTGCAGCTGCCCGACACCTGCTCGCTCGCGGGCGGCGAGCTGGTGCGGCGCTGGGGGACCTGGCTCGGCTGAGGCACCGGGGGGCCTCCCGGGGACACGCGACGACGTCAAGACGTCATGGCTACTCGACGACGTCCCGCGTCGGCGGACCGGTCCGGTCGTGCGACCCTGGAGGGGTCATGCCTCCTGCACCCGGTCAGCTGACCTTCACCGCCCCGCGCCGCGGCAAGCCGCCGCGCCACCTCGCCGACCTCACTCCCGACGAACGCGCCGCCGCCGTCGCCGAGCTCGGGCTCCCGGCCTTCCGCGCCAAGCAGCTGTCGACGCACTACTTCGAGCGGCTGGTCACCGACCCGGCCCAGATGACGGACCTGCCGGCCGCGCGCCGGCAGGACGTCGTCGAGGCGCTGCTGCCCACGCTGCTGGCGCCCGTGCGCGAGATGACCGCCGACGGCGGCGCCACCCGCAAGACGCTCTGGCGCCTGTTCGACGGGGCGCTCGTGGAGAGCGTGCTGATGAAGTACACGGGTCGGGTCACGCTCTGCCTGTCCAGCCAGGCGGGGTGCGGGATGAACTGCCCCTTCTGCGCGACCGGCCAGGCGGGCCTGACGCGCAACCTGTCGACGGCGGAGATCGTCGAGCAGGTCGTGGCTGCGGCGCGCTCGCTCGCGGCGGAGGCCGACGACGCCGGGCCCGGCGGCGTCGAGCAGGCGCTGCGGGTCAGCAACGTCGTGTTCATGGGCATGGGCGAGGCGCTGGCCAACTACAGGGCGGCGATCGCCGCCGTCCGGCGCATGGTGGCGCCCGCCCCGGAGGGTCTGGGCATGTCCGCCCGCGGCATCACGATGTCGACGGTCGGTCTGGTGCCCGCCATCGACAAGCTCGCCGCCGAGGGCATCCCCATGACCCTGGCGCTGAGCCTGCACGCGCCCGACGACGAGCTGCGCGACGAGCTCGTCCCGATCAACACGCGCTGGAAGGTCGGCGAGGCGCTGGACTCCGCCCGGCGCTACTTCGAGGCCACGGGTCGCCGGGTCTCCATCGAGTACGCGCTCATCCGCGACGTCAACGACCAGGCGTGGCGCGCGGACCTGCTGGGCACCGAGCTCAACCGCCGCGGACGGGGCTGGGTGCACGTCAACCCCATCCCCCTCAACCCGACCCCGGGCTCGCGCTGGACGGCGTCGGACCCGCAGGTGGAGCGCACCTTCGTCGAGCGCCTGCGCGCCCACGGCATCCCGACGACGGTGCGGGACACGCGCGGCCGGGACATCGACGGCGCCTGCGGGCAGCTGGCCGCCTCCGACCTGCAGCAGCCCCGCGCGGGGGCGCCCTCTCCGCCCGAGCCCGGGTCGGCTCCCGGGCCGGTCTCGCTGGGCCTGCCGACGCCCGCCGCGGCGGACTGACGACCGTCCTCCCCCTCTGGCAGAGTCCGGGCGCGTGAGCACCTTCCCCAGGGTCGGCCGGGCCTCGCGGGGCTACTCCGTCGCGCAGGTCGACGCCTTCTTCGCCGAGGCGAGGGTCGCCTACGAGCGGCGCGGGGGCAGCGTGCCCGCGGAGCCGGAGGGGGACAGAGGGGCGAGCAGGGGTGCGCGCGCGACGCGCGCGGGCGACGCCCCGCCGCCGACCGGTCTGCCCGAGGGCCGCGCCGACGCCCCGCTGGACCTCACCGCGCAGGACGTGCGCGCGGTCTGCTTCGACCTCGCGCGCCGCGGCTACGCCGTGGACGCCGTCGACCGGGCGCTCGCCCGCCTGGAGGACGCCGTCGCCCGCCACGAGCGCGAGGTGTCGGTGGCCCGGCGCGGCCGCGACGCCTTCCTCGAGGACCTGGCCGCGCGGGCCCGCGTCGTCACCGGGCGCGTGCGCCTCGCGGACGGCCGGCGCTTCGCCCGCGCCCGGCGCCTGCGGCGCGGCTACGCCGTCCGGGAGGTGGACGCCCTCTGCCGCCGACTGCTCGGCTACTTCGACGACGGGCAGGTGCTGGCCGTCGACGACGTCCGGGGGGCGCTGTTCCGCAGCCGTCGAGGGCGCCGGGCCTACCAGGAGGCGCCCGTCGACGCCCTGCTCGCCCGCGCCGTCGAGGTGATGGTCACCGCCCCCGACTGACGCGCCCGACCCGCGCCCCGACCGGCGCCGCTGACCGACACCGAGCGCGCTGCTGCAGCCGTCGACGCCAGCGGGCGCGGGGTCAGGGGGCGGGGCGGTCGCCCGGCTCGGGCACCCGGCCCAGGACGCGGTCGACGGCGATCGCGAGCACGACGCGGCGCGGGTTCTCGCGCGGCGCCCGGTAGCGCTCGGCGTACCGCCGCTCGCCCTCGCGGACGGCGCCCGGCTCGTCGAGCACGGCCACCGCCCCCTCGAGGGTGAGCCAGCGGCCGCCGTCGAGCTGGCAGAGCGCCGCGCGCCCGCCGCGGCGCGCCAGCCGCGCCTTGACCGAGTCCCCGGACGTGATGACGCGCGCGAGCCCGGCCGCGTCGTCCCACGTGAAGCCGACCGGCACGACGTGCGGGCTGCCGTCGCGGCGCAGCGACGTCAGGGTCGCCAGGTGCCGCTCGGCGAGGAACGCGAGCACGTGCGCGGGCAGGTCGTGCGGGTCGAGGCCGGAGGGGGAGGGGCTCACGCCCGCGAGCCTGCCACCCGGGCACCGGAGCGCCCGGGCAGCCCGCCGGCCGCGGGCTCCCCGCGGCGAGGGCCGAGCCGTCTGGGCCAGGATGGCGCCATGACGACGCAGCGGTCGGACGACGGGGCGGCGCGGACGGTGCCGGGGCGCACCGGGGTGGCCGCGGGCGGCGCCTGGGAGGCGGCGCACCGCGAGTCGCTGGAGGACCCGGAGGCGTTCTGGCTGCGGGCCGCGCGCGACGTCCGGTGGATCCGGCGCCCGACGTCCGCGCTGGACCCGGCTGCCGATGCGGCCGAGGGGTCGGTGCTGCCCCGGTGGTTCCGCGGCGCCACGCTCAGCACGGCCTACAACTGCCTGGACCGCCACGTCGTCGCCGGTCGCGGGGACCAGCCTGCGCTCGTGCACCACTCGGCGTACACGGGGGAGCGGCGCACCCTGACCTACGCGGAGCTCCTCGACGACTCCGCCCGCCTGGCCGGCGCGCTGCGCGAGCTCGGCGTCGGGAAGGGCGACCGCGTCGTCGTCCACCTGCCCATGGTCCCCGAGGCAGTCGTCGCGATGCTCGCGTGCGCCCGCATCGGTGCGGTGCACTCCGTCGTCTTCGGGGGCTTCGCGGCGGCCGAGCTCGCCGCGCGGATCGACGACGCCCGGCCGGTCGTCGTCCTCACCGCCTCCTGCGGCCTCGAGCCGACGCGAGTCGTCGAGTACATGCCGCTGCTCGAGGCGGCCCTGGAGCGCGCCGAGCACGCCCCCGCCCACTGCGTGGTGCTGCAGCGGCCGCAGGCCACGGCCGCGCTCGTGCCCGGCCGTGACCTCGACTGGCGCGAGGTGATGCGGCCCGGGGCCGCCCCGCCGGCCGAGTGCGTCGAGGTCGCCGCCACCGACCCCCTGTACCTCCTCCACACGTCCGGCACGACGGGCCGTCCCAAGGGCGTCGTCCGCGACCACGGCGGCCACGCCGTCGCCCTGACGTGGTCGGTGCCGAACCTCCTCGGCCTCGAGCCCGGGGACGTGGTCCTCACGGCCAGCGACGTCGGGTGGGTCGTCGGCCACTCCTACATCGTCTACGGACCCCTGCTCGCCGGGTGCACGACCGTCCTCTACGAGGGCGAGCCCGTCGGCACGCCCGACGCCGGCGCCCTGTGGCGCGCGGTGGCCGAGCACCGCGCGTCCGTGCTGCTCACCGCGCCGACGGCGGTCCGCGCCGTCCGCGCCCAGGATCCCGACCTCGCGCTCGCCGCCGAGCAGGACCTGTCCAGCCTGCGCGCGCTGTACCTCGCCGGGGAGCGCCTCGACCCGGACACCTGGGCGTGGGCGGGGGAGCACCTCGGCGTCCCGGTCGTCGACAACTGGTGGCAGACCGAGACCGGCTGGCCCATCGCCTGCTCGCCGCGGGGGCTGCAGGAGCTGCCGCTCAAGCCGGGGTCGCCCTCGGTGCCCTCGCCGGGCTACGACGTCCGGGTCCTCGACGCCACGGGGCAGGAGGTGCCTCCGGGCGTCGAGGGGGCGCTCTGCCTGCGGCTGCCGCTGCCCCCCGGCGCCCTCGCCGGGGTCTGGGGCGGCGACGAGCGGCTGCGGGCCTCCTCGCTCGCGGCGCACCCCGGGTACTACGTCACCGGCGACGGCGGCTTCGTCGACACCGACGGCTACGTGCACGTGCTCGGGCGCACCGACGACGTCCTCACCGTGGCCGGGCACCGGCTGTCCGCGGGGCAGCTCGAGGCCGCGGTGGTCGGGCACCCCGACGTGGCCGAGTGCGCGGTCATCGGCGTCGCCGACCCGCTGAGGGGCCAGGAGCCCCGGGCGCTCGTCGTCCTCGCGGGCGGGACGACGACGTCGCCGGAGGACGTCGCCGCGCAGGTCGTCCAGCGCGTGCGCGAGGAGGTCGGCCCCTTCGCCGCGCTGCGACGGGTCGACGTCGTCGCCGCCCTGCCGAAGACCCGCTCCGGCAAGGTGCTGCGCAGGACGCTGCGCGAGATCGCCGACGGCGTGGACGCCGCGGTGCCCGGCACCATCGAGGACCGCTCGGTGCTGGAGGACCTGCGTCACGTCCTCGAGGGCTGATCGGACCCCGCGCGCCCCGCTGCCGCCCTCTCGCGTCAGGACGCCAGCCGCGCGGCGGCCTGCAGCCGCACGTAGTCGACGACGGGCCCGTCCAGCCGGGCGGCCACGTCCCGGACGACGCCCGGGCGCTCGTCGGCCGGCAGCGGGTCGAGGACCGCGCCGAGGACGACGGTGGCCAGGAAGGCCTCGAGCTGGTCGCCGGGCTGCAGGCGGACCGGGTCGGGGACGAGCTCGACGCGGACGTCGACGAAGCCGGCGCCGGCCAGGCGCTGGGCGGTCTGCTCGGCGTCGGCGAAGGCGAGGAGGTCGTCCATCGACAGCAGGCCCAGGTCCGCCAGTGCGCTGTCCACGCCGGCGAGGTTGCCCGCACCGCCCCACTCCGCCCGCAGCAGCCCGCCGGGACGCAGCGCCCCCGCGAGGGAGGCGAAGACGGCGTCGTGGTCGGGCAGCCAGTGCAGCGTCGCCACGGAGAAGACCGCGTCGAGGGGCGCCTCGAGCTCCAGCGGCTCGCGCAGGTCGGCCTGGACGGCGCTCCACCGCTCCGGGTCGACCTCGGTGAGTCGTCCGCGCAGGCGCTCGAGCATGGTCGCCGAGCCGTCGACGGCGATGACGTGACCACGCGGCAGACGGGCCAGCAGCGCTTCGGTGTCGCGCCCGGTGCCGGCGCCGGCATCCAGGACCCGCTCGTCCCCCCGCAGCGGCAGCGTCTCCAGCAGGCGGCGCCCCCAGCGCTCGTGCGGCAGCGGCAGGGCGTCGTAGGCGGCCGCGTCCCACTCGCGCGGGCGGTCCGGGTCGGTCACGCAGCGACGCTAGTGCGAGCCCCTTCGACGAGGAGGAGACGTCTCCTCGGGTGGGACGCGGGGCCGGGTGCGGCCGCGGTGACGCCGATGCTCCGGCGACCGAGCACGCCGGAGCTCGCGGACCTCCGGCCCGGCCTCGTTCCCCGGCTCGGCCCTCCGGGCGGCCCGCGAGCGCCACCGCGCAGCCGGGCTGACCGTCACCGGTGGGCGGTCGTCTGCGGGGGGAGGAGTCAGCCGGGCGATGCCCGCGGGGGCGTGCTGCCGACGTGCGAGAGCAGGTGAGGGCCGAGCTCGACGTCGTACGGCACGCCGCGCAGCTCCTCGCGGGTGGCGTGGACGTCGTGGTGGGCCAGCAGCTCCGCCAGCTGCGCACCGGGGTGGTCGACGACCGGTCCGGTGCCCTCGTCGGGGATCGCGCCGGCGACGCTCGTGAGCACGTCCCGGCGGACCTCGTCCTCGGTCAGGTGGTCCCAGGGTGCCGGGAGACGGTGCCCTCCTCCGCACCCGTGACCGAGATGGTGCTGCCCCCGTTACCTTCTTCGCGCTCCCTCGTCGAGGGGGTTCCTGGTCGCCAGGTCCGGTATGACTGATCGCCCCTGTCGTTGATGATCCGGGGGGTGTTGTCGCCGGTCCTGGTGGCACTGGTGGACCGC
>Ga0210040_10003545_pt1 | contig 21020 bp, 18 predicted proteins | sample CryGeyCG12114_NA_FD_185462 | JGI IMG/M metagenome (GOLD analysis project Ga0210040, IMG submission 185462) | Groundwater microbial communities from aquifer - Crystal Geyser CG19_WC_8/21/14_NA (SPAdes) (version 2) | ecosystem: Environmental > Aquatic > Deep subsurface > Groundwater | place: USA... | reverse complement strand
CCGCCGCTGTGGGGGCCGGACAGCTACAACGACGGCGCCGGGATGCACCGCCTGATGACCGCTGCCCGTTTCATCAAAGCCAACATGCCTTTCGGGGCAACAGCCGGGAATCCTATACTTACAGACGAAGAAGCATATGATGTAGCAGCTTATATCAACTCTTTTCCACGGCCTGAGAAAGCGCATAAGGAAAAGGATTACCCGGATTTAAGCAAAAAACCAGTGGACAGCCCTTATCCGCCTTATGCCGATACGTTTTCGGCAAAGCAACACCAGTTTGGACCGTTCCAGCCTATTGAGACTTTGCATAAGGCTCCAGCAGGCAAATAGCGACTGTAGTTGATTGTTGAATGATTAAATTGCTATAAGTTAATTGATGAGGAACAAGGAGTGAAGTATAAATTGAGCCTGATTATTAAAGCTTTATACTTGTTTCAAGTTTCTTTTTATACATGATGCTCGCGGCATGGCGGCTTACTTATGCTTCATTGATTTAACCATTAAGCGATTTAACCATTAGCATATAAGCACATTAATCCGTTAGCACATTAAATAATTAGAGTTTCATTCACATATTTATACTTCATTCACAAATTAAGTCTTATGAAAAAATTCATGTTTATACTTGGGTGTGGCTGCTTGCTTATCCTGTTTTCTGGTTCCTTCCTCACTGCCATGGCGCAAAGCACGCCAGACCGTGAGGCATTTCAGAACGGCTCTTTCACGGGGGCCAAAGCCGACCAAGCGAATTATAATGTCATCTATCAGCTGGACAGCGACGATCCGAAACTCATCCAAATGACGTTGCGCAATATTAAGAATGCGCTGGAAGATCCGCGTTTGAAAGACAAGTTGCAGGTGGAGTTGATAGCCTATGCAGGGGGCACTGCCGTGTTCCGCAAAGATCAGCCTTACGAAAAGGAGTTGCGGCAATTAACAGAGAAAGGCGTTATACTTGCCCAATGCCTCAATACGCTCAGAGAGCGCAAAATTCCTAAGTCTGACCTGCATAATTTTATTTCTTTTGTGCCTACCGGTAATGGCGAACTGATCATACGCCAGGCGCAGGGCTGGGCACTCGTGCATCCCTGATTGCTACATGCTTTAACCGCCACCACTACCGATACATGAAAAAACTATTTGCTATTACGCTGTTCGCTATGCTCACATTACAGGTATGTTTTGCTCAAAACGATCTGTATAAATATGATCCTCCCTGGAACACACCGCCTCAGAATGGGGTGCCTTTTACCATACCTGGCATCGACAATGTGCCGGACTTTTATGGCGATGTAAACGACCCGCAGCTGGTGGTGTTTTTTGCCGGTAACCAATTTATGGTAATTGGCGAACTGCTTAGCGCTTTCCGGGAAGAGCACCCGGAGTATACCCGAATTTTTGTGGAAACACTGCCGCCGGGTATTCTGGCAAAACAGATAGAGCAGGGCGCGCTTGTGGTGGGTAATATGCGCATAGATCTGAAACCGGATGTATATGCAGCGGGCAAGCAACGGATACAGGATAATAAAGACTGGTTTACCCGCACCGCGTCTTACGCACAAAACAAGCTGGCGATAATGGTGCGGCAGGGCAACCCGCAGCACGTGCAAAGCCTCCGGGATTTAGGGAAGGATAACGTAAATGTAAGTATGCCAAATCCGGAGTGGGAAGGCATTGGCAGGCGAATTGAGGAAGCGTATGTGAAAGCCGGAGGAGAAGAACTTAAGCGCAGGATAATGCAGGAAAAAGTGAAAAGTAAAAGCACTTTTCTCACCCATATTCACCACCGCCAGACTCCTTTACGTGTGCTGCGGAAAGAGTCGGATGCCGGCCCTGTGTGGTACACGGAAGTTTTTTATCAGAAAATGATCGGAAATCCTGTGGAACTGGTGGAGATTCCGGCAAAAGAAAACGTAACAGCTACTTACCAGATTGGTGTGATGAAAACGGCCCCGCACCCCAAAGCTGCCGAAGCCTTTGTTAACTTTTTGACTAGCCCCTCGGGACAGGCCATTTATAAGAAGTATGGCTTCCTGCCGCCGCAGTAATGCCTAATCGCAGCACTGATTTGCTTTGTCTTACTGCCACTGTTTTGCCTTCGGGCGAGATGATAAATGCGTTAAGGAGGTCGCAAGACAGGTTGTCTTAAATTTATATTGATACAGAAGAATATTGTTGCTAAACTTATCTGGCTTTTCTACTGAATTATCTGACGAGGTATAAATTTTCTTGATTAATTGCAGAGCAGATTACTTAGCGCATATAGCTATTTTAAAAAAAATATGCTATAATTTCACAGTTCTCGGCCAGGTATAAAATTTATCATAAGCATTATAATAGCAAAAGCCCTGCAGTGGGAGCTACAAGGCTTATTGCCTACTAAACACAAACAACCAACAATCTTTAAAATTTATAGAAATTTAAATTTATTCTTCTCAAAGCCATCTCCTAATACCGCACAAACGGCGTATTGCAGATAGATAAAAAATGATCGGCAACTCCTACAAAGTAATCGCCAATAAATATGCCTGCACCATTGCTAACTGCATTTTTGCCCGCATTAAAAGTTATTACGCTACCATCTATTGTAGAGAAAGCAGCTTTCTCTTCTTCTTTCGGAGCAGATCTTTTAATAAAACTTGAATCCAGATTTCTGCCTTTGTAGCCACTCTCAACCAACTGCTGTTGCATTTGAAGTAAAACTGTATTCATGTATGTTGGGGTTTAGGTTTAAACACTCTACAAGTTTACTTACTTACATCAGGAACAAACAGGAAGCTTTATTTGAAAAAGTAACATTATTTTAAAATACTTTTAAAAGAGGAGAAGAGCATAATTAGTGAGCATTTACATGCTTCCGCTTCAAAACTCATAAAAAACATAGCTTATTATATATTAAATATAATAAAAATTATGCAACAGAATGTATAAAAGTAACTTTTTAACTTCAGCCTTTTTTCAACAAAAAGCGCATATAATAGCTAAAAGTTTGAAGCGCTAGTACAGTCAGGGCTAAAAATCCACCTGGGAAGGCTACTAACCACCAGGCAGATGTATTGGAACGGATGCCTGTGATGGTTCTGCCCCAGCTTACAACAGTTGGAGGTAGACCTATACCTAAGAAAGATAAAGTAGATTCAAGTGTCAGGAGGCCGGCGAGGCTAAAGCCTACTACTACCATAACCGGCCCAAGCATGTTAGGCAGCGCCTGCCTGAACACAAGTTGCACATCTGTAAAGCCCAATGTACGGCCAGCTTCTATGTAAGGCATCTCCCTGATGCGCAACATCTCGGCGCGGGCCAGCCGCGCCGTATGGGTCCAGTTGGTAAGTGTTAATATAAGAGACAGTAATACAACTGAAGGCGGCATAAAAGATGCCAGCAACAGCACCAGTATCAGCCACGGCACGCTCGACACAACTTCTATAGCCCGGATTATCAGCATATCCAGCGGGAATTTAATCTCTGATCTGAACCAGAAAGCTTTTTGCGGAGCCAGGCGCAGGAGAAGCCACAGAACAGCCGTGCATAAAACAAGTATACCCCAGCTAAGCCAGATTCCGGTTGATGGCAGCCTGTACTGCTGTATCTGAAGTGGCAAGTATAGCCCCAGGTAAAACAGCAAAAACAGCAGCAGCGGCAACAGCAACAATGCCGCCTTGCTAATCTTTAACCTGTTATCACCAAAAAAACCTGCGGAAGCGCCCAGCACCAGTCCGATAAAAGTTGATGTTATCACTACTGGTATACTAATAAAAAGACCGGTTCGGGCACCATAAAGTGTTTCCGTCATCACATCGCGGCCTAAGGCATCTGTGCCAAACCAATGTATGTTGACGGCACCTGTTACATCCGAAAAAGGAGGCTGAAAGAGGTGATTCAAATCCAGGTAATTAGGCGCAAACGGAAGTGGCAACCAGGGTAACACGAGCACCAGCACAACAAGCAGAACCAAGTATACGGCTGCCAGGCGGAAAGCCAGTTTATCCTGCCATAGTTGCTGAACGTCGCGGAGAAGACGCTTCATGAGGCGGTTTTGTAACGGATGCGCGGATCGGCATAGGCATAACAAACGTCTGCTACTACATGCGAAACCACTTTTGCAAGCGCTACTGCCAACACGATTGCCACAAGTATAGGATAGTCTCTTGCCTGTACCGATGTAATTAGCAGCCTGCCCGTACCAGGTATGGCAAATATCGTTTCAATAACGACAGACCCTGCAATCAGGCCAGGTAGGAAATCTGATAGTAGCGTAATAATGGGCAACAGCGCATTGCGTAACACGTGTCTCCGGATGATAACTTCTGGCGGCAGTCCCTTAGCCTGCGCTGTGCGGGTATAATCCATTGCTTTTGCTTCTGATAAAGCATTGTAAAACTGATTAGCCAGGTAGGGGAGGTGCGCCAGCGAAAGACAAAGTATAGGCAGTGCCAGGTAAGGCAGCGTGCGGCTGGTTTGTTCAAGCCAGCTCTGCCCGCCATGGCTGTACCCTAGTCCGTATACAGGGAAGAGTTGCAGAAAAGCAGGACTGGCAAATAATACCAAAAACAGCAACGCAAGTACAAACAAGGGGATACTGTCTATCAGGAATAGAACAGGCATAACAGCTTTGCGCCATTGGTTATACTTTGGTTGCACTAGTTTTATACTTATCTCCAGAGCAGCCAGCGTCGTCAGCAGCATACTAGTAAAAATAATCCAGAAGGTATTGGCGCTGGCCTCCATTATTACTTCTGTTACATTTCTGTTGTCGCGGTAAGAGGTGCCAAAGTTTCCTCTAAGTAGGCTTGCAAGCCATCTGTGGTACTGATTTGCGGTGCCATGCCAGCGAAAGGAGGGAATCATGAAGTTCAGACTGCCCTGCTGCTTTTGCAGTTTTAGCGCCAGCTTGTAAAGCTCCTGGGCAGGCTGCAATGTTGCGTCATACTTTGTTATTGCTCTGGCAGCCTGTACCCTTTGCTGCGCATCTGATGTAGCAGTAATAGTTCTCAAATACGGGGCGAAGGCTTGTAACTGCGTTGGACTAGCTTGTTGTTTCAGTTCCTGAAGCTTGCGCCAAAAGGTATACACTTCTTTCCAGTTTCCTGTGCGCCAGGCAAGTTGTTGTATGGTATTTTGGGCACCTTCCGGAATGATTTGAAATATTGAGTCCGGCAGGGAGGCACTGGAGGTGATGCTAAAATAAAACAGCGGCAGATTCTGGCCCGTTCTTATTAAATATTGCTGATATGCTAAGGTTCTATCTGTAGTAGATCCTTTAGCGTAATAACCGTTTCCTTCCTGTAATATACTCTCGGAAGCATAGGAGCCGGGCAACAACCTGCTAAGCAGAAACACAAGGGTGGCCAGCAGCCATAACATGGGCACTGCCAAAAAAAGTCGCTTGAGCAGGTAGTGGAGCATTAGGTGCTTTATTCTTTCAGCGTAAAGGAGCTCACATCATAATTAGGTTCAAGGCCGGAGATTTTCAGATTGCCGAAGCGCCGGTGCACAGCCAGCCGGTCTTTCTGGTAATAAAGTGCAATAAAAGTAGCTTCTTCGTGCAGGATCTCCTGTAGCCTTTTCAAAAGACGCGCCTTATCACTTTCCTCCTCTGCCTCGTTATAGGCATCCAATATATTGTCGCTTTCCTGCGTGCCGAAGCCTGTATAGTTAGGGCCATCATTGGCATAAGAAGTATAAAAGAGGGGCTTGAAATTAAAGACAAAGGGATTGCCGGATAATGATCGGAAGAACATGTCGAACTCATGAGCTTTTGCTTTCTGGCTAAACAAACTCCCTTCCTGCGCCTGCACTGTTACAGGTATACCGGCTTTGGCTGCGCCCTGCTGAAAGATAAGGGCTGCACTCTCAAAAACTGTATTTCCTGCCCGGTAGCTTAGCTCCAATGTAAGTTGCTGCTCCTTCCCGTTGATATTCTTAAACCAACCATCCGTTTTTTGTTGCCACCCGGCGGCCTGCAAAAGGGCAGTTGCCTTCTGTAAGTTATAAGTATAAGGTTTGAGCTTGTTATTGTAGTATGGCTTAATCGCCGGAGGTACAGGGCCCACAGTAGGTGTCGCGTACGATTGCTGTGATACTTTAATAAAACTACTGATATCCAGTAAATTAGCTATAGCTTGTCGCGTGCGCTTGTCCGAGAGCTTTGGCAGCCTGCTGTTGAGGCCAATGTAGGCAAACTGATATGAATCAGGGGTATACAGCGCGTAATTTTCTGTAAAAGATTTATCTGATTTCAACTGGTTGAATTCAGCTGCCTGAATATTTTCCAATACATCAAGCTGCCGGTTTCGGAGCGCCAAAAGCGCAGTAGTGTTATCGGGTATGATCTGAAAGCTAATCTGCTGCGGATTTGCAGTTAAGGCTTGAGTGTTGTCGTCAACATGATTGCCCCACCAGTCATCCTTGCGCTTCAACGTCAGGTATTGCCCCGGCACCCATTCTGAAAGAATATAGCCGCCGCTGCCTTGCAACAAATTTTTATTACGGGCATAGTCGGCACTGTTGTAGCGTGCCGCAAAATTTTGTAAGTCTTTATTACTTTCCAGCGCAGAGACATCACCGGCAAAATCTGAAACTTTAAAAGCTTCTAACTTGCCTTCAGGATCGAAAAGATAAGCTGGCAAAATAAAAAAGTCTCCAGTCAGCAACTCCATTTCAGGTGTATAACCCTCACAGACAAACGTAAACTTTTTATAGTCGGCCTTATCAATAAGAATGTCCCTGATAAAAGCCACCTGCGGCTTCATCTGTTCGTTGTTGAGCAGTGGCGCCTTCAACACTTTGAGTGTAAAAGCTACATCTGCCGCTGTTACCGGACTGCCATTTGTCCATTCCGCCTCCTGCCGTAGCAGGTAGGAAATATACGTTAGCGAATCACGCTGCACGATGTCGGGCTGCGCCATTGCCAGGGCTGGTTTTATCTGATCATCAGCCAGATCCACTGTCATCAGACTTTGGAACAGCAGGTTAATAACCTGTAAAGAACCGGCAGTATTATAGCTTACTGGATTCAGTGTCTCGGGCTCACCAGCAAGCCGCACGCGCACCTCATCTGGAACCCGATCTGGCTGGCTGCAGAAACACAGGAAAAGAAGTAGTAAACTATAACCCAGTACATGTAATTTCCTCATCTATGAATCCTTTTTAGCAAATAGCTTTTAAAGGGCAAGATAGGGAAAAGATGTTTTATTATTGATCATTTTCATTCCAGGTCAAAACACCGCCACAAACAGCCTCTGTTGGGCTCGGTTGTTTAGTTGTTGGATTTGTTGCATTATCAACAGGTGCCTGAGGAGTGGTAGCCAAAGACAAATTAAGCATCAGGGAGAAAAGTACAGCTATCATATTCTTTTAATTTAGTTAAATATATATAGCAAAGATGAAGCAATAAAACGAGGTGTAAAAGGAAGATTTACTATAAAAAGTAACTGTGAAAATAATATACTTTAATAGATTATTTACATGAATTAAGAAAAAAAAATTCCTCCAGGCTACTTTTTTGGCAAAAGTTGCTTCACAAAATATGGCTCAGTAACCTTATTTTCAGGTCTGTAAAGTATAAATTTAAAATTTAAACGTAAATTTACAAACGAAATAATTAGGGAAAAAGTAACTGTGAAAAAATACATATTTAATTGAAATAAAAGTATATATTTTATCTAAAAGCTCATTTAAGTGTAAAATTGAATGGACGAACTAAAAGTGTTAGCCAGATTAGTAACATCAAGTAAGCGGATAAGTAATTATCTGCCTAACGAAAAGAAGGAGAGCAAAGAAGGTACCTTTCTGGCTAATTTACGAAATAATAATTACGCTGATGATACCCAGGCTGCACTAGATCTTTATCAGGCACAGCCTGACGATGTGCGCTATAAAATGCTAAAGCACAGGCTCCGGAAAAAGTTATATAACAGGTTACTCTTCATGGAGTATCCCAAGCTGACAGCAGGTTCTTATACCCATAAAGAAAATGAATGTTTTCAAATATTGCATCATGTAAATATTCTTTTATCGCAGCACAACTATAGTATTGTGCTTAGCTTAACGAGCAAAATCCTTATAGTTTCGGAAGAGTATGATTTAACAAATATTACAATCGCTGCCTTAGAACTGAGGCTGAGGGTTTATTCTGAACAGGGTCTTTTAAAGCAGTTTAATGAAACAGAGGCATTTCTTACAATAAAACTAAACCAGAAATTTTACGAGCGAAAATCTGTAACTCTTTTCCAGTTTATTAAAACACTTTTCAACAAATCTATCAAAGCCAGAAAAGCCTATTTACATAACTTGCCTAATGATATTGATAAACTGCTCAGGTTTTGGAAAGCAGCCGATACTTTCGATTCTTTTAATTCATTTTATAAAGTATCAATTCTCTATTATGAATCGATTGGCGAGTTTTCTAAAATTGCTGATTTAACAGTAATGTCAGAGAGACTTGTTAATGAGGGGGAGGTTAATATTCGCAGGTTTGATTCTAACTTCAACAAATTTATACTTGTATACGCGCACTTGTTAGCCAGGAAACTGGAGGATGGGCTGCTTTATGCTGAAGAGTACCTCAAGAATTTTAATGAGCGTTTGCTTAACTGGTTTGCTTACATGGAGAATTACTTTTTGCTGGCCATCCACTCCCGGCGATATAAGTTAGCTCATCATCTTATCAGCAAGGTTTATCATAATGGCGCTTATGCGAGAACGTCTAATGCAGCAAAAGAGAGATGGGGCTTATACAGCGCCTATTTAAAATTATACTACACAGAGAGTATTCCTGTTAAACCAGGCACCGGGTTTTTCGATGCTACATTCTCACCAGAATACAGCAAAGATAAGCAAGGGTATAACGTGGCCATTCTTATTCTTCAGTTTATTATTTTCCTGAAAAAAGGTGACAAAGAATTGCTGCTGTATAAGATCGAAAGCTTAAAAAAATATATTGATACGCACCTGAAGGACGCTTTCAGCCTGCGTAGTAAAACTTTCCTGAAGCTTTTAATTCTTACTGTTACGGAAGATTTTAATCCTGAAATATGTAAAACGAATGGAGAAAAGCTTTACCAGAAGCTCGTGCAAACATCGCCTCCTGGAGATGCTTATGCTGAAATAGAAATTATACCTTACGAGCACCTCTGGGAACTCATTATATCTATTTTAGAAAAAAAAATTAAAGCCTGATTATATAATGATTCATAAGTATAAATCCTTGGCTACTTTTTATTTTTAGATAAATGAATGAGCTTAAACGATTGGTAACACTGGTGGCAGAACAAGCGGGTAAAGCTTCTCCTATAATTACGCAGCAGGAAATTGGCTTAGAGAAAAAACTTTACAATGCAATCAAAGACGGAGCAGTAGCCACGGACGAGGAAGCAGCCGCGTTTATATATGGAAGCAGTGATCTAAGCGCAAATTACCGCATGCTCAAATCACGACTGCGAAAAAAAGTTTTAAATACCATTATTTTTCTGGACCAGACGCACGCAAGTGAATTTGAACCCTCCTCTCCTGAAATTCATGAATGTGAATTGCTATTGCACCAGGTGCGGAAGCTTTACGATTTTGGTGAGTATAAGGTAACTAAAAAATTAACTGAGCAAATTTTATCTATTTCAGTTTCTTCACAGTTAACAGAATTTACTGTAAAGGCCTTAGAGTACCAGCGAGGCATTTCACTGCTAGTTCAGGATAAGCCAAAATTTACTTCTATAAATCAGGAACTCCAGTTATATTATAATTTAGAGACAGCAGAGCGGAAAGCAAAAAATATATTTTACGCTGCTAGAATAGAACTTACCGGTAAAGCAAGTTCTAAAAATCAATATTTGCCTCAGCTTGTAACTGTCCTGCACGAGCTCAAAGAGCTGTGGCAACAAACATCTGTTTCTAAAATATTTTATTATTATCATTCATTACGAATAACCCAGCTTGAGATGGAAGGAAATTATGAAGCAATTTTTGGAGCAATACAAGAAGCTGAAAAGTTGTTGAAGCAGGGAGTTTTAAATACTAGATGGTACAATGCCAGATTTAATAATTATATTAAAACTTATGCTTACATCCGGACAAATCAGTATGCACTGGGCTTGGCGTTTGCACAGAAACACTTGGTAGACTATAATCCCAAGAGCTTCAATTGGTTTGCTTATATGGAAAACTATATTCAGTTAGCACTTTATGCCAGAGAGTATAAACTGGCTGTGGAACTGATGGCACAGGTAACTGGCAATGACTACTTGAACAGCTTAAGCAGAAACAAGCGGGAGCGATGGGAGCTGCACCGAAGATACCTGCTGTTGTGCTGCGGAGATATTAAAGAGGAGGAATATAACTTTCTGAAGAAGGAAATATGTGCTTTTAAAATATTAAGTACTGATAAGGAAGGTTCTAATTTGCCTATAATTATTTATCGCTTAATTGACAACTTGATTTACAACAAATTTGATGCATTAGAATGCCAGCCTGAACTAATTAACAAATATATTTCCAGACACCTCAGAGGCGAAAAAGCGGAGCGGGTGCGAATATTTTTGCGGCTTTTGCTTCTGGTTGTTAAAGAGGAAGGGGATTTAAATTTAATTCAGTTAAAAAGTAAACCTTTGCTGGAAAAGCTGTCAGCAGCCACGAAATCGGAAGATACATATGCAGAGCTTGAAATTGTGCCTTACGAGCACCTTTGGGAATTGGTAATTAATGGACTGCAGCGGAAATAAAATACTTAACCTTGTCCGAGCTATAACATTATAGGAGCAACGGTAGTTTTTGCTAAATTACCGGATGCAAAAAAACAACCCTGCTACCACCAGGGCCTGGTGCTTTTACGACTGGGCTAATTCTGTTTATTCTCTCGTAATCACGTCTACTATTTTTCCGATTTATTACAGTGCAGTTGCCAGGAGCCCGGCTGGTACTACAGCCGTTGACTTTCTTGGGCTGCGGCTCGAGAGTGGCGTGCTTTTCTCTTATGCCGTCTCTGCTTCTTTTCTTATTATTGCCGGCCTTAGCCCTTTTCTAACTTCCATTGCTGACTACAGCGGGCGTAAGAAGCTGTTTATGCAATTATTTTGCTATCTGGGCTCCCTCTCCTGTGTGGGCCTGTATTTCTTTACCAAAGAAACCTTTACGTTCTCTGTCATACTTTTTGTACTGGCTTCTATCGGCTACAGCGGGAGCATCGTTTTCTACAACGCTTACCTGCCCGAAATTGCCACAGAAGATCAATATGACAAATTAAGTGCACGCGGCTTTGCCATGGGCTACATCGGCAGTGTGCTGCTGCTGGTTTTTAACCTGGCGATGATTACGAAACCGGGCTGGTTTGGCATTGCAGCCGATAACACTAGTTTGCCGCCGCGCATCGCATTTCTAATGACCGGCATTTGGTGGTTTGGCTTTGCTCAGTATACGTTTTACCACTTGCCGGGCAATGTATACCACCGCAAGCCGTCGGGCAGTTGGCTACTGAATGGCGTTCGTGAACTCAAAAAGGTGCTGACGCAGGTTCAGCAACTACCTCTGCTGAAGCGTTTTTTGCTGGCCTATTTTTTTTACAACATGGGAGTGCAGACCGTGATGTATGTGGCCACCATTTTCGGAATAGAAGAACTTAAGTTACCCGATGATGCGCTTATACTCACTATACTTATCATTCAGCTGGTAGCCATAGCCGGGGCCTATGCTTTTGCGGCTCTCTCGAAGAGGTTTGGCAATATACGGGCGCTTATTGTAGCGGTTGTTATCTGGATAGGCGTTTGTGTAGGTGCTTATTTTATTAGGGGGCAATCAGACTTTTATGTGCTGGCCGCTGTGGTTGGCTCTGTGATGGGTGGTATACAGTCCCTGTCGCGTTCTACCTATTCCAAACTGATTCCTGCTCATACTATTGATCATGCCTCTTTCTTCAGCTTTTATGACGTAACGGAAAAAGTATCGATTGTGATCGGAACATTGGCTTATGGTGCCATAGCGCAGGCAACGGGCTCCATGCGAAACAGTGTGCTGGCTCTGGTAATATTCTTTATACTTGGGCTGATATTCTTATCGATGGTGCGCTGGCGTAAGCTGATGCAGTCAAGCGGAGTAGAGGAGGCTTCTGCAACGTTTTAGGTTTGAAATTGAAAGAACAAGGAGCCGCAGTACAATGCAGCGGCTCCTTGTTTTTATAAAGTATAATAAAGGATTTTATTTTTTGTAAACCATCTTACCGTTCAAGTATGTGCGCAGCACCTGCGTGTCGCGCATCTGCTCGGGTGCAACGGTCATCAGGTCGCGATCTACAAGTATAAAATCAGCAAACTTGCCGGGCTCTATACTTCCTTTTTCTTTTTCTTCGAAGTTCGATTTTGCTGCCCAGATTGTCATGCCACGTAAGGTCTGCTCACGCGTTAATGCATTCTCCATCTGAAAACCGCCAGCCGGATAATTAGCTGCATCCTGGCGGGCAACCGCGGCATGGAAGGTATAAAACGGATTTATACTTTCAACCGGAAAGTCGGTGCCTAAAGCTACATAATCTATTTGCTGCAATAACTCTTCATAAGGATAGGCGTGCTTAAGGCGCTCGCTTCCCAGCCGGTCTCCGGCCCAGTACATATCCGAAGTGGCATGCGTGGGTTGCACGGAAGGTACGATGCTATACTTGCCGAACTTGTTTATATCAGCCGGATCTACAATTTGTGCATGCTCAATACGCCAGCGCTTGTCGTTTTTGCCGCCCAGCACTTCCCCATAAATATCCAGCAGCAGGCGGTTGGCCGAATCGCCGATGGCATGGGTGTTCATCTGGAAGCCGTGTTCGTTGAGTTGTCTGGCTATATCTCTGAACTCCTGCTCAGAAGAGAGCAAAAAGCCATAGTGCCCCGCACGATCGGCATAAGGTTGCAGCAGGTTGGCGCCCCTGGAGCCTAAAGCGCCGTCTGCATATATTTTAAAAGAGCGTACATGCAGCCTGTCTGTTTTATAAGGACCATTTTTGAAATAATACTCCTTGTTCTCCTGGCTTGGGTTCATCATGGCATACACCCGCATCTGCAGTTCACCTTTTTGCTGCATTGCATCTATCAAATCAACTGTGGCTTTATCCAGGCCGGCATCATCTACAGTCGTTAAACCTACCGCAAAACAGTTTTGCTCTGCAGTTTTCAGGGCTGCCCGTTGCGTTGCTTCTGAGGGAGCCGGAATTTTAGCGGCTACTAAATCCACAGCGTTATCAATCAGGATACCCGTCATGCGTCCGTCTTTTACTTCTACCGCGCCGCCGACCATCTTTGTCTGGGGAGTTACGCCGGCTAAATCAAGTGCTTTCTGGTTCACGAGCGCTGCATGGCCGTCTACACGGGTAAGTATAACCGGAGTGTCTGGGAAGAGCAGGTCCAGGGTATCTTTGGCCGGAAACTCTTTTACTGTCCAGTCATTCTGATCCCAGCCACGGCCGGTTAACCATTCCGTGTCAGAATACTTTTTACGCTGATCCATTACCTGTTGCACCACTTCCTTAAATGAAGCCGTACCGTCCAAATCTGCCGATTGTAACCCGATGCCATAGCGGTAGAAGTGGGTATGTGCATCTATCAGGCCGGGGTAAATGGTTTTGCCATCCGCGTCCAGTTCTTCGGCTGCTTTATACTTCTGACGGATGTCAGCGGTGGTGCCAACGGCTATAATCTTACCGTCTTTCACAGCAAAGGCTTCAGTCTTATCGAAGCTATCGTTTACGGTATATACATTGCCGTTGTATACTACCAAATCAGCAGTTTGAGAACTGGTGCAGCTGCTAAAAAAGATGCCGCCAAAAAGTATGGCGGCAGCAATTGTTCTATATGATTTTTTCATGAAAATAATTTTATTCAAAGCGCATGTGTTTCACTGATTCTCCTGAGTTAATGAGTTCCAGCAGCGAGTCGATGCCAATACTCAGATGTTTCTCCACGTAAGATGACGTAACCAGTTTATCACTTTCTGATGTCTTGACACCCTCCGGAATCATGGGATTATCGGATACCAGCAGGAGCGCGCCATGAGGTATGCCGTTGATAAAGCCAACTGTGAAGATGGTAGCTGTTTCCATGTCCACGCCCATAGCACGTATCTGGCGCAAGTACTCTTTAAATTCTTCATCATGCTCCCACACGCGTCGATTGGTTGTATACACAGTGCCTGTCCAATAATCCATCTCGTGCTTCTTAATCATAGACGACACGGCGCGTTGCAAACGGAAAGAGGGCAATGCCGGTATTTCAGCCGGCAGATAGTCGTCTGATGTTCCCTCCCCGCGGATGGCTGCGATAGGAAGTATCAAATCGCCCACCTGTGTTTTCTTTTTCAGGCCACCACATTTGCCCAGAAACAGCGCCGCTTTGGGTGTAATCGCCGAGAGCAGGTCCATTACGGTGGCAGCCATTGCACTTCCCATACCAAAATTGATAATCGTAATATTATTTGCTGTAGCCGTCTGCATGGGTTTGTCCAGGCCTCTGATTTCTACACCGAAGCGGTCGGCAAACATGCGGACATAGTTTATAAAGTTGGTGAGCAGGATATACTCGCCAAACTCATCCAAGGGAACACCCGTGTAGCGGGGCAGCCAGTCACTTACAATTTCTTCTTTGGTCTTCATAGGATAAATATAGGTGATTAGATATAAAAAAGCCGCCTTGGCAGCCGGAACTGTTAGGGCGGAGCAGCGAAATAGTATAAATTTGTGCTATGGAAAGGTTAAATTTGCCACCTTTTGACTACAAAATTAAGAAGTCTGACGCCAACTCACTAATTTTTGATGTAATTCGGAAAAAATACGTGGTTTTAACGCCGGAGGAGTGGGTGCGCCAGCACTTTGTGCATTATCTTATGCAGCAACTTTGCTATCCAAAAAGCCTGATTAGCATTGAGCGGGGCGCCAACTATAACAGGCTGCAAAAGCGTACCGATTTATGTGTGTACAATAATAATATCCAACCGCACCTGCTGGTAGAGTGCAAGGCGGCTCATGTACCCATTACGCAGGAGGTGGTGAAGCAGGTTTCGGTTTATAACCAGTCGCTCAAGGCCAGGTTTGTAGTTATTACCAACGGCCTGCAACACTATTGCTGGCAAATAGACTTTGAGACCAGAAGCTTTATACCACTGCAGGATATACCTGCTTTTCACGCTGGTTCTGTTGATAACGCATTATAGGATATGCCATTCAGCTATATTATTAAACAAATTTTGCCGGGAGAGGCTTTTCATAAAAGCTTGGTTTGGTAAATGAGCTGTAATATGAAGTATAAAACAGTTGCCACGGATGCATGTCGGGTAGTAGGACAGCACTTGCACACGGGCCAGCTTCAGGAAGTATAAAACATTATAAGATGCTTCAGCAACCGAGGCAGGAATGGTATGAATATAGCTATACAGAAAAGCGCCTTCCCAACATCCGTCAGAAAGGCGCTTTTATACTTTATGCGGCTTGTTATAGCACGTTTTCTACTGGAGTATAATCTAAATTAAATGCTTCGGCCACGCCTTTATAAACCACTTTTCCTCCTACTACATTTAAACCTTTTCTTAGTTCCTGGTTGTCGGCGCATGCTTTTTGCCAGCCTTTGTTGGCCAACTGAAGAGCAAAAGGCAAGGTTGCATTCGTCAGGGCCAGTGTAGAAGTATAAGGCACGGCACCAGGCATATTAGCTACGCAATAGTGCACCACGTCATCAATAATATAAGTCGGATCTTCGTGCGTGGTTGGCTTGCAGGTTTCAATGCAGCCGCCCTGATCTACAGCTACATCTACCAGAACAGTACCCGGGCGCATTTCCTTCAGCATGTCGCGTGTGATAAGGTGAGGGGCTTTCGCACCCGGAATCAGTACAGCGCCAATAATCAAATCGTGGGTCGGGAGCAGTTCGCGGATGTTATATTCATTCGACATGAAGGTGTTCACATTGGCCGGCATAATATCATCTAGGTAGCGCAGGCGCTGCAGGTTATTGTCCATGATAGTTACGTCGGCGCCCATACCGGAGGCAATTTTGGCAGCATTAGTGCCTACCACGCCGCCGCCAAGTATAAGTACTTTCGCAGGCCGCACGCCAGGTACGCCACCCAGCAAAATGCCACGGCCTTTCAGGGGTTTCTCCAGATATTTGGCTCCTTCCTGCACAGCCATACGGCCGGCAACTTCCGACATCGGCACCAGCAATGGCAGGCTACGATCTGCTTTTTCAACAGTTTCGTAAGCCAGGCAAGTAGCTTTCCTATCAATCATAGCCATGGTAAGCGGCTCGTAGGAAGCAAAGTGAAAATATGTAAACAGCAACTGGCCTTCTGTTATCAGGCTGTATTCCGACTCAATAGGCTCCTTTACTTTAATAATCATTTCAGCAATGCCATACACATCCTCAATGCCCGGAAGTATAGAAGCGCCGGCTTTTACATACTCCCCGTCGGTAAAGCCGCTGCCTTCGCCGGCACTGGCCTGAATGTAGACTGTATGGCCATTACGAACCAACTCAATTACACCGGCAGGTGTAACACCCACGCGGTTTTCGTTATTTTTAATCTCCTTTGGAACACCAATTATCATGTTGTTTTGTGTTTTGTTTTTGAAAAACTGCGCAAATATACTATAACTTAACTGATATAAAAGCTTAAACGAAAAGGCTAGCTATAGGTATGATTCGGAAATAATAAAAGCCGGTAAACTGAGCAAAATAATAGTAGGAACAGCCAGGAAGAGGAGGGCATAGAATAAAAAAAGGCAGTGATAAAATCACTGCCATTAGTACAAAATAAAACTATGAAAAAAACTATCTGAAAGGAATGGGCAATTTGCCTTCCTTTAGCATATTTTCAGGAGCCATGCTCTCCACTACTTCCGCTTTCAGCGTCAGGCGGAGGTCTGGCATCACGATATCATTCGAAACAACAGTTACCAGTTCGTTTTGCTCCTTTAACAATGTAGGAACAAATGTAAGTTCCAATGTTGCTGTCTGTCCCGGCTTTAGCGCCGGTTCCGACACCCGGTAGCTTACACAGTTGCAGGCTGTTTGTACAGCTCTTATAATGAGATCCTGCCGGCCGGTGTTTTTTATCAGGAATTTAGCCACAGCTTTTTGTCCTTTTTCAAGTTTTCCAAAGCTATAGCTGGTACTTCCGACTGCCAAACGCGGCGATAAAGCTTTTTGTTCCGGTGTATAATTATTTTTTGGATCAGCCGGTCCAACATCCCCTTTTATGTACAAAACATGTGTAGGCGTAGCTGCGTTGGAAGTAATAGCTATGGATTTATGAAATGAACCCGGTCGGCCCGAACTGTTATAGGTAGTTTTGATATAGCCAATTTCGCTGGGATTTATCGGCTTTTTTGTCCAATCAGGTGTTGTACAGCCGCAAGAGGGCTGCACATTAGTAATCAAAACGGGTTGATTACCTGTATTTCTCACCCTAAAATTATAGGTAACCTGTGTGCCCTCGGCAAAAGAACCAAAATCATGGCTGTCGAATTCATACTCCAATTCCCCCTGTGCGCTTACAGTATATCCGGCTAGTATTAAACAAATCAGAGCTAAAAAGTAAAGCTTTGGGTTCATAAGCAGAAAAGCAGATGATGAGGTATAAATTTAACTTTTATCAGGACAACAAGTCAACAAAGATAAGCAAAATTCGTCAAAAAGGTACAACCTAATACTATGGCAGGATTGATGCTTCCACGCCCGCTGAATTTGATTTTAGGGGAATTTTAAATACTTTTGGTTATAAAACGGAATATCGACTTTACTGAGAAGACATGCAGACTGCTGAAGCATCTATTACTCAAAAAATAACGACAGAAGAAGTCTTGAACGATTATCGCATCGGGTGGGAGAGCCGGCAAGCCAGCCTGGCAGGCCGGAAGGAGGTATTTATGGGCAAAGCTAAGTTTGGCATTTTCGGCGATGGCAAGGAGGTAGCACAATTGGCCATGGCCAAATATTTTATGCCTGGCGATTTTCGTTCCGGCTATTATCGCGACCAGACCTTTATGTTTGCTATCGGCGAGCTGACACTTCAGCAATATTTTGCGCAACTATATGCACACACTGATGTAGCAGCAGAGCCTTCCACGGCAGGCCGGGCAATGAACGGCCACTTCGGCACCCGCTCTTTAGATGACGAAGGTAACTGGAAAAACCTGATGGAGCAAAAAAATTCCAGTGCAGATGTGTCGCCCACCGCAGCACAGATGCCCCGCCTGGTTGGCCTGGCCTATGCTTCCAAGCTATATCGACAGAATCCTGGACTCAAGGATTTCCAGGAGTTTTCTGTTAACGGAAACGAAGTAGCATTCGGCACCATCGGCAATGCCTCAACTTCCGAAGGTATGTTTTTTGAAGCCATAAATGCCGGTGGCGTGCTGCAGATTCCGATGCTGATTTCAGTGTGGGACGATGGCTACGGTATATCTGTGCCCGCTGAATATCAAACTACCAAAGGCAGCATTTCAGAGGTATTAGCGGGCTTTCAACGCAATAGCGAAGGCGAACAGGGGTATGAAATTTTTAAAGTGAAAGGCTGGGATTATGCTGCCCTTTGCGAAACTTATGAAGCTGCTGTGCGCGTATGCCGTTCGCAGCATGTACCTGTACTTATACATGTAGAGGAACTGACGCAGCCGCAGGGGCATTCTACCTCAGGCTCGCATGAGCGCTATAAGTCCAAAGAGCGTTTGGAGTGGGAGGCCGGGCTGGATTGCCTGAAAAAGATGCGCGAGTGGATCCTGGAAAGTGACATTGCCACGGCCGAACAGTTAGATCAGATTGAAAGTGAAGCGAAAGATACTGTGCGTGCAGCCAGAAGTGCCTCTTGGAATGATTTTGCCAGTTCCATCAAAGCAGATCAGGAAGAAGCCCTGCACTTGCTGAATAACCTGGCCAGGTCCAGCGAACATATTACAGAGCTTGCCACCATTACGGATGAGCTGCAAAAAACTAACAATCCCATTCGCAGCGATGCTGTGCGGGCGGTGCGCAAAGCATTGCGCTATGTACGGGATGAGTGCAATGAGGCAAAACGTGCACTCATCGGCTGGCTGGAGCAAACGCAGGGCGAAAACGCCGATCGCTACAATTCATACTTATACAGCCAGTCAGAAAATTCGGCTTCACTGGTAGAGGAAGTTAAACCATCTTTTGATGATAAATCGCCGATGGTTGATGGTCGTGAGGTGCTGCAGGCATGTTTCGATGCAATGCTGGCCCGCGACCCGCGCATATTTGCTATCGGCGAAGATGTTGGCAGGATTGGCGATGTAAACCAGGCTTTTGCCGGTTTGCAGGAGAAGTATGGTGAGCTGCGCGTAACGGATACCGGCATCCGAGAGTGTACGATTATCGGCCAGGGTATAGGCGCTGCCCTGCGCGGTCTGCGCCCTATCACCGAAATTCAGTACCTGGACTATCTGCTGTATGCCATTCAGATTCTGTCTGATGATTTGGCTCCCTTGCAATACCGTACCAAAGGTGGCCAGAAAGCACCGCTGATTGTACGTACCCGTGGGCATCGCCTGGAAGGAATATGGCATTCCGGATCTCCTATTGGAATGGTAATTAATGCCATACGTGGCATGCACGTGCTTGTGCCCCGCAACATGACGCAGGCCGCCGGATTTTATAACACGCTCCTGCAGTCTGACGAGCCAGCCTTGGTTATAGAGTGCCTGAACGGGTACCGCCTGAAAGAGCGCATCCCGAACAATATAGATGAATTTACGGTGCCACTCGGCCAGCCGGAAGTGCTTAGGCAAGGCACTGATATAACCATCGTAACGTATGGCTCGATGTGCCGCATTGTGATGGAAGCCGCCAAACAGCTGGAGGAATTTGATATTTCGGCGGAGGTAATAGACGTACAAACGCTGCTGCCCTTCGACCTGGAGCATACTATAGCAGACTCGATCCGTAAAACAAACCGCGTGCTGTTTACTGATGAAGATGTGCCAGGTGGCGCAACTGCATTTATGTTGCAGCAAGTAATAGATGGGCACAGCGCGTACCAATGGCTCGATTCCAAGCCGCAATGTTTATCGGCACACCCGCATCGCCCCCCATATGGTTCAGACGGAGATTATTTCTCTAAGCCAAACGTGGAGGATGTATTTGAAGCAGTCTACGATATTATGAGAGAGGCCGATCCGCAAGCTTACCCGGTAATTTACTAAGTATAAACTGCGGATGAATTAAGTATAAAAGCGGTAAAATTATATTCTGATAATAGATGCTACCTATTGCTCATTTCATCAGAATGAGCACCTTACTTATTCCATAGTTTGACCAGGAGAACATAGTTAATCACTCATAAAGCAAATGCTTACAATCTGAATGAAGTATAAAATCCCCGGCAGCGTTGGCTGCCGGGGATTTTATACTTCATTGTTTATACTTAAATTTATACTTTATATCTCAGCCGGATACTGATTATGGTTTGGGCTGGCCGCTAAAGAGTACGATATCGTCGGTATAAACCACATTGCTTTTGTTGAGAGCTCTATCATACACATAAATCTCGAAGCGGATAGTGTCGCTGGCATCGAATACATCAGAATAGAAGCTGGAGATAGTATATTTTATTTCGCCCTCCAATGCTTCCTCGCGCCCATCCGCAGAAAGCCTGGCGAAACGGCCGTTGAAATTAAGCACTGAGTTCTCAAAATAAGGCACATAGGTAGCGCCGCGTTTCACCTGCAAATCAGCAAAGAAGTTGTTGAAATAAGGTGATTTTAAATCAAATGGTGGGTCAAAGTCTCCGGAAGCGGTATCTGTTTTGGAGAGCCCCAGATTACCATCTCCATCTTTATACCCAACAACCAGCGTCAGATCGTCGTGCAGAATACCATTTTCTATTTCTGTAGTTTGCTCCACACGCTGGAATTCTATTTGCGGCGTATCGGGGTAATTCGGTTCTTTGCGGCAAGAGCTGAAAAGCAGCACCAGCGACAGCAGGGTAAGGCTATAAGTTAGCAAATATTTCATGTGAGATTTCCGAAAATGAAGCTAAATTTACTA
>Ga0210040_10003543_pt1 | contig 21028 bp, 16 predicted proteins | sample CryGeyCG12114_NA_FD_185462 | JGI IMG/M metagenome (GOLD analysis project Ga0210040, IMG submission 185462) | Groundwater microbial communities from aquifer - Crystal Geyser CG19_WC_8/21/14_NA (SPAdes) (version 2) | ecosystem: Environmental > Aquatic > Deep subsurface > Groundwater | place: USA... | reverse complement strand
TTACTTCTTTTGATTCCTGTTTATCACCTTTTTCCATTTCTTCTACTTTCTCCACGTAAATGCTCAGCAATCGCATCAGGGAATCTAGTTTATACTCCTGAAAACTTTTTAATTGTTTTGTGTCTTTCACATAAAGCGTCATGTTGGCTCCGTTAGGAAGTTTAATTACAATGGTATCTTGATTGCCCAGAGTTGATGCAAGAGAAAGGTTGGCGGCCTGTACCGACCCACCGGCAACCGTGGCCATGAAAATGGCTATCAGTAGAAGTAAGCGTTTCATGATAATGGAGAAATTAGAGTGGAATTACTTTGTTTATTTTTTCTTTAATATTATTCTTTTCATCTTTAAGACGTTCGGTATTTATTCCTAATGCCGCCAGCTCCACCCGTTCGCCGTTTTTTAGGTTGCGGGCTTGTTTGTAGATGTTTTTCAGGAACCTTCCTTTATTGGCCAGATTATCGCGTAGCCCGCTTTCTTCATGCGCTTTGGTTAGCTCATCCAGGTTGTCGCGTTTAACAGTTACTTGAATTATGTTAACTGGTTCGTTCAGGGCTAAAGTCACCTGTTTATCAGGGCTTGGTAAATTGTTTTCCTGTGCAAGTAAAACCTGGGTTTCAATTACCAGTTGCTGCTCTTTTTTCTTGGTTATTGCTGTCTTAGCCGTTGTTCTCTTCCGATTAGCTTGCGCTAACAGGTTATTATCTTTTATTTTACTGGTCTTTCCTGCTACCGAAAACGCAACTTCTTTTTTAAATTCGGGTGCTTCTATTGTACCAGATGCTGCTACTTTATTTTCAGTTGCCTGCTCCGGAGCAATTTCTATTGGTTTATCTATTTTTTGCTCTATTATCGGCTTGGTTACCGCTACTTGCTGACTACTAATAAGAGCTTGGTTTCGAAAAAATAATAAGCCCACTACCAGCAAAATCGAAATACTGGCGGCCACGTAATACAGCCAAATTTTATTCTCCTTTTTTGGCGGTTCCATCTTTCGCTGTAACCGGCTCCAGGCATCCGCCGAGGGCATGGCCGGCAATCCGGCTAAGCGGTCCTTAAATAATCTATCTATTTCTTCTGGTTCCATGTTTTCAATTTTTTGAGATTTCGTAACCCACTAACCGCTTTTGTAACATAGCCCGGGCTTTGCTTAATTGCGATTTAGAGGTGCCTTCGTTTATATCCAGCATCTCGGCAATTTCTTTGTGCGAATACCCCTCAATGGCGTATAAGTTAAAAACGGTCCGGTAGCCGGCCGGTAGGTCTCGTAATAATTGGTACAAATCTTCGGCGGCCAGCTCGCTCTCCACCGAAGCATCATCGGAAGCTAATTGAATGTGATCTTTTTCAATGGCCAGGTGCAAGGGCTCTTTTTTACGTAAATAACCCAGTGCTTCGTTGATCACAATGCGTTTCATCCAACCCTCAAAACTGCCCTCATTTTTAAATTGGGCTACATGCTGAAATATTTTCACCAATCCGTTCAACATAACTTCTTCGGCATCCAACTGATTTTTCAAGTACCGAAAGCAAATGCCTAACATAATGCCGGCATATTTTTCGTACACAATTTTTTGGGCTTTACCATCGCCTTTTTTTAATCCTGCAATCAGTTCCGGCTCGTTCACGTTAATGGTAAAGTTTAAGCAGCTAAAGTAGTTTTAGGTTCTTTAGTAGGGTAGATGCAAAGCTAGATAGAAGGGTTGCTTGGAGATAAAATAATTTTAGGTAATTTAAAAAATAAATTTCAGAAGAGACATAATGTAATCTCGCCGGATTACTCTCCGGAAAGCTCCTTAAAATTATATTTATTGTGGAAGTAGATTGCCATTTATAGTTTAATTATTTCTAAAGCTCTCTAGCAAATCAGGAAAAGAATAAAGGCTTTATTTTGCGCAAAATTAGGGAAAGGAGATTAGTTGAGAAGAACTAATATAAAGGGTGGATTACAAACTGTACTTTATTAATCAGCTGATAAAAAAATAAAATAAAAAAGGGGAATTAATATTCCCCTGATGATAACATGACTAAGGTACAGCCATAAATTGTTTCGATGTTGGCCGCTCGGGCTTTACTTTCCAGTTCACTATTTTCGGTACCCGGATTAAATATAATCCGCTTGGGCTTTAGGGAAAGAATATAATCGTACCACCCGGGTAAGTTGTTGGTGCCCACGTATAAGGTCACGGTATCTACATCCGGAATTAATTTCTTTTCGGTAATAATTTCCTCGCCGGCTACTTCGCCTTTGCGAATACCCACTGGAACAACCGCATGGCCAAAGCGCTTTAATTTATTCGCTGCCAAATAGGCAAAGCGCGAAGGATTATCAGTGGCTCCCAATACAACAGTCTTTTTCATATTTATAGCGTTTAGTTATTCAGTATTTGGATTTAGGGGTCCGATCAATATTCTATCGTTTAAACAAACCTCTATCCAAAAAGATTAGTTTAAAACTTTTATTTTCTTACCCTGGCAACCAGCATCTCGGCGCAACGTTCGCCGTCCATGGCAGCCGACACAATGCCGCCGGCATAACCGGCTCCCTCGGCGCAGGGATACAGATTTTTTATTTGTACGTGCGCCAGCGTTTCTTTATCGCGCGGAATGCGCACCGGGGAAGAAGTCCGGCTTTCCACCCCAATTATTTGCGCTTCGTTTGTCAGGTATCCTCTCATTTTCGCCCCAAATTGTTTAAATCCTTCTTGCAACCGATAGGAAATAGGTTTGGGTATAAAACTGTGCATATCCACCGAGGCCAATCCGGGTTGGTACGAAGTTTCTAATAAGCTGGCTGAAGTAGTACGGCGGGTAAAATCGAGTAGACGCTGGGCTGGTGCTACCTGGGTGCCGCCGGCCATGCGGCAAGCCGCTTTTTCTAAGTCTTGTTGCATCCGCAATCCTGCTAAAGGCCCGTGTTGCGCCAAGTTCATATCTTCCAGATCAATAGCTACTACAATACCGGAGTTGGCAAATTTAGAATCGCGGCGGCTCGGCGACATCCCGTTTACCACCACTTCGCCGGGAGCCGTAGCTGCCGGTACAATAAATCCTCCCGGACACATGCAGAATGAAAAGATACCCCGTTGCTTATTATCCAGCACTACCTGGTGGACCAACGCATAAGAAGAAGCCGGTAAGTAGGGCCCCCGGTCGGTTCTTTTGTATTGCACCTGGTCGATGAGGGATTGCTGATGTTCTACCCGCACGCCCATGGCAAATGGTTTGGCTTCGATTAAAATATTTTTGGCGTGTAGTAATTCGTAAATATCACGGGCCGAGTGGCCGGTGGCCAATATAACACCTTCGCCGGTAAATTCTTTCCCGTTTGCCGTGACGACGCTACGCATAATTTCATTTTGCAGGATAAAATCAGTAACCCTAGTATTAAAATGTATTTCCCCACCGGCCTGCAGAATGGTTTCCCGGATATTAGCGATGATAACGGGTAATTTATTCGTGCCAATGTGCGGATGCGCATCAAATAATATTTCGGGCGTGCCGCCGTGTTGCACTAAAATTTGGAGCACCCGGTAAATATCGCCGCGTTTTTTGGACCGAGTATACAGTTTCCCATCCGAATACGTGCCCGCACCCCCTTCGCCAAAACAATAATTAGAATCCGGATTAACGATATGTTCTTTGTTGATGGCCGCTAAATCGCGGCGGCGGGTGCGTACATCCTTGCCGCGCTCCAGAATAACAGGTTTTAGCCCCAACTCAATGGCGCGTAAGGCCGCAAACAAACCAGCCGGACCAGCACCCACAATAATTACCTGTTTTTGCCGGCTTACATCTTTATAAATATATCGGGGCGTAATAACATCTGCGGGAGGAGGCGAGGTGTACACATCGGCTTTAATACGTAAAACCACGTCTTTGCCCCGGGCATCGATAGAGCGTTTCAGCTTGTGAATAAACGCAACCTCCTCTGCTGGCAAGAGAGCGGCGCGGGTAATTTCTTTATTTAATAATTCTTCCTGGTAAGCTATTTCGGGCGTAACTACCAGTTCAATTTCTTTTTTCATACGTTTTCGGTAAGGGAGTTATCCTTAAATCGAAGGGCTAATTAATCCCTGGTAAGTTCACAACCAAATTAGCAGCGGTATAATTCGTTTCTAAAGCCGAATACTACAAACTTTCGAGCACTTTCTCTACCCAACCTTTGCCCCAGTTTTCTAATTCCTGCTCCGACCAAATAGCCGGGAAAAATATTCGTTTTTGAAATTTGGGGGGCAAATATTTCTGCCAGTTGGTGCCGCCGGTGGCCGGTTTAGCATCATCATCGGCTTGCAAATAACGCACTGCTGATTTATAATGCATTAGGGGCCAGTTCACATTTACGTTGTTATCCAATTCCTTTAATTGCCGGATGAGGCGCGGGTGGTTTTTATCCGCTTCGGACAACCGTTGTACCACGGCCCAAACATTTTTATCTTTATACAAGCGGGCGTGTTGGTGTAAAGAATTCGTGTATTTCTGTTCAAACTGCAACAAAGTGAGGGTTTTGGCGCCCGATTCGGCGTGGGTAGCGCCGGCTTTCCAGTAGATACAACCCATCAATTCGTCGTGGGTGGCGTTGTCGCCCAAAGCTTGCCGTTTTTCCCGGTCCGATAAGTTTTGTAAATCCGTGGCGCAAATTTCAATCATCCGGAATTGTACCGACTGAAATCCGCTGGCGGGCATGAGCGACATCCGGAATTGCAAAAATTGTTTCGGGTCCATGCCGTCTACCATCACGTCAAAAGAATCTATCAGGTTTTCAAAATACCGGTTTATCCGTTGCAGCCGCATTATTAAGGTATTCAGCGCGATATCTTTGGTGTTGCCAATGCATTCAAATTCGTTCAGGCATAGCTTAAAATATAATTCTGTTATCTGGTGATAAATAATAAAAATTCGCTCATCAGCAATGGTGGTGCGGGGATTTTGTAAGCTTAGTAACGTATCCAATTGAATGTAATCCCAATAATTCGTAAAATCTGCATAATACAAACCTTCCAGATAAGAAGCCAGATCCTGCCCTAATGCTTCATACTTTTTTTCCAGCCGCTTTAGCTGCTCCAATACTTCCGGTGAAAAATGCTGATCCATCTATATATAACTCCTTATGTTTTATGCGTTAATTTTTTAGTCCACAGTCCACAGACGATAGTCCATAGGTATATTTTTTGACTATAATAATTTTATTACTTAATGATCTGTTGCTATTTGATTAACTTACCATTAAATCGACACTAATTATTTCAGATTGAGCTGAAAATTATTGGCCTTGTCTTAATTTTTGATTTTTAACTAAGCCGCAAATATATAATATTTAAAATTTATGTAGGCTAGCTTACTATTTCAATTAAATTTCTGATTATTGTAGTACGGATTAATCTAGCTATGGCTGAAAAAAGCAGTATTTTTGATATGATCGGACCCATCATGATTGGTCCATCGAGTTCTCATACTGCGGGCGTGGTACGCATTGCCCGGGCCGCCATCCGGATATTAGGGGTAGCGCCGGAAAAAGCAGAAATTACCTTTTACAATTCCTTTGCCCGCACTTACGAAGGGCACGGCTCGGATCGGGCGGTTATTGCCGGTTTACTAGATTTTAAAACCGATGATACCCGGATTAAAGAAGCCTTTAGTTACGCGGAAAAGGCCGGGCTGGAATATATTTTTAAATCGGTGGGCAATGCCTCGGCTTTACATCCGAATTCAGTTAAATTAAATCTGGTGCACCAGGATCGCTCGGTGGAAGTAATTGGCCAGAGCCGGGGAGGAGGAGTCATCCGGATTGTGGAGGTGGATGGCTTTCCGGCCGATTTTTCGGCAAACTTACACACCTTAATTGTAGAAGCCGAAGATGTGAAAGGAAGTATTGCCTTTATCTCCGATGTAATTGCCCACGATGATTGTAACATTGCTACCATGACGGTTTCGCGGAAGGGAAAAAACCAGGTAGCCCGGCAGTTTATTGAAATGGATTCGAGTTTATCGGCTTTAACGCTGGAATACATGCGGCATCTAAAATGGATCAAGCATATAATATATATCCCAAATATTGAGTAGTAATGGTAGTATTTAGAAACAAAAAATGGATAGCCGGCGCTCTACTGGCTTGTTTAAGCTACGCCACCCCAACTTTAGCTCAAACTACTAAAACCACCTGGACCTTGCAGGAGTGCGTTGATTATGGCGTAAAAAGTAATTTGCAAATAAAACAAGCCGAGTTGAACGGCGATTTGGCTAATGTGAACTTAAGACAAGTGAGGGGAAATATATTACCTTCGGTTAACGCCAGTACTTCCTATAGCTTAAACTTCGGCTTAAACAATGACCCGACCACCGGGACTTTGGTTAATAATGAGAATCAGGCAAATAATGTCTCGGTTAATGCCAATGTTCCTATATTTAGTGGCTTTCAATTAAGAAATAGCATTAAGCAAAACAAATTAAATATAGACGCTACCCGGTCAGATATTGAAAAAGCTAAAAACGACATTATTTTAAATATTGTATCGGCGTATTTGCAGATAATTTTAAGTGACGAATTATTACAAACGGCCCAATTGCAATTAGCGACTTCGCAGGAGCAAGCCAGCCGAACCCAAAAGCTATTTAAAGCTGGCAGCGTAGCCGAGAGTAATGTTTTTGAAATTAATTCCCAAATTGCTTCCGACGAAGTAAATATTGTTAATGCCCAAAACGACAAAGACATTGCGGAATTAAATCTGATTCAGTTGCTGAACTTGCAGCAGGTGAAAGATTTTGAAGTAGTTAAATTGGAAGTTCGGGATCCGGATGAAGAAGTAATAAACTTTGATGCCGAAGACGTATATGCCCAAGCGCAACAGCGCATGCCGGAAATAAGAAGTGCCGATACCCGGGTAAATAGTGCTTTGGTGGGGGTAAATGTTGCTCGCGGCGCGCTTTATCCGCAATTATCTTTGGGTGGCTCCTTTAGTACGAGTTACTTTAGTTTAAATAAAATTAGAATTATAGATATAGGCGTAACCGAACCGTATACTTATTTTACTCAATTATTAGATAACCGTGGAGGCGGGTTCTTTTTGAACCTGAGCATTCCCATTTTTAATGGATTTAGTGCCCGCAATGGCGTGCAACAAGCCACCATAAATCACCAGAATGCTATTCTGAATACCGAGATTGTCCGGAATCAACTGCGGCAAACCATTCAACAATCGTATGCCGATGCGGCGGCGGCCCAGAAAAGATTTATTGCCACCAAAAGGCAACTGGCTGCTTTAGAATTAACTTTTCGGAATGCCCAAATCAGGTTCAATAACGGTATCATCAATCCTACTGATTTTAATGTAGCCCGCAATAATTTTATTCGCTCCCAATCTGATTTAATTCAGGCCAAATACCAGTATACGTTCCGGCTGAAAGTTTTAGAATTTTATCAGGGTAAACCAATAACTTTTTAATCTGCTTTTATGGCGAACAAAAATTCAAATCGAATTATATATTTATTAGGTGCTTTATTAATTGTGCTGTTATTAGGTGCCTTTGTGGCCAAAAAACAAGGTTGGATTGGTACCAAAACCGGAATTGCCGTTACCGTAGATAAGGCCAAAGTAGCTACCATTATCGAAAAAGTAAGTGCTTCGGGCAAAGTACAACCGGAAGTAGAAGTGAAAATTAGCCCGGATGTACCTGGTGAAATAACTGATTTATACGTGAAAGAAGGAGATGCGGTAACCAAAGGACAGTTACTGCTAAAAATCCGGGCGGATAATTACGTTTCGGTGGTGGAGATGCAACAGGCCCAGGTAAATACCCAACGAGCAAATTTGGCTCAGGCGAAAGCTCAATTATCCCAAACGTTGGCAAATGGTACCCAAACCCGCTTAACCTACAACCGCAACACCGAGCTTTATAAACAAAAGGTAATTTCTCCCTCGGAATACGAAGCCAGTAAAGCCACTTATGAGGTCAGCCGCCAGGAAGCGGAATCAGCCCGGCAGCGGGTACGGGCGGCCGAATTTAGCCTACAGAGCGCCCTGGCCAGTCTGGAAGAATCTCGTAAAAATCTGAACAAAACGACCATTTATGCCCCAGTAAGCGGCACTATTTCTAAGTTAAGCGTAGAAAAAGGGGAGCGCGTGGTGGGAACTTCGCAAATGGCCGGCACCGAGTTATTACGAATTGCCAACCTAAATACCATGGAAGTACGGGTAAACGTAAATGAAAACGATATTATCCGGGTAAACGTCGGCGATTCGGCTATTGTGGAAGTGGATTCTTATTCCGGAAAAGACGAAAAATTCCGGGGAGTGGTCACGCAGATTGCCAATACCGCCAAGGATGCTATCACGCTGGAAGCCGTAACGGAGTTTGAAGTTAGGGTACGATTACTTAATGATTCGTACCAACACTTAAATCAGGACAAGAAAGGCACCACACCTTTCCGACCTGGCATGACCGCGTCGGTGGATATTTTAACGGAGCAAAAACAAAATGTATTAACGGTACCATTGGCGGCAGTTACCACCCGAACTAAAAATGACCGGAAGCAAACCCGAGCGGCAAAAACAACGATACAAGCTACTGAAAACGCAGATACACCAGCCAGAAACGAAGATATTCAGGAAGTGGTATTTGTGCACCGCGGCGGTAAAGTAAAGGTCGTGAACGTGAAAACCGGCATAAGTGATTTCGATAATATTGAAATCATGAGTGGTTTGAAAGCCAGTGATGAAGTAATTTCAGGACCTTTCCGGGCCGTTTCGAAACAATTAAAAGACGGTGCTGCCGTAGAGGTAAAAGATGCCGAAACGATTGCCCGTACCGGTGGTACTCCCGATGAGGAAGAAGTAGAAGAAGATTAATCAGCGTAAATATATTTTTTTGGAACATATAACAGTTATTGGCGGTGGCAGTTGGGCCACCGCTTTAGTTAAAATCCTATCGGAAAATAAAAATAAGGTTACCTGGTGGCTGCGCAATTCGGGTGATGTGCAGCATATAACGGAGTACCGGCACAATCCCCGGTATATAAGTGGCATCACCTTCGATTTAAATTATGTATTTCCTACTGCCGATTTGCCGGCCAGCCTAGAACCAGCCAAGGTAGTAGTTTTAGCCATTCCAGCAGCTTTTGTACAAACCACCTTAAGTAGCTTACCGTCCACAATTTTTAATCGCAAGCTGGTGGTTTCGGCCATTAAAGGCATGGTGCCCCTGCAAAATATATTAATTACTGATTATTTAGAACAGGCTTTTGGGGTGCTACCTGCGCAACAATGTGTTATTGCCGGTCCGTGCCACGCCGAAGAAGTAGCCCTGGAAAAGCAATCTTATTTAACCATTGGCTCGCACGATTTGGAAAAAGCGGAAAGCTTCTGCCAGTTGCTGCGCAACCGGTACGTAAAAGCTACGCCGGTAGACGATATAGATGGGATTGAATATTGCGCCGTTATGAAAAATATAATTGCGCTGGCGTGCGGCATTACCCACGGACTGGGATACGGCGATAATTTTCAGGCGGTGCTGGTATCGAATGCCTTACAGGAGATTAACCGGTTCTTACACGCTGTTATGCCGGTTACCCGCGATTTAAGTGGCTCGGCTTATTTAGGTGATTTGCTCGTTACCGCTTACTCCCAGTTTAGCCGTAACCGGACTTTTGGCAATATGATTGGCCGCGGCTACACAGTTAAATCCGCGCAATTTGAAATGAATATGGTAGCGGAAGGGTATTATGCGGTGCAAAGCATTTTTGCCATGAATAAAATTTTAAAAGTAGATATGCCTATAACGGATGCCGTGTACCGTATTTTATACGAACGCATTTCGCCCGCCGTAGAGATAGAAATTTTGAAAGAAAAATTTGAATAATTAAGTTTACTGTTATTTAAAACTAAATTTTTACTACTTACTCATCCATGTAAATAAGTATTGGTTTAGTTTGTTTTGCTTGAATATAATCCTTTCATTTAAGTAGGAATATCATTACGATTTTTTATTTACCCGTAAAATCAATCCCATATCGTTTTAAATTCCGTAGAGTAATAAAGATTCTCATCCGGATTATATTTTTATCTTTAATTAGTTTACCTGTTGCTTCCATTTTCCGCTGATACTGCTTTAATTTTATTTGCCCGCAGGGCAGAAGAGGAGGTGCACCATAAACATTTATTGCCCGGTCAGACTTTAAAAAAGCAAAAAACACTTTTTAATCACCTTAATACCAAAGCCGAGAAAACGTTAAAGGCCACAAAGCTGCCGTATTATATTTTTCACAAGCAGGATCAGGTTGGCGATACTTTTGGGCAGCGTTTGTACACGGTAATAGCGGCAGTTTTTAAATTCGGTTATAAAAATGTATTAGTAATTGGGAATGACTGTCCGGCGCTGGGAACAACAGCTATTCTGAAAGCGACCGGTAAAATATCTCAGCAAAATGTGGTAATCGGACCTACGGATAAAGGGGGGATTTACCTGTTGGGCATTAATCAGGATACTTTTTATAAACTGGATAACTTAGACGATATCCGATGGCAAACCGCGCAGGTAACGCATGATTTAGAGAAGTTATTTCGAGTAAAATCGGCTACAATAAAGTGGTTAAAAGCGAACACCGATTTAAACCAACCTGTCGATCTAAAGAGATTTGTTACAAGTGGATATGCTACTTATAACCTTCGGAAAATATATTATTCTTCGTTGAATGTTAAAAGCGCCCGGTTTACCCACGAAAGTTTCAAATTTAATTATTCTTTTCCGGCTTTTAGTCACCTTGTTTTCCGGGGACCACCGCAGTTGGTGTAATCTGTAAAGCCACTACAATTCACAGCATTTACTCTTTCCTGATATTCCAACCTGCAATTGCTGGTTGGCCCTTTTTATTTATATATGATTTAACTCACTGACGATAATGGAAAAAACTTATTATAATCCCGAAGACCTAAAAAAATTTAGTAATATCTCTGAATTCTCGCCTAAACTCGCCGAAAAATTTTTCAGTTATTACGGCGAGGTATTTGCAGAAGGAGAATTAACGGCCCGAGAAAAATCGTTGATTGCCCTGGCTGTGGCGCATACCGTCCAGTGCCCTTATTGCATAGATGCCTACACCGTTGATACCTTGGAAAAAGGCTGCACTGAAGGGCAAATGATGGAGGCCATTCACGTAGCAGCGGCTATTCGGGGAGGTTCCTCGTTGGTACACGGCGTGCAAATGATGAATAAAGTCAAAGACATTGTAATGTAATTCATGCAATCCTTAAAAAAGAAAAAACACTTTTTTGCCGATACCCTTATTCAACTAGAGGTGTTAAACCAGGCTACTCAAACTGATAACCAATTTCCGGCTTTTACCCAAAAGCTGCGGGAGGCGCATTTGTTTCCTCTAAAATCAAGGCAACTCGAAGTATTCCAGGTGAACATTGGTAAAATGTGCAACCAGGTGTGCCGGCATTGCCATGTAGATGCCGGACCGGACCGTAAAGAGATCATGACTCGGGAAACCATGCAGTATTGCCTGGATGCGTTGGCTCAAACCACTATTCGTACGGTGGATTTAACCGGGGGAGCACCCGAAATGAACCCGGATTTTAGGTGGTTTGTAACGGAAATCAGGAAATTAGGCCGGGAAGTAATTGTGCGCTGCAACTTGACGATAATAGTAGCGAATAAAAAATATTACGATTTGCCCGAGTTTTTTAAAGAACACCAAATACACGTAATTTCCTCGTTACCATACTTTTCAGCGGCCCGCACGGATGCCCAACGGGGAAACGGAGTGTTTGAAGATTCTATCAAAGCTTTGAAAATGCTGAATGCGGTGGGCTACGGTAAACCTGAAACCGGTTTAACGTTGGATTTGGTGTATAACCCGTCCGGTGCTTTTCTGCCCGGAAATCAATTGGCTTTAGAAGCGGAGTTTAAGAAAAAGTTGAAAACTGGTTTCGAGGTAGAATTTAACCAATTATTTGCGATAACCAATTTACCTATCAGCCGCTTTCTGGATTACCTGATCGAGAGCAAAAATTACGAAGGGTATATGGAAAAATTAGTCACGGCTTTTAATCCTGCGGCCGCGACCAACGTTATGTGCCGGAATACAATTTCTATTAGTTGGGACGGGTATTTATACGATTGCGATTTTAACCAAATGCTAAACTTAAAAGTAGCTAAAACAGCTCCGCAACATATTAGGGAATTCAATGAATCTTTATTAAAAGAAAGATCTATTATTTTAAACCAGCATTGTTATGGCTGTACTGCGGGAGCGGGCTCTAGTTGTGGAGGCGCAACTGCTTAAATCTGGAAATAAAAGACTAAGAGGTATTATTGGGGTAAATTTTAGGTTTATTAAAACCTACAAAAAGGTTTAGAATTAATTATAAGAATAATATTTACATAGAAATTAGATAATTGAAAGATTACTTCCGGTATAATATATTATATTTCCGATGCTTTCTGGTGATCAAAAATAATGTGTAAATATTTCGCTACTTACTCTTTCAAGAAAGTAGTTTCAGTTTAAATTAGTATAAGAATACGGAATACATGTCTGAAAATCTTTTAATAATATTTATTAAAAACCCTATTTTGGGAGAAGTTAAAACCCGGTTAGCGGCTAGTATCGGTCCGGAAAAAGCACTGGAAGTTTACCATTTATTGCTCGATCGTACCCAAGCCGTAACGAAGTTAGTACCTTACGACAAAGTAATCTATTATTCGGATTCTATCATTCAGGACGATTCCTGGGATGAAAACACCTACAAAAAAGAAGTACAACAAAGCACCGATTTAGGCGAGAAAATGGAATCTGCCTTTCATAAAGGTTTTGAGCAAGGCTATAAAAACATTTGCTTAATTGGGAGTGATTGCTACGAGCTTTCGGATGAAGTAATAGAAGAAGCTTTTGATAAAATATTGGCTTGCGATATGGTCTTAGGTCCTTGTTTGGACGGCGGCTATTATTTGATTGGTTTGAAAAAAGTGTTTCCGGAAATTTTCCGGAATAAAAAATGGAGCACCGATACCGTATTGCAAGAAACCCTCCAAGATGCCAAGGAAAAGAAGATTTCTTTCTCCTTACTTCCTACTTTAACCGATGTAGATGAAGAGAAAGATTTAATCTCGATTGATGATTTGCTCTGGGATTAACCCATTAATTTCCTTTTAATTCTTTTGTAGAAGGTAAATTGCAGTAGGCGATTTACCTTCTGTTTTCTTATCTAAACTCCTTTCATTGTTATAGTGGAAGGAGTTTTTTTATAAATCTTTCTTTTATTAATTTCTCAATTAATAAATATTAGCCACCACCTTCCTGACAAATTTAGAACTTTCAATAAAAATTATGAACAAAGGCGTACGTCTTGTTTAGTTGATTTACTTCCTTTTTCCTTCTTCATACTTCAAATCATACAATTACAAAAGAAGCTTACCACATCATTTTAAAACTAAATCGAGCCACAGTATTTTTATCTATATTGGATAATCAACATTAAAGATATTCCGGTAATATTTAACGTTATAATTTTAATAAAAGGAATTGTCCTAAATGATGTATATAGAATAAATTTGATTGTTTTACAGTATAACTTAAGATAGAATAGTCAACTTATTAAAAATATTCAATTAATTAATAAGGTGTTAGTTTTAGGTAAATGTATAAATATAATAATTATTATAGTTAATGATTAAAACACGAAATTAACTAATTATATTGTTAATGAATATATTATAATATTTTAGCATTAATATTTAAAATTTATTATTTATATTATACTTTCATTGTATAAATGTTATAAATATTAACTATTTACTTGTTGTAATAATGTGTATGCTTTGAAATTAACTAGTAAAAATAATAATATAATTAAAATTTAATTTGTATTATATTTTATGGTTAGTATATTTACAAAATACAATAACACTTATAAGTTATAATAGTGTTTTAAAAACATTGATTTAAGATCATTCTGCTGATTAAATTGCATCAATGCTGGTTTTAAAGCATTTTTATTAGTATTAAATTATACTTTCCAAATACGAACAATCTATTTTTTCATTTATACTTCTATTACATGAGAAAGATTTACTTCTGCTTCATTCTGATAAATTTACTGTTTATCAATTTTGCATTATCAGTAAATGCCACTACTTATTACGTGAGCGATTCTGGCAATAATTCAAAATCGGGCACATCGGTTGCCAACGCTTGGGCTTCTATTACTAAAGTTAATTCCTTTAACTTTTTACCGGGAGATAAAATACTTTTTGAGGGCGGTAGCTCTTTTACGGGAAGTTTATATTTCGATAGCAATGATAAAAGCTCTACTTCAGCTCCTATAATAGTTGGCTCATATGGAAATGGTAAGGCAACCATTAACAGCAATACCGCCTACGGCATTTATTTGTATAATACAGCAAATTTTATCCTTAAAAACTTAAAAGTTACGGGCTCCGGCCGCACCTCCAACCTGGATTCCGGTATTTCTTTTTACAATGATATAGAAAACAAGTACCTGGAGAATATCACAATTGATAGTGTAGAGGTGTATGGCTATAAAGAAGCCGGTATTGTTTTTGGTAGCGATATTCAGAGTAATGGCTATAATAATTTCAGAATAACCAATAGTTTGGTGCACGATAATGGCAATGTGGGCATTGCTTCTTATTCTGCAGGTGGATTCAGTCACAAAAACGTCTACATTGCTCATTCGAAAGTTTATAACAATTCCGGTATTTCAACCAGAACAAACACCCACAGCGGTAATGGTATTATGTTGTCGGGCATTGATGGCGCTTTAATAGAGTATTGTGAAGCGTATAATAATGGCTGGTTGAATGGACATGAAGGGGGAGGACCAGTAGGAATTTGGGGTTATATATGCAATAACTTAGTTATTCAGTACAGCGAATCACACCACAACAAAACCGGAACTACGAAAGACGGCGGCGGCTTTGATTTGGATGGCGGTTGCACCAATTCTATTATGCAATACAACTACTCCCACGATAATGACGGTGCCGGTTACTTGCTGGCTCAATACGGGGACGCGCCGGTAATGAAAAATAACATAATTCGTTATAACATTAGTGAGAACGACGGCCGTAAAAACAGCAACGCCGGTATTTTGTTGTGGGCTACTAATTCAAACGGCGGTATTCAAAATTCAGAGATCTACAACAACACTATCTATCTTTCTCCAGCCAATAGTGGTTCGCCCACCGGTATTTTTGTGTCTAGTAGTTTTATAAGCAACGCTAAAATACGCAACAACATTATCCAGACTACGGGCGGCTTGCACGCCGTGCGGGCAGTTGCCAATACCGGGGTCCGGTTTGAAGGTAATGCCTATTGGGATACTAATAATAATTTAAAAATATATTGGTTAGGAAGTATCCATACGTCTATAAATGCCTGGCGGGAAGCTACGAATCAGGAGAAATTAAACAATTTGCCAGTTGGCTTGCAGGTAGATCCTAAGTTAAAAGATCCGGGGAAAGGTATTATTGTAAGTGATCCCCGCCAATTAGCTAGTTTATTAGGATACCAATTGCAAGCCACCTCCGAATTAATTGGTGAAGGATTGGATTTAGCTAATGATTTTGGTTTAGATGTAGGAAATCAGGATTTCTGGAAAAATAATATTAGCAACCAGGCAACTTTTAATATTGGAGCCCACCAAAGAGTAGATGTGCAGCCCTCTAAATCTGCGCAAACCATTCTGTTTTCACCTATTGCGGATAAGACCTACGGAACGGCACCCTTTGCTTTAACTGCCAGCGCTTCATCGGGACTCGGCGTACAATACCGCGTTGTATCCGGACCAGCTACTTTAGCCAGCAATGTACTTACTCTAACCGGCGTGGGAACAGTTGTAATGGAAGCTAACCAAACGGGCAATGAAACATATGCGGCCGCCCCGACCATCCGACAAAGTTTTACCGTCTCGAAAGCAACTCAGCAAATAACGTTTTCTCCGCTGGGGGATAAAATCTTAACTGAAGATCCTTTTACCTTAAACGCCATTGCCTCCTCGGGATTAACTGTAACGTTCGTAGTAAAATCCGGACCGGCAACTATAATGGGTAATACGATTACACTTACCGGTGTTGGCACTTTTATAATAGAAGCGCGCCAAAGTGGTTCCGATTTATATCTGCCCGCCCCCAGTATTACACAAAGCTTTACGGTAAGCACGCTTATTCAAAATCAAACCATTCATTTCCCGGCGATTTCCGCAAAAGTTTACGGCGAAGAAATAAGTTTGTCAGCTTCCGCTACTTCCGGATTACCCGTTACCTTTAAAATAACCGCTGGACCAGCCGAATTTATAGATGATAACTCCTTAAAAACAACTGGCACGGGAACTGTAACAATTGAAGCAACCCAAAATGGTAATGAAGAATATACGGCGGCTACAGCCGTTATCCGAACGTTTAGTGTTAATCAAGCGCCCCAAATCCTTACATTTAATCCTTTAAGTAACAAGACTTATGGAGATGCACCTTTTACGTTAAACAGCAATTCTACTTCGGAATTACTCGTTAGTTTTACTGTAGTAAGCGGACCAGCAACAGTAACCGGAAACTTGTTTACACTCACCGGAGCCGGCTTAGTTACTATTCGGGCTAATCAAGCGGGTAACATAAATTTTGCGTCCGCACCTGCTATTGATCGTAGCTTTACCGTCGATAAAGCCGCTCAAACCATCAGTTTTGCTTCTTTGTCGGATAAAGTTTTAGGCGATGGCTCTTGGGCTTTAACGGCCACAGCTACTTCCGAATTACCCATCAGTTTTAGTATTGTAAGTGGGCCTGCCGCTTTAGCTGGTAATAGCATTAGTTTAACCGGTATCGGAACAGTTGTTGTTAGAGCCACCCAATCCGGCGATGTAAATCATGCGGTTGCTCCCGCGGTAGAAAGAACGTTCCGGGTTTTAACTACTCCTAAACAAGGGCAAAACATCACCTTTACGGCAATACCTAATAAAACCTTTACGAACGAACCTTTTACAATTACTGCCATTGCAAGTTCCGGTTTGCCCGTTAGCTTAAACGTTCTCTCCGGTCCGGCCACCATTCTAGGAAATACCGTTACTTTAACCGGAGCCGGCACCGTGGTGATAGAAGCTTCCCAAAATGGCAACGATACTTACAGTGCAGCAGCGGCTGTAACCCGCACCTTCTCCATTAATAAAGCAACCCAAACTATCACTTTTGCGGCCTTAGCTAATAAGACGTATGGTGATGAGCCATTTACCCTGCAAGCAACGGCTACATCGGGTGAGCCGGTAAGTTTTACCTTAGTTTCGGGTCCTGCCAAACTGGATGGCAATATGCTTACCTTAACGGGAGTAGGTGTAGTAGTAATTAGAGCAACGCAAGCCGGTAATGAAACCTATTTGCCAGCGGCCCACGTAGACCGGACTTTTTCGGTGGGTAAAGCCCAACAAACCATTGTATTCGCTCCAATTACAAATAAAACTTACGGCGATAAATCTTTTGATTTAATTGGTACGGCAAGCTCGGGTTTGGCGGTAACCTTCCGGGTTAAATCCGGCCCTGCTACCCTTACGGGTAAAACGCTTTCTATTGTGGGTGCTGGCCTTGTTACCGTAGAGGCTACGCAATCTGGAAACGCTACTTTTGCTGCTGCCCCAGTGGTAGAACAAAGCTTTACAGTAGGTAAAACTACCCAGGTAATTACTTTTGAGGAATTAAAAAACGTGAATGTGGGCGATGCACCATTTGCTTTGCAGGCATCCTCTACTAACGCGGCGGTGGCTATCACTTTTAGTTCTTCTAACCCCAAAATTATTTCGGTTGCTTATACCTATGGCAAATGGATGGCAACGGTACTCGCGGCTGGGCAGGTGCAAATAACGGCTGCCCAAGCGGGCACGGATAAATATCTGGCGGCCACCAATGTTGTCAGGTCAATTTCGGTGCAGCAAACAGATGTTCCAGTTACCGATGTGCCTGAACCGAAAGAAGAAAAATTGAAAATAGTGGCGTTGAAAGCGAGTAATAGTAGCGGCATGGATTATAGCCCTTGGTTAAACGATGACTTATCGGATTTAATTGAGCAGGTATGGCGACCGAATAACAATAAATACGTGGATGTTAAACTTCAGTTAGAATACAAAAGCCTCGTGCATAAACTTTCTTTTTATGATTTGGGAGAAATATTTACCAGCAATCCAACCGAAATTTACGCGGTAAACGGGAAAGAGAAAACATTTTTAGGAGTATTTAAGGGCACAGATTCTAAAACCTGGATTAACTTAAATTTAAAAGAACCAATTACTGCTGAGGCAATCATTATCCGAAAATACGGAAACCATATTCCGCAAAAAATAAATGTTTACGGAAAAGTATTGCCGGTTACAGAGCAAATAAGCTTACCCGTAACGGCCGAGCAAAAAGCTCCAACATCTTTTCTTTGGACGGCTTATCCCAATCCAACGGCCGGGCAATTAAAAGTAGAAGTAAGCGCTGCATTAGAAGGAGAAATAACCATTGATTTGCTGAATGCTACCGGATATAAATTACAGCATTTTACGTTGCAAAAATCTTTAACCGGAGCAAGCCAAATTATATCGATGGATAATCTTAAAAACGGTATGTACTTCCTGCATTTAAAAGCCAAAGGTGTTTGGGAGGTAAAAAAGATTCAAAAACAATAACAACTAAGCTGTAGTTACAATAACGCAGTCGTTTTAGGAACAGATTAATTTAGATTTAAACAGCAAGGCCGGCAGTATAAGTCGGCCTTGTTGTTTTTAAAAAAGGCACTTTCTTTTTTGATTTATTAAATGAGGCAAATCAGAATGCAACCAGAATTATATTCCTGCTAAATTTGGTCTGGATTTTGAATTATCTTGGTTCAAGTATTTAAATTTAAATGGATGAAGCGCTTACTAAGTTTACTATTCTTGTTGTCTGTTTTAGGTTTGGCACCGGTAGAAGCAGCCGGTTCGCACGGGCTTTTTAGCAGTTTATTAAAAAAGCACGTGACCGCCACGGGAAAAGTAAATTACAAAGGGTTTATACAAGATAGTACTCAACTAAACCGGTATTTAAAGTTACTGAGCGATAATGCTCCAGCGCCGAGCTGGTCACGCAACGATCAGTTGGCTTATTGGATAAATGCTTATAATGCCTTCACTATTCAACTAATCATCCGCAATTATCCGCTAAAAAGCATTAAGGATATTGGCAGCCGGATTCAAATACCTTTTGTGAATAGTCCTTGGGATATCAAATTTATCCGGCTGGGCAAAGAGTTGTATGATCTCAATAATATTGAACATGATATTCTACGATCCAAGTTTAACGAGCCCCGCATTCATTTTGCTATTGTGTGTGCGTCGGTATCGTGCCCTAAATTATTAAACGAAGCGTACGAAGGTGCCCGGATTAATGCGCAACTGGAAGCACAGGCAATTGCTTTTATCAACGATCCATCCCGAAATAAACTAGCGTCCAACCAAGCCCAATTATCCGCCATATTTAGCTGGTTTAAAGGTGATTTTACCAAACAAGGTAATTTAATCAGCTTTATTAATAAATATTCCAAAGTTAAGGTAAATCAAAACGCCAAAATTTCTTCTCTGAATTATAACTGGAACCTGAACAGTTAATAACCTTTATTACATTTATCTTTAAGGCGTTTACCGGCAAATAATCAAATTAATTTATCGAAATTAAGCCCTCAAATGCTAAATATATAACCTTTAAACTTGCAAGTGACAGAGACGAAGTTATCGGCTAGCGGCCTCCGGGGAGCCGTGGTTTCTATTGAAAAAAATGCTTCTGAAACTGGCATCGCAATATTAAAACAAGGAGGCAATGCCATTGATGCCGCTGTGGCTATGGCTTTTGCGTTGGCCGTGACGCATCCGTTTGCCGGCAATTTAGGTGGCGGCGGGTTTATGCTGCTTCGGTTGGCCAACGGCGAAGAAGTGGCGCTTGATTTTAGGGAAATGGCTCCCGGCCGAGCTTCGCCCGATATGTTTTTAAAACCGGATAAGACTGTAGATTCAGAAAAAGCAGCTTTTGGTTATTTGGTAGCGGCGGTGCCGGGTACGGTAAAAGGATTGGAAACGGCCTGGCAAAAATATGGCACTCTGCCTTGGAAAACATTATTGGCTCCCAGCATTAAGCTTGCGCAGCATGGCATTTACCTGAATCAATACGATGTGGCGGAGTTGCAGAAATACCAAAGCAGTCTTACCCGTTTTCCGGAGAGCCGGAAAATATTTTTTAAAGCGAATGGGCAGCCGTATGAATCTACCGATTTATTTAAACAACCGGATCTGGCCCGTACCTTGAAAGCAATATCCCGCTACGGGGCTAAAACTTTTTATGAAGGCCGCCTGGCTGCTAAAATAGTAGCTGACTTCCGGGAAAATGGCGGGATTTTATCTAAAAAGGATTTAAAGAATTATAAGGTTAAAATACGAAAACCTATAAAGACGCAGTATAAGGGTTATGAAGTCATCGGCATGCCTTTGCCTTCGGCGGGTGGCGTATCATTGCTAAAGCTCTTGCATATCTTGAATCAATTTAAATTATCAAACAATCCACACGATCCGGAAAACCTGCACGTGCTGATTGAAAGTATGCGGTACGTGTTCCTGGACCGGACCAAGTATTTAGGTGATTCGGACTTTGTAGAAGTACCACTAGCGGAATTATTATCCCAGGAAAGTGCCCGGGCCATTGCAACTCAAATCAATTTAGAAAAAGCAATCCCCAGTGAGGCGTTATCCGGTAAAGTTTCGGTGCACAAAGAAAATATAGAAACCACCCATTTTTCGGTAATGGATGAGGCTGGCAATATGGTCGCAACTACCATTACGCTGGAAGATGGTTTCGGATCAAAAGCAGTTGTGAAGGATTTAGGTTTTTTGCTCAACAGCGAAATGCACGATTTTAATATTAATCCTTACCAAAAGAATATGCAAGGTGGAGTGGGGTCCGATCCGAATGGCATTGCGCCGTACAAAAGAATGCTGAGCTCCATGACACCTACTTTGGTTTTAA
>Ga0210040_10003542_pt1 | contig 21033 bp, 11 predicted proteins | sample CryGeyCG12114_NA_FD_185462 | JGI IMG/M metagenome (GOLD analysis project Ga0210040, IMG submission 185462) | Groundwater microbial communities from aquifer - Crystal Geyser CG19_WC_8/21/14_NA (SPAdes) (version 2) | ecosystem: Environmental > Aquatic > Deep subsurface > Groundwater | place: USA... | reverse complement strand
AAGCCATTAGTCAAAAATTCGTTTTACTTGTCAAACTGTACAGAAACATCGCTTTCCGTAATCAGAAAACAAATGAAAACTTTTCTTTAAAAATGCAGTTACGGCATTAATTTTCATCCCTTTTACTTACGTTTGTCTCATTACAATGTTTAAGATGGTAATGGAGTGATTTTGAGAAAGATTGTGGACCCGAGCCCGAATTCAAAATGCATTAGCGGGGATGCACGGATTACGTACAAAGAGAGAAGTGAGTGCAAACAATGAGAATCGTTGTTGTAATGTGAATGTGTGTATTATTTCCACCTGTAGGGAATTCGTTCATCTTTAATAGATGGCTTGTTTGAAGCGAGACTGTTTTAGTCTCTCTGGTATGCTCCCAGCTCCCTAATGGAACGTAGTTAGTTATGATTTGTCATGCGTTTCAGAAGTCACGACGAGACAGGAAGTTAGTGGTTATAAAAAAGTGCCAAAAAGATGAACACAGAAGAGAAGAAAAAGATGGATCGAGGGGGAATATAATTCGTTGGAATCATGGAGCCGTGTCCTGTGGTACACACGGGCACCGTTCGTTCCTTTCGGAATTTTAAACTACTTCTCTCTCTATAACAGAGTTCGGATTTTGATATCCTTGTGTTCTTACAAACTAACTTCCAATTGACAGTCTAATCCATCTGTACAGCTTCTACAATCTTAAACAAAATCGTCCCAAAAGTTCTTGCAGTCGCCAAAAACTGCCAAATACAAAAAATGCAAAAATTTCGTCATTCAGTGCGCATTTAAAATTGAACCCTCAAGACCTTATTGTCGTCCAAACAATACAACACAAAAAATATACGCAAACTCAACTACAGTTAAAACTTTTATAATTGTTAGTTATTGTAACTCATCTTTATGTTTTTATAGTGAATACTTGAATGTATCATCATAATTCCCTTCGCTTCACTCAGAATTTCTTCCTGCTATGGACAGTTATAAGGCCGCCGGATTCGATTTGAATCAACACGGGACTATTCTGAACTCTGGTCAACTCCACCTGTATGGAATCCATGGTGGGAGCTATGACGGTGAAATGAGAGGACACGCGTGACAGTGCTAATAGAAGTTGATTATCGGTACAGAGAAGGATCAATTAGTATGAAGTGAGACAGTGCACGCTCTCCTGCACTCTCATGGAGGAATTCAAATGTGGACGCTTTGTGTGGCCTTCCTACCCATTATTATGCACGACCAAGAAAGAACAAGAATCCTCCTAATCATCCTCATAACTGAGAGTTCCTCGGGTGTGACAAAGACTTTTAGCAACAGTTGTTCCAACTCCGTATTCACATCACTTTGGAAATGTGTGTTGTCTGTACATAAGAATTGTTGCTACTTGTACGTCTTCTTCTTTTCAGGGTGGTACGTGGGTAGGTGGCATCAAACTGTCTCTAATAGCCGTTTAAGACTCCTTTTAGTTATAGTTAGTTGGTGAAAAAAGTTTAGTTTGAGTTAGTGTTGATAAAAAGAGTGATGAAGGCAGAAAAAAGAATGGAAATTAATGCTTTGTAATACTGTAGTTAAGTTTATAGTAGTTAGCTGGTTTAGTTAGCAAGAAAGGAGGTAAATTTGATGGCTTTTCAATTGAAAAGCATAATGAAAAATATTTGAGTTTGAAACGGGAAGGGAAAAGTTGTGAAAATTCTTAAAGTTTAGAAGCGATCCATTTTTTAAAATGCTTAGGTTGAAAATATGGGAATATTATGAGGAGTCCAAAATCGTCTATTAAATTCACTGTTAAAACCAAACCAATCAATAACACCTATTAAGTTACATATAGAATGTAACTAATTTGGGCCCGCAAAGCTAGCCACTATTCATTTGGCCGTCAATATCGATAAAAATGGACGATTATGAACCCAACCCAGCAAACTAACTAACTAACTTACCAACTAACTTCCCTTTTTAAAACTGCCCTTTACAAAGGATAAAACTTGGGAATAATAACTATAGAAGCTGGTCAACCATCATCATTATTTAGAATGATGATTATTATTATTAAGCATTACAGCTATTTAAAGGCTGAGCAGGTAGCAGCCGTAAAAAAAGTGGCAGCAATAATCATAATAATCATCAAGAGTACAGTATAATGGTCATGGCACTGTGGTTTAGAAGAAAAGAGGAAGAAAAAAAGGTAACTAACTAATAAGTAAAAACTACAAATAGGGTAAAAGAGACAAAACATGGGGGACACACACACATATTAAAAGTTTTATAATCACTGGTGACTGACTGCTGCTTTTCTTATAGTACACATCATATACCCTGGGTTTAAGAATGACTGACGACTTTTTTGTATACGTTCTGACTGACTGGACGGCATATTTGTCCTCACAAAACGTATACATACACACTACCAATTTGTGGAGGAAATTCTTAAAAAGTTCAACTAACTAACCAACCAACTGAGAAAACTTGTAAAGCTTTCAAGAATGTGAACTGACTGACTGACTGAGAATTATGTGTGCAAAGAAAAGCAGAGTACCTGTGCTCAATTGTATACCTGTACGTATGCTACCCAGGTACTTAATAATGATCATCATAATAATTACCATAATAATAATAATAATAATAGCAAAAGCGACTTAAAGGTATAAGCATGACTAGCTACGACGAGTAAGCGATAAACTACTAATCTGTATTAAAAAGGGGGCAGGCTAGGTAGGAATAATCAAAAACTTGGAATACTTAAGTGAGTTTGTCGGCACCGGTAATGGCAACATTTAGTTCCTATATGAGCAATGGGGAAAAAGTGTGGAAATCATTACTACAGCCTCAATTTTTAGAGGGATTTTAAAGTTCACTCCCATGGCCTCGGATTATTTGAAAAAATTACACTTTTTTCTGTCTTAAAGCGATTTAAAAATGCAGTGACATTTTCCCACGCATGAAAACATTGCATTTACATACTGGATGATGGACGCGTGTGTTGTTTTTTCCTCTCGTATTCAGTCCATCGTGTTTGATTACTATATTAAATGGAATTACGTTGCCAATCACAAATTTTCACGCAGTCCGATTTAACCTCTAGCAAACTAAAATCGAATCAAAATAGCTATCCATTGCTATATCATTTACCTTTGTTTGATCTATTCATTTTACGTATGTCCAAGTCAATAAAATTTGATAATCTTTCCCTAGTTCAAAATACAAACTTCTATTTAACTCTACAAATAAAAAATGTATTGATAACTCAATCAAAAAAACTTAAACAGAGTAATCAGAATAGTTAGCACATTGCATTCCTAAAACATCAAAAATTAGATGATTCCAACGCCATTTTAAAATATAATTCCCCAAAAAGCAGCCTATCTCATTTCACCCCATGAAAATCTACCCCCTCAATAAATTTCCCCCCTCTAATCACAGCAATAGCGGTTCTGTGTGCCCTGCCTGTGAAAAACAGAGCAATCCTCTTCTTTTCTCCTGTCCATCTCATTTTTTCCCCTTTGTATGATCCATTCACCACTACCTCACTAACTACAAAAACTAACCAAGTAACAAACTAGCAGATAATATGTAAAATGTCTTGGACTACGTAGTTAGTTTAGTTAAGAACCAAGCTAGTGTACTGTAGTAAGTAAGTATGAACTGACTGACTCTAAAAACTACTGGGCAAGTGAACGACCGATGAAGCCACAGTGAGAGATATGCAGCTCCCATTATAAAACCTACTCCATGGCTGCTGTTTCATATAATAACCTTGAGCTGAATAATTTTTTCCCTCTCTGGAGCTCCTATCATCATCATACTCACTCACTGAATGTATACATTCACTCAGTTAGTTAGTCAGTTAGTTAGGAAATCTTCAACACTGTACTCTTTGTATACAAAATGCACGTACTTTCTTGCATATATATAATACAGTGTATAAAATAATCATAATAATGGTAAAAAAACACACGAAGAAGGCTTAAAAGAGCATAGTTTTTAAAGAGTGCACACACAGGGGGAGGGAAAAGGAACATAGTTTAGTTAGTTAGTCACTATATATGCTTGTAGGTACGGACTTGACTTGAATGCAGAGAATACACATAAGGAGTATAGTACATTGATTACGTATTCTTCCAAGGTATGATATGATTATGCATTGGTTAGAGGGAAAAGAAGAAACTGCATAGGAAAGGAAGGAGAGTGCTTTCTTAGTTAGTTAGTTAGTTGCTGTGTATGTTGTACTATGTATGTGCAAGCTAAATTAATTATAAGTAGCTAACCACCGGAAACACCTGAAGAAAAAAAGGAACTTGAGTCAGTTCTCCTCCCTCCCCCTTAAAGTGTCTTGTAGTGTGTGTAGGTATCCACTGTGTGTTAATAATAATAATGTGAACATGGAACCTGTATATGGTCAGAATAAAAATGTATACGTAGGCACTACAAGTTGAATTAATTTTTCTAGTAGTATTCATCATCATATTTTATTATTTCTCTGTGTGTTCGTAGGCTTTTTCTTTTCCTTATATTATTAGACTACTTGGCGTAGATTACACTACTTTTAGTTAACTAGACACATACATAAGCTTGTTTTTTCTTCACTTGTCATTCTATGTATTTACAAGAGCAAGCCACAAAAAAAACACAGATACACACACATACAAAAAAAAGTCAAAATAACAAAAAAAGCTGACTGGAGGTGTAATGACATACAAATTGTAGTCAGTAATGTGATCATAAATCGATTCTAGTTGGTTAGCAATGCTCTCAATGAAGAAAGTCTGTCACAAATTATAAATCGTATCCAATAATTAATACTATCCAATGAATTAGCCGCCACAAGTTTTCTAACAAATTTCAAATGGTTATTATTATTTAGTCACATTTTAAATCATCAGGAGTTGTACAACACTAGAAAAAAGACTGTAAAAACAATACAAGAACGTTCGAAAAATTGGTCACACAGAGACTCCAAAAAAATCCATTCATCTGCTCCCTGATTTTTTCCAACACATTCAAATACAATATACAAGAAGCCTATACATGATATAAGTACAGAAACAAAAAATAAATATAAATCTACTGTCTTCTTTTCCGGCGTCTATGTATCTTTTCCATTCATATAGTCTATAGGAACAGGACTGATTTGAAAAAAGTACCTCCTTTACATACACAACTAAATTCTTAGTACATAACAATCTGGGTATCAAAAACAGTTCATACATTCTACAAACTAACCATTTTTCACTTGCCACTCACATCCTACAAATACCTACCTAACTATATAATATAAACCAGTCTTTGGGAGATCAAAAATTAAGCAATTAATCCATTTTAATTGATAACTCTACTTAAACCTAGTCTCTAAACGTCCTTTAGGCCGTGTCAAACTTCTGTCGCCAAATTGGAAGACGAAGAATTCTTAGAATTTATTAACATCACAGAAGAGGGATTCGGCGGAGGCAATGGTGGTGGACCATTCATCCCTAATGTCTTGGCAGACAATGTCTTTTCCATGGGATCAGGATCTAACAGCTCACTGCAAAACGAAAAAAAAGGCCATCATTAGTAACTTGTGACAGTTTGAGTTGCCATTTTAGACATTAAATTTTATCTCTGTGTGAGCCTTGAGTCTTCTTGGCCCAGGTACCCTGCAGAGTTCCCTAATCGCCTCATTACTAAGGATTAAGCAACAAGGTAAACCTATAAAATCACTGTGCACTCACTCACAACTAAATTCTTATAGTCAACTGACTAACTAACTAACTATCCAAGGGTACAATGGAATTCCAAAGGTAGCTGACTAACTAACTAACTAACTAACTACAAGTGACTACTCACTATCTATTTGATGGGACTGGGACCGCTTCTCTACATACCATCACTATCAAAGGTATTCACATTCTAACTAACTAGTGTAACTAACTAACTATAACTTTTGGTCACTCGCTATCTATGTATATCATCCTACGCCAGAAAAAGTCTAGCCTAAACACACTGCTACATGAAAGTATTCATCCTTTGAGCCGATGTATGCAACGACCAGAAAAAAGACAGGTACGAAGCAAAAAAAAATGACACTTTTGCCTCTCTTTTCTCACTCATGATGACAACCAACTATAATAAAAGTGTTCAAAAGATTTGAACTTACCCCTTGTCAAAATGTGAGTAAATGTTCCTAAGACTTGAGAGATGAAGATTTGAGCACTTGTTCGTGTGCAACGTATTGAGTATCATATGTGGATCAGTTTTTGTCCCTATACACTGCACTGTATTTTGTTCATTTTGGATTCGGGCGAGACGATCATTTCGTCTTTGTTCCAACCGCTTTTTCCTCTTGAGCACAAAAAGTACTGTGACTGCAATGATGGCCAATAGTGGGGTGGCCACTGAGACGATCACTACTAATACCACGTGTTGTGCAGTAAGCACATCCTCCTCTTCGCGAAGACTACTACTGCTTATACTAATACCACTTAGGACGACCAAAGCGTCCTCACTAGTGTCACTGGTGCGGAGCACCGGCACTCCCGTGTGATTACAGAATGGCCCATGCCAGGGTCCTTCACACACACATACTGAGTCTACACATTCACCGTGACCGGAACAATCACATGGTTCGGAGCAATCGCGTCCTTTGAACTTGGGGGGACAGGAGCAACGATATTTGTTTTCGGGGAGGGGTTGGCAAGAGCCACCATTTGCACAGGGCAGGGTACCACAAATGTTTACTTCAATTTCACACGTTTCCCCGGTCCAACCCAGGGGGCATGCACATGAACCACTTTTGCAGGTTCCACCGTTTAGGCACTCTTTGGGACAAGAACAGGAACAGGGGGCTGCAGAAAAAAGACAAAGATATATTAGTTTGAATTGCAATGTAAATCTAGAGTGACGTAAACCAATATTTTTGAATGCTGTGGAATCTAGAATATATTAAGGATTAAACTGTGCTCACCACTACTGCTGGAACAAGTGCACTGATTATGGATTCGATCATTGATAGATGACTCGCAAAATTCTCCAGCAGCACCAGGCGGACAAAGGCAAGTGACTTTGGAAGTCTCCACACAAGTCCCACCATTGAGACAAGGGGAACTGGAACACGACATTGCGCGACTTTCACAATGTGGGCCACTCCAGCCGTCAATACATTGACAGAATTGGGTCGTTCCATTCTCCTAAAAAAGAAAAAAAAACATTTTTACAAAAATGCGCCAACAAAAAAAAACCCGTCACACTTTTGTGTCAAACAAACAAATCTCTCTCTAACGATGACAAGACAAAACGACAGGAAATTCAAACAAGTGTGAGTAAATTGAGCATTAAATTCAAGACTTGTGGCAAAACAAATAGACAGGATGAAGACACTGAAAAATACTAATTCTGTTTACACAGTGTATTGACTCTTTTAGTCACAGGCATTCATGTGGTTTGGTTGAGCAATTTTTTGCCAGTCAACTGTCACCGTGTGAATTTCAAATAGACGAAATAGAAATCAATATACCAATTTTCTCAGGAGGATGTCAATTTCATCGTTAAAAAAATTCCACACACAAAAATTATCTTGCCAAGTGTCTGTGACTAATCAACTCATCCCATGGGAAGAAACAAAATAAATGTCTTACACTAAATTTTTTTTCGCTTGGTAAAAAAAAGTTTTAACTTACCCTGCATGAGCCACCATTGAGACAAACACATTGTTCAGTAGATTTCATGAACTGACAATCCGTGCCATAAAATCCTTCAGGACAAGTACAAGTGTAAGATCCTTGTCCAGTATTAAAGCACGTGCCACCATTTCGACAAGGCCGATGGTTTGTACAGTAGTTCAGATCTTGGTTGCAGAAAAGTCCACCCCAACCTTCTTCGCATTCACATTCCCACTGCTTATGGCATCTGCCATGTTTACAACCCGGGTAGCGACTACATTGTGTACATGTGGGTCCTTCCCAACCCGAATGGCAACTACAGGTGTTAGGTTCTGTACAATAACCGTGGACTGCATCACATCCAGGTGAACAGACCGCTGTAAAAATTCGAAGAATAAACAATTTAGCACTAGAATAAAACGCAATCTGAAATTACATTTACTCGAAAGCTATAAGGAAATAGTAACATTCGTCATTTCACGCTGCTATGAATTCTCAACTATGATTTTTTAGTAGACAACAGACAAGAATCCTTAAAATATACCAAGTTTTCTTAGTTGGTTAGTTTAGGTTGAAAATACATAAAAAAATATTGTTGATAAGTGCCCGAAACCCTACATTTTAAAAAACCGTGTACATCCTGTGAAAAGCATATTCTTGAAAACCATAGTCTCGGTCCATTTAATTTCACCGGAAACTGAGGCAAGAAAACATTTCATCATCTCATCTTGTGGTCACCACCACCAGAAAAGGTACAACCAAACTCGTTCCGCAATTTAAAGCCATTCTTCTTTTCTCGTGCTTGAATCCATGGCTCAAACACAATGAAAGAAGATGGCGTCAAATCCCGTACTCATTTTCCCTGACTCCAAATGGCCACGCTTCGATTTGCTTCAAATGCCACGTACGTCTAAACTAACTTAACTAACTAATGCATGGATGCACTTGGCTGCATGAAAAAAAATTACACACACCTCTCGTGACTTTGACTTGTCACACGACCGGGGAAAAATGTCAATTCAATTGCCCACTCAGTTCACGACCAAGTTTTAATCAACTAGCAACCAACCATAATATGCCTTGTATGACTACAAATACTAACCTAATGAATATGCAACAAGCCAAGAGAACTATGCTGGGAATTTTTTAGGGAAACCAAAAAAAACATCCTAATTCGTGCATTTGCATATACTAACAAACCCAAGGAGCTAAGAATTCAAGACCACGATGATGACAGAAGGAACCAATGCAGCAAGGGAAGAAAAAAGAGAAAACCAAACACAAATATTATATGAGAGTTGGAATTCCTAGCAGTGAATAAAACCACACTGTGTAAATATACACACAGGGGAAACCATATGCCAAGAGAGAAATGAACTCCATATATACTATCTAATGTAAACCAACTTAATCTCTTAATTTATGATCATGCACTTCTTTACTAACTAACTAACCAACTAACTGCACAATATACCTTCCTACTTTCCAGCCAATATCAAATGAACCCATCAGAAATAAAAAAATACCGTTTTACTTTAAAACTAACCAACCACACCAGATAGTGGTGTGTGTGTGTGAATTAGCATACCAGTACACAAGCCCATATCCAAAAAATAATACAGAAACTTATTATTATTATTGGAACAAAGATAAAGCCAACTAATCATCTTCTTACCTACTCTCACACACAGTAAAAACCCGACTAACTAACTACTAACCAACTAGCGGAAAGAAAAATGAACGGGACTAGCCAACTAAAAGCTCAAAAAGATAAGAAAAGTATTACTATACCCCAGCCCAACTATCTATATCTTTGAACCTTCTTTATAAACAACATCCGTCCACCGAAACTGATAAACAACAATAATAATAAGCATCACTAGTTAAACTATTGGCCAGCCGTTCTCACCGTGTGAGTTGAAAGTCTCTTTCCTTGGAAATAATGATAGAAAAAAAGATAAGCCCTCATCATCCTCACCCCAACTAAAAGTTACAACTAAACTAACTAGACTAGTAAACGTAGTAGTAGTAATTTTACTACACATATCCAAATGCAACACGTGAAAATCTGAATATTCACCCACAAATCAGAACAATAGCAAACCCCGCCATATTGTAGGTACATAAGGTAGACGCAAAAAAAAAAACAAGCCCAATCGAAAAAAAAGAAAACACATCGTGCATCAGCTTGCAAAACTTGTTGAACTCGTAGTAGAATCATTTATATACATCAAGACCGAAAAAAGTAAAAGCTGTTGCTTCAGAAAGACAAAACTTGTTGATAATAAAAATAAGCTGCATCCATCTATGAAGCTATAGCTGCTAGCCAAGCCTATGCTGCAGGATCCTCACTAAAACGAACTAACCAAGCAAAAGTATAGGGAAAAGTCGACAAAAGGAAGAGAGCAGATGTTCCTGACCTATGGGCCGCAAGGCAGCTGTGACAGCTGTCCCCCTTTTGCTTCTCTATAGAATCCATATGAAGGAGAAAAAATAGGACCGGGTAAAAGTAAAACGCTTGTACACACACATCCCTGATCCTCATCATGGGTATTCTCTGTGCCTGTTTTCTATTATGCCATCCATGTGTGCTGATCGTTTTAGTTAGGTTGGGGAGACCCTTCTTCCTTTGCATTCGAATGAATAAGGGACTTTACATAGATATCTACACAGGGAGAGAAACTAAGCTCCACACACAATTCCAATGGATTGGCAAAATGTGGAGAAGGCTCTGATGGCACGCTTATACTAAGGGTGAGGGCACGTGCCAGATGTGCACAATAACATCTGCCTAGTAGGACTAAAAAAGACGCACTTGAGAGCCATGATGATGGCATCTGCTCCCTCATACTCCTGCAACAGTTTGTTTCACAAGAAAACTCCATTTGGTCAACAGACTTGCTTGCTAAATTATTATCCACTGGAAACTTGCTAACTAACTTGTGTACACACTGCTTGCTTGGCTACAGGAAAAAGGAGATTGATAGAACCAGCTATAAGTAAATGCATATAGTTGTTGTTAGATTGCATATGCTCCTCTCACTCTCGCTGATTATTAAAAATGCGGACAGGACAAGTGAGGGAGTGATTTGAGACAATTTTTTTCAAGTCGTACGCAGTAAGTACTTGTGCGATAATCACATTGGTGCATAATAATATTGCTCGCTTGTGCGCTACACAATGCATACGTGAGCAAGTTGAGTAGTTAGTTATAGTTACAGCAACGGGTAGTATTAAGTAAGTGAGTGAGTGAGTTTACACTCGAGTGATTATTCAAGACCCCCAGAGGACAAGTATTACACTCGAGTATTAAATGTGATTGGGAACGATGAGAAGTTTTTTAACCAGTTAGCTAACTGGTTAGTTAGTTAGTTCGTACCAAGTTTTAGCAGCCTTTCAGTAGTAAGTAGTATAAGTCCATCCGTGTAGTAGTGTACACTACCAAGGGGTTTTTAAAAAAGAGAGGATGTTGCAGCTGCGCTATCGGATTTCTTCATCCGGGAAGACGAACTTTGCTTACTTGGCTGGTTAACTCATTCTACAACTACTGAATGGACGTACACACACTCAAGTATAAGTCTGTGCATGTGTGTGCAATAATAACAATATGAAAGAGCCCACTAACTAGCAAACTAACTAACTGTGATGAACTCTCTAACGGAAATGGTAGGGCACACAGGAACTCTCAGGATATGGTTCATTCAAAAACGAATTGTGCCCATGCTGCAGATTTTCAAAAGATTCAAACTCAAGATGCGATGCGAATGTACTATTTCCTTCCTGACAAAAAAAAAGAAGTTTTTACAAACCAACCTTTCTCGCAGTAGTCTCCAGTCCATCCTTGGCTGCAAACAATGTCACCATTCTTGGAACACGTATAGTGTCCAAATTTATCGTCTCGGGGTCGACAATGCTTATCACATTTGTCGCCGTAGTAGTCTTGCAGGCATCGAACTCTGTAGGCATACTCAAAGCCTACTTTTTGCAAATGGTCTGAAGGGCCATGCCAAATTCGTGGACGCCATTCCCAACCCACGTCCAAATACTGTTGAATGGCCATTCGTGTGAGAAGTGTTTGTTCCGAATCTAAAAGGTACGAGAAAAACATATACCATAAGGTTTTCATTCTAGTCAGTCAGTCATCACAACACTTGAAGAAAAAAAGAATTGAGCAACTCACGATTTTTAGATTGAGTCCATGCCTCAATGATGAGTGAGAAGGTTCCCTGCAATCCACAAAAAGTACATTTTATTATACTGGATTTGTTCACATCATCCCAACCATAGTGTATCGATGAAAATGATCATAACTATAATCATAGTAATAATATTCCCTGTCAGCAACAACCAAAAGCTACATAGATTGGGATAATCATCATCATAATAATAATCAATGGCGCATATACAGCTACAGTCAGTAAGTAAGCCAGTTCGTTGTATATATGGATTGCTGCTTGTATTCCATTACATTACGTACGGGAGACCCTTTGATAGTTTCAAAAGAAATTTTAAGGCATCCAGAAGGGACCCCCCTTCTACACAAACCAGAACCAGACGAGCCGAATCGTAAGCAAAAACTATAACTAATGCTACTAACTAACTAACTAGCTAACTGTGATAGTAACTATATAGGGAGTTCGGGTCTGTCTATTTGAGTGTTTTTCTCTTCTTCCCACGGTTAAAGTTCCTTCTTTTCCAAAGAAAACTACTTACATACAAGAAACTTGCTCCTGAGCAAACCACACTAGTGACTGACTGTGACTGACTCGACTACCTGACCCTTCCATTTTAATTGGGAAAGAAAAAAGGTAGCCTTTTTTGACTCTCTCTCTTTCTCTCGTACTAAACTCTTCTTATGTGAGCTACCTGAGGATGAAAAAGATTCCCTTTATTCCGAAAACTGCTACTTGATGCTTCCTATTATTCTTCTCACCCTACCTTAGTTCCTTTACACAAAGTAAATGAAAATTCAACAAAGTTCCCCTCTTCTTTGCTAATGCTAATATGTGTCTTGGCTGTTAGTTATACTTACTTACTCCAAGGGCTCAAAGAAAAAAGGAAATTCTATAGCAGTAACTAACTAACTAACTCACTAATACCACTACCTCATTTTTTAACCAGTCTGGTAGTAGTATTAATAATATAATCTTATCGACCTAGTAGCAAACCAGTGAGCACTAATAATATTATTGAAAAGTAGCCGTACAAGATCGTGAGCGCAGGGCGTGGGCCAGGTTCATACATCAAATCCATATCACGACCTCAACGTACGAAAAAAATATAAACTAACTTGGAAACTACTTCACATTATTAAACATAGCTGGCTATCTATGTATGTATGTCTAGGTTTAAATTCTCGGATTAAATCCAATAATAATCATCATGATGATCACCGGGCCTACAAATAATGGCTCCTACATCCAGACTACATACCTTGATTCAAAAACACAAGCTAGGGCCTACCTATAGTTTATAATAAAACACCATGGAGGCTGCACACAAGATGCATTGCTACTTGGAATCATAATGTAAAATCATAAATCAGAGACGAACTAGCATTTTTTAACTCAACTTAACGCACTCATCATGCCTCATGCTAAGAGAGAGCAACTTTTCTATATATAGTCAGTCAGGCAATAGACTATGCACAACGAAAGAGGGGGAAAACAACTACTGCTTACTGACTACTGCTATATATTATAATAATCATAATAATAATATGTAACAATGGCAAAGATAAGGCACACAAGTCTCTTTGCAATCCAATAGGTGAGTACACAAAGTGAATGGGTAGCAGCTAGCTCTCATTGTTTCCCAAAAAAGATTACGGTCCGATTGCATTACTAACTATTAAAGATCCTATGTATGATTGTTTGTTCCACTAACGAACTCCAAGTTGGAAACAATGGAGAATGCAAAAAACAATCAATAACTAACACGACCAGTTAAAGGGTGGACAAACAAAGGGTAGCGAATTAATAATGAGTCAATAGTTATGACAGCTTACCGGCCAACGGAAATGGAATGGGAATTGAAAAGTGTCATTCGTGCCCTTGAGTGAGGCAATGTTCTCCCCAAAGTTACAATTCCCTCGTGGATCAATTGTCACTTGGTAGTTGGTTACACAGACGCGAAGTTTTGTATTACAATCTGAATTTGTACCACCAACACTATCACCACAAGCGTTTAATATGCCGCTTGTAAAATTCCAAACTTTGAGCTCAAACTTCCCTCCCAGGCTTGATGCCTAAACAAAAACGGCAAAAATTACATTAGTGTCATAATCGATTGAATTGATACACATAAGATGACATTCATACTGAATTAAAATCATGTTTTTGTCCGAGTAACAAGCATATCTAAAGTGAGTAACTAGCATAAGTTAGTTAGTTAGTTTGGATTCCATGGTTCAGTCATTCTTCAATTACGCATTCAAGAAATGAATCAAAAGGAAAAAAGTAAGGGGGAACGTCAACGTTCCGCATGGGAAACGACTGGAAAATATATATATAAAGTACTACTGTAAGAAGGTACATAGGTTTTTATGCATGCATGCATAATGGAAAAGGAACTGCGTTTTTCATCCAACCTCAAGAAGAATCTTTAGAAAAAGGCATTCAGTTAGTTAGGTTTACCTGTTGAGCTGTGTGTAAAAAGATGAAAATCAAGAGACAAAGACGACTGGTGCGATGCATCATTTTTTTGTATCCTTTCCTCAACGCTTGGTTGGATTGGCACTCACACAACAAGATACACGCATAAAAATGCTTCAGAGAAGACACGGTCACTTGAAAACGAAACAATAATGATAAGTCATGATTTAGAATCCCGAAGTTTTTTTTAACAGTTGCTGTTTGTACCACCAAACTAGAAATAATGATATGGGCTACAACGACGACAATAATTATTAACAATTTGCCCCAGTAGTAGTCATCATCATGATCACAAATTTTACAACTTTCCCATTGTGATTGGCAAAAGAAAATTAGTGGTCGAGCACATCACTGACTTTGGGCACACCACCACTATTAATTTTTCAGTAACAACAAGGATGATTATTTTAATACACACAAATAACTAACTATAGAGCACACTCTAAACAAAATCCCGACTCTCGTGGACAACACGTGAAAAAAATAATTATTTTAAGTATGTAGTTAGTAGTATCAACAACTATAACGCGAATGTAAGTAAGTTGCTATCTTAGAACTGCCGTGATTTTTTTCTCAATTCAGACAGAGCGTATTCAGGGGATGAGAGTAGTTGAGCGACCAACAGAAGACTAAAAGGGAAACCGTACAGTAGTGGACTATGTATGAAATAAATGGCTCAGGAGCACTCACGGTGGTGGTACATAGTAAGTAAGTAAGTTCAAATGGGAAGCCTATATGGTAAGTCCACAAGGGTAATACATATAAACGGTGGTGGTGGTTTCCTTTTTCGATTCTCTCGGATGATGATGGAAGGTAGCAGGCAAGCCCCAGAAAAAGGAAAAAGGCTCTGTATAAAGCAACAGCTTTTTATTATTATTATTCAGTCAGTGAGTAGGAAACCAACAACCCCCTGGTTTGGTTTCACATCTGCTGCTGTTGCTCCTTTTCTTATTATTCAACCCCTCTGTATCTATGTTGCCTATAACTTTTCCCAGTTCCCTGCTCCAGAGTAGTTAGTTAGTTAGTTAGTCTCTATAGGAAAATAATGATTGTGCTTTACACCTGGGACATATAAGAGTGGCAGTCTACTTTTAATATTGCAGCTTTATTATCAAAGACACACAAATTAATACATATTGTTATTTGCTAACTATAACTAACTAGCCACTGGACGATTTAAGTTTATCCTCCACATTTTCCCCGTACTACTGAATGCTTGTAGTTGATTGTAAATCTTTAGTAGGTCTCAGTCAAAAATTAGTGGAGTAGACAAACAAACAAATACGCCAGTTTATTTGCATACTCCACATTATGGAGCACCTGGACTGGCCGGTGTGGAGTTTTATCGATTCAGGTCAAAATCTGACTGACTAGTTTAAACAACAAGATAAAAATAAAAGTTTAAATGTAACGAGGCTTTCTATAAATCTCGTGTAAAATTTAGATCAAATATTTAATATTCATTTTTGGTGGTAACTGATAACCTAAAACCACCCTCGTTGCATATTCTACGATGTGACGACCATTGTTCCATAAAATCGGGAGCGATTTCATGTTAAACAACTTGCATCAATTTTATCTCACTACTGGGAAATTGGGGCTCCACAAAAAAGCTTTCAAGGGTTCAATTTATTATCTCCCTATCAGAAATGATACTCTGGAGCGAAAGAACTAACGACTGATCAATTTCTAAATGATAATATGCCAAGTCGCGCGGGAGGATCAACTAAAAGCCTCAAAAGCTGTTAAAACTCTCAAGTGGGATTATAACTAACGAACGAGTAAAAACTCCCGGGTATTCCAACAGACAGGCTAGACATTTTGGATAACATTAAATGAATGAGTCAGTGAGTGTAACTAACTTTTAGCTCATACTACTACTTCATCATCTGGCTCTGAATATTCATATTACCACTGGGGTTAAAAAATAGTTAAAACCTCGGAGAGAGAGAGAGAGAGGGTTCTAGACTAATCTCTCACCAACGCTTCTTTTTTTATGAATCAACAAACGGACCGGGCATTTAAAAATGCTCGTCGTCGTTCGCTGTTGTCATCCCCATACATTTGGTAGCAGCTAACACACACTAAACCTAAACGATACTACTAAATATACTACTAGCAGAGCCAGGCACCCTTTTCCTTCGGAAGCATATGTGGGCACGCGACCAAAAATGGAGCAGTAAGTAACTAGCAACTACAGTTGTACGGCGAACATCTGCCTGTTGCTCATTCAAAAAAATAATAAAGTGGTGCTTGCTCAACCAATGATACATACACATGGCCATGGCATATGATGATGGTTGCCTGGTACAAACAACAACTGCCAAAAACCAACAGAGGGAAAGTGAGTTCAACTAAAGGTGTTCAGATAAGACCATAGCATTGTAGTAAGTAAATAATTTATATCTATGTGTATACTATTTTGTACCTGAGGATGGAAGTAATACGAAATAAATGCCCGGCCGGGAATACATACGCACATGTGGAGTACCATTCAAATGGCAGATGCAGATAGAAACAAGCCACCGGTTCCACCAATTCCTGTGCAACAGATAGAGGGTCCCAGCAAAAACCTTGGCAGGAAAAAACAACACGGCATTATTATTTCTATAATGGTTTTAGCAGAACTAAGTACATACCAACTGGCTACTATACACAGGATAGGATTCAGTTTATATTATTCATTCAACCAGTGTCCATCAAGCCATGCATACACACTATAGTGGGAGGATTATTATTACATTCAAGACGTTTAAACAATAGTGGTAGGTATCAAATAAAAGGAAACTAAGATGCTAAAAGGAACCATTGAATGAACACAGGGCTTGCTTTTCATGTTCTTTTAGTTATGATTGCAACGATAGTGGTAGCTAGTTAGATAGGTACAGGATGTGCACAGCTCTGATCATATAATATTCTAAGAGCTGTTTGGGGGGCACGTGTGACTCTTGAGAAAACTTCCATCCGGTCGCACTTCATCTCTCATCTGGAAAAAATAATTGCAGGTGGCCAACGAAACTAACAAGTTATATAGCTGGCAGAGGAAGGTCTGTAAATTCTCAAGAATGGTAGCAATGGATGGAACTGTTAGTTATAGTTGTACTAGTTAGTTACCGTGATCAGCCAAGCAGTGCGAAAAAAGGGATGAGGGAAACCAAGGAGAGACTTGACTACTGCAGTGTGGGTATATTATCTATGTTATTCAGTTCTGAGCAAAAGATGAAGAAAACGAAGTAGAAGATGACAAAAACTTCTTATTGGGAGTCGTTTTGGAAGAAAGAACTCCGGGTGGTTTACAACACTTGGAAAGAGAAGGGCGACCCAATGGTCATAAAATGTCATAAATCAATACCGAGAGAAAGAGCACACAAATGAATATACAAATGACTTTGGGGGAGTAATAAAAGTGACTTGCTTTTATCTTATTACCTGTCCAGTGTCACCTAACTCTAGATCCAATTGTTCCGAAATCTTGGAACAATAACAAAACAAGAAGATCCCAAGGCACACAAAGATAATTTATTGATGACACAGTGGAGAGGATTCTGAATCTGTCACAAAAGTGATATCTATATTGTATATTATTTTCTCACTCCAGGGGCGGTCTCATTCTCTCCCTAAAAGTTGGACAACAAAACAAATATATTACACATTATAAATAATTTTCTCTCGCTCTCTGAATAATAATCAATCCAGTGCAAAACTCACGATCTGCTGAACACACACAAAGACAATTTTTGACACCAACACAATAATAAGTCAACTAGTCAGTCTTTTGCCCAAAGAAAGTTTCTCAAAACTCCTCAGCTTTCTGTCACTTCACCGTGGTCAACAATCAACTGGACATTTAAAACAATCGTATTTTTCATTGTTAACTAATGTTAACACCAACATTTTCGAATTTCAAATCTCATTATACAGATTAAAGCAATAGAATTATTTTAAAACACCGCTGTAATTTACCCCATTTGTATTGGTATTGAAGTGAGCGCAATTTAAATTATCTATGTCTTCGGATGTTGCGGTCTCACAATAATTGTAAACGCGCACTTAAAAAAAGGCCGCTTCCGATGCGGGTCTTTCATTTCAATCATCAATGGATTCCATACAAAATCTTCTTTGGACGCCGCTCAAAGACTTTTCTTTTAGTAGCCTCCAAAATGCCACCGTTCTTTCATTTAACACTTAGAAAAGTGGTCGACCTGAGCCATCTACAGTTAGCACGTAGGACTAGTATGGGTCCAATGTATTCCCATAGGGGACGCGTTAACAGCTGTTTTAAAACATGGCTCCGGCAACTCTGCCTTTGGCCTGGCCAGCTGCTTTTTTCCTGCTCCCTCCATCCATATCAATGCATTGTTGTACAGCATTTCCTGTGGTCCCAGTAAGAATAGTTGTTTGTTTTTGTTGTTCAATAAAAACTTGCTTTGAGAATCTCGTTTGTTTGCTTGTTTAAAATGTGCTCACATTTGGCACCGGAAATTTTGGTCTACAATACCACAATGTTGAATTCTAGATCAGATTGATTTTTTTCAGTGTTCAGTTATGGAATAACTTGATTTGAAATTTTAAGAGCGCACAAAATGCTTTTCCTTCAACTGGTAGAAAACAACCCACTCTACGCTGCTGGTTGATACTACGATCTGAGAGATATGAACCATTAAAAATATTTGTAGATTATGTATTGTATTGAGTCAAAGCCTTATCGATAAACTACTACAGTATTTGCTCAAAAGATGATAAAAATTTTCAACCTATTTTGCTTTACAATTCAAGACAGTTATATGTTTACTGGGTTAGTAAACTGGCAATGCAGTAAAGTTATGAAAATAAATAATTCATAAAAAATCTAGTATAAAAGCCCGTTAAGTAATTTTGTTTGCTCGCAGTAATCTTGCCACTCTTCAAGTGTTCAAATAAAACTTACATCAGTTTCGTTTTCAGTTAAAAGTAAAAAAAAAACAAGATCGTGTTTTTAAAACTTTTGATAAAAATAAAACCTTGAAAATCCGAGATTTGTTCATTATTCTTCAACTTTGCTATGAATTTAAATGTCAAAATTGAAGTTGTATTCCACTTGCCGGTTAACGGTAGATTTACTGGTAATTTCGTAGTATTCTTAGGAAAAGTAATTGGTTGTAGTTGTAAGTTTTCACAGTGAAAATCATTTGGATTTTTTGTGCACCATAGGGAGATGTTCCCGCGTTTCGAGTTATGTGATTCTTACGGCTCTGTTTTCTGTTTATGTTTGTTTTGATTTTATTCAATAAAACGAAAAAATCCGGAATAAATATGATCCGCATTTTGGCTCAAAGCGAAGCTACTAGTGATGCCAACAGGGCGGGGCATACTGAATATCCCGTAGAAAGAGACATAGATGAAAGATGGATACAACTTTATGTAAAAAAGTCATGTGAAAAAAATGTTCCAACATTTTTCACAGTACTTAAAAACAGTTGGTTCTCGAAGTATAATAAAGCGCCGTAGCACACTAGTAAAGTTGTTGATTATGTTTAAATCATACTAGTAGAACTTTAAATTTAAAGGAATAAATTAATTTAAAATTGCACAGTGAATACACAAAAAAAGAAATATCCTGACCCTGCTCTGCATTTTTACCGCAAAGTACACAGCTAATCAACCAAGGGTGCTGGATTTTCAAGTTTACATTTCGTGCAATTACTATATCATTCTAGTACATGTTCTAGTTTTGTTATAGATCTCGATTTTTTTTCAAACTTTGTGTACTGATCACTGATGCACTACTACTATATGCTCTCGCTCACTCTAATGTTTTGTTTGAGAAACAAGGCCGGGACGGGACGATAGGACATGCGTCCCGTCCCGAACTCACCCTGGACAAAAAACTACATCCCGCCCTTTTTGGAGGCATCTCTAGAATCAACTATAAGCATGTAAGGTATAAACACAGTGAGTCAACTATGCTTTATATGGATAAAGGTCAAAGGCTAGACTCGAGTCGAGTCAAGATTTATAGAATTTTAATCCCTGCAAACTAATTACACCCTGGACCCTCAATCAATGACCAAATGATGTTAAGACTGTTATGCCTGTCTTTGTATAGCTGAAAAAAGATTACAGCTTACTATGTCCAAAAATATAAAACCAATCATAAACTGGTGTCTGTCTGACCTTGCATTGCGTTTTATTAGAATTAGAACTAGTTTTGAGGTGCATGATTCAGTTTTTGGTAAATTTTGAATAGTAAGTCGCTTCTTTCGGCACTCGAAATGTAAACACAAGTCAAGTCACTCACTTTTTAGACTGTTGAAAGCTATTATATTGCTTCAAAAATGGTTTTGATTTGTATAACGGTACGCCAAAGCCTTAGAGCAATAATTCAAATTATAATCCGCCCGACGAAGAGCTTTCCACAATATTTTGTAAAGTGTTTTTTTTCCCAAGCGGATTCACATTTCGGAGTCAATTTGTATCTCATGAGTGGATTTTAAGCATAGGCATCGTCGCAATTTGAAAATACTTGTGGATTACAAAAACTCTCCATTAGATAAGAGATTCCCATAATAGAAACAGAGTGGGAAAACTCTCATTTCACGTTGCCCGAAACATGCTCATGTGGTTGATCCAGTGAAAATTTTCCAACCCATAGAAGCCTTCTTATTTTTATTATTCAATGGATTCAATTGTTATAGCACAATTCGACGAATCTTTATTTTATTTCCCCTAGAGAGTAAAGCAAAAGCCGTTTCTATTTTATCATCATTGAGCCAACATAACAA
>Ga0210040_10003541_pt1 | contig 21034 bp, 8 predicted proteins | sample CryGeyCG12114_NA_FD_185462 | JGI IMG/M metagenome (GOLD analysis project Ga0210040, IMG submission 185462) | Groundwater microbial communities from aquifer - Crystal Geyser CG19_WC_8/21/14_NA (SPAdes) (version 2) | ecosystem: Environmental > Aquatic > Deep subsurface > Groundwater | place: USA... | reverse complement strand
ATACTAGCTGAGAATCCATCGCTTCATCGCTAACTGAACTTTTTGTTTCAAGTGTGCAATTTGTTGAATTCATTATATAGAAGATCATGATTTTCGCCAGTTGATTAAGATAAGATTCAAAAAAATTGCGAGGGCTCATTTCAATTAAAGAAAATTTTGTTGGACCAGTAGAGTATTGCGCGACCTTATAAAAAGATGGATTGTTTCGTGACTATAGAGACCTTGCTATACATAGTACCTTAAAACGGGCTATAATAATTGTTGCCCTACATTTGACTGGAGGACTCTCAGATTTCATGAGCAGCTTACCTAGGACTTGACTGTGAAGATAATTTGATGCCCTTCCGGTGTTTCATGTCATTTCAATTGGGCCTTATAGCAAGCAAACCTTGCATCTCTAGTTCGTTAGTTTCTATAGAAGCTAGAGCTAGTATGAACGTGAGTACGCAGTTAGTTTGTAATCTAATATAAGCTCTTGAAGAACGTCAATCATGAACTGCTCATCTCACACCAGTCCTTTTATCCTATGGAATAATGAATGCAGTGAGTGACTCAATTTCCCAGAAATTGTCCCACGATTTCTTCCTTGAGGCACTATGGGAGCAGGCTAACTAAATTTTGCTCCTCTATACATGGAAGCTAATAAGCCGAATCAAATCTTGTTATCTGCTAAGTTCGTTACTTCGCACAGCAATTAAACGTTTCCGCTTTTCATCCCTGCTTGTTGCTTCCACCAAATTCCATTTACTTTAGTTTACTTTTCATTTGGATAGTTAGCTAGTTAGTTAGTGATACATTTTTCTTGCCAGTGCATTATAGTTGACTCCTTCAGGGTAATTAAAACGCCAAGGATTGAAATCCTTACTAGAAGTGTAACAGCATAGGGCATACCTTTATTCATTGGAGAGTGAACAAGCTAATCAGAGTAAACACATTTCCTGCACATCATCATTATGATTAGGGTTCTTATCACTCCCAAACGCCATACAGCTCTCACTCCTATTTAATAGCATGTGAAAGAGACAGTGAGTGAAAGTAATCCCAAGACGATGAAAACCCCATTAAAAGCATTCAGGAGGAGAATAGGAGCATCCCGTATGCAATACTACGAATGAATGAGTTCAACTCCGTCAGGATATAAGGTCCTAGTTAATACTTGGGCATTATTAGGCCCGTACATTTGGTCAGTTAGACTTACTTGTAGTTAGTTAGTTAGTTAGTGCCACTCAAATTTTCACTGTGGAAGCTGTTATAAATGAGCTAAGCTAAAAACATTATACATGGACTCGCTGACTATGCTGCGCAGAAATTCCGGTCACTGAAACCGATAAAAACGGAATACTCATTGCCGTCCATTTCATGCAATTTCTCTGCCATTCATATTTTACCAACCGTCGCATTCACTCAGTCTCCCAACTAACTAACAAATCAAGTTTCATTGCGAAACAGTTGACTGGCTGTCATCCAAGCGATACAGCCTATTCAACATTGTGAACCATGAATGCCCATTTTAACTCTTATCACACCAACAAACTAACTAACTATCAATGCTTCCACTCTACTTGGCACTTACTTCCGATTTTGGAGTCCAGTCGGCTACAATGGAGCGCAAGAGTGAACGCCACAGTGTTAAATATGGCACACATAGACTGACTGACTGAGAGTGACTGGCTGACTATAAGTGAGATAAGAGTTTCACACGGTGTCAAGTCTTTTCATTTCCATGTCCCAATGGCTTGGACAAAAAACGTCAACTACTTATGATTCATTGTTCTGGCTGTCAACTGTACAGTTTTGGCCTTATTACTTTTTAGTCCCCTGTGCAATACACACAGTGTATTAAATTGATATGAAATATTTGGACTAGTGTAATAACGGAGCTCTGTCCCATTGATCTTGGGTGCACCATGTGTGTGTGTGTGTTTGCATGATGCGAGTCGTTTATTGGCCATAGCACGTTTTCTCCATATTCGGGAACAATGAACTGGATGAAAAGCACCTTTTAATGCTTATAGTAGTTACAGTGCCCATTTCCAATGTATATATTGCTAGCTAGCTACAAGTACATAGAAAATGTACTATGGACTGGGTTGACTTTTAAGTGATGATATTACTGTAGCTTTAGCACGGGGAATGCCAGCAGGGCGTACATGATTTATTAGTTGAGCTGTCGTAATTTTCAACAAAATGGAGCTATTAATATTGCAAGTCTGTGTACTAGTAGTAATTCATTTTGCAGGGAAAAAAGATTCCAGTTACTTACTTACACGATACAGTGTTATGCAGAACACGAGAAATTACCAAACATGGGATTTATGCTAGGCCTTTAGTAAACATAGCTATAAGTAGGAATTTGTATGGGATATTTATGCGTTTTTGGCAAAGTCACAAATTTTTCACTGTCTAGTAGTCACTAGTGAGTAAAGTAACAGATTCTTGTTTGCAGTGAAATAAAAGTTTGTGAAATCGGCTGCCTGAATGAAGTGATATATATAAGCATTGTTGTTCAAACATGCAGTGTATGGGTGCAGTGGATCAGAAAAAAATGATAATGCATGGGGAAATATTACAAGATTGTGCTATTTGAATTTCATTGAAGATTTTACAAAGTCCCGTTTCTTGTTTGTTTGCAAGATCAATGATGATGGGCTCATGTATAGAAAGATGAAAGACATTTTTGTATTGTTTGACATGGCCAAAGAAAATGATGTCAATTTGAAACAGAATCTTCACTTTGATTTCTCAGAATACTTGAGAGTTTGTCTTTGTGTGCATTCTTTTTAGCATATTGTATTGAATGCAAAGATGAAATTAAAAAACAAAAATGTTTCATTACCTTATAGAAGTATCCAAACAAAACTGCTGCCACGCTTTGTGCCAATCTGCAATAAAAATAACAAACAATTAAAATTGTAACTGTAACCACAATGCAAAACTTTTTTCATCTTCACTCAGTGAACTATAAATGGAATTTTAACCCGAAAAAAACTTTTGCAGTCTTCAATCTGTATTCATACCCTGCTATTAACATAGTGCTTGTATATACAACATTACACACAATAGCTACCTACAATGAAAAAATTAATGGTAGCTAAAAAAACACTAGTCCACCAAAGTGAGCTTTAAGAAGCTAAGGATAAAACATGGTGGTACAATGCCTACGCACGTATTTTCTATATGCTCGTTATTTTTGCACAAGAAAAGTCTAACATGCAATTTTCAGCCACATTATTCAAGTTTGCTCGTTATGCTCCTAAGAGCATTCAAATAAACTATGCCCACATAGCCTTACTTTTCCTCACTTGTTTAAATGATGACTCACATAGTGAGCACATAATGTCTCCCGTTATTTATAATGCGCTTACATAGGAATTAATTTGCTACAAAGTACAACCATAGTCTCTTTTTTCTACTGGCAAACTACTTTCTTTCGCTAACTAACTTCACAAATTTTAACTTTCTAACTAACTTTCGTGATATTACTAACTTTTGAGCTCTCAGAATGGGAAACAGTGGCAGTTATTATCACGTGCCAACAAAAAACTATAAACCACGGCAAACAAAATGACAATATCTGGAAACTACTATCCCTATTACGATTATGATTACTGTTTCCATCATGAAAAGTGCCCTTTGTACGTGTTATTGGACATTAGGAGACAAGTTCCAGTCAAAAGTGCGTCAGTAAACACACACGTGGAGTCAGTCACTGTTCAACTGCTGCTCACATAATAAGCTATATTATTAAAACTGTTGACTTGACTGTACACCATTAGGACAATGATGACTGGAAACTGTGATTTGACATTGCCAACTTTTTCATTAGAAACCCCGTCTCATCCTCCCTTGATAATATCACTGCGTAGCGAGTAACGCGTCCATAAGTTGCACAATGTGTTTCTCTAGGATAAAATCTTGAAATAATGTTGTGCGTTCTGAAAAAATCCCCAAAGGAGAAAATGCGTCCACCATCATACATTTTAGCAACTCACTTACTTATACTATAACTGCAGCAGTATGAAAAGGAGCACAAAGTGAGTTTTATTTTGAGGGGAGAAAACATCCGCAAAGGATCTCTGGAGAAATCCTTATATCATTATTATACTCATAGCAATCCCAGCAGCATCTGATGCCATTACCCACGGTACGGGATACAACCAGCCTTTGCCAAAAGTGATAGGGGAGTGCACAGCCAGACAGAGGAAAAAGTAGAAACCAAAAAATAACGTGCATGTACAATGCTCCATTCTTTCACTCGTACACACATTACATCGTATTTATGTAGCGTCACACTGAAGAATCAAAAATGCTCAGCAAGAGGTACGCAATATTTTAGGCAAAGGACTAGGACACTGACTATAGTCTCTCTGCATCTCACAACATTATTATTGTGTACTACCGGAATATCAAGGTACAAAGGAATGCATTAGAGTACTACAAGTAAGTTTAGCGAACCATGCTGTGCAGGTTTTTGGGGGAAAAGGAAAGAAAACTTCTGGCAAGGGGATCAAGAAGTTAATCCAATGCATTAAAATTTGATGGGGAACTAAAGCTTCAAAGATTATAACAGTGGTGGATGGGAAAACAAACGAGTCTGTCTGACGAGGAAAAAATGTGCTGAGGTGAATCCATAGATTACTACGGTTATGGAATTCCCGTATTTCTGATGCAATGCACAGAAAGAAATCAATTACTTGGGTTCAGGAAGCAAACACGAGTAAAAAAATGGTTTGAAAAATATAGTTAGGGCAGTTTTTTTCCCGTTTGGAGTGTTAGCTGAGTCGAATATAATTGACGGGAAAGGAACCATTGTCGGAAAAATGTAGTAAGCGATACTAACTATTAGTTAGTACAGCTTTTTCCATTCTCAAGAGAGGGAATGAGCAATGTGTGAAATAGTTGGGTTTAGGCCCCGTAAATGACTTGTAGCAAAATGATAAATCTATCCTGAGTCAAGAATCAATTTGGACGGGATCACTAGCCCTAAATGGAGCCAACAAGTACTGCTTGCGTACGCATGATAATCATTGGTCCATCAGAGGAGAAAGCGAATAATGTGAAAAAAATAATGCCCTACAAGTTCCTATTAGATGGATTTATATTTTTGGGGGATATTCATGTTACATAAAGGAAAAATTGCCCGTAAAATTGACGGATTCGTAATACATGAGTTTTTGTGATGACCAAAAATGGAGTGACCGGCGTGCTTCACTGTCTCCATATTTCATCTTCCCACATACTTGGTTTTATTGGTACATAGTATATTTCATAGGTTTTTGTGCCATCATAGGATATTGATATGAAATGAGTATCACAAAAGACGGGAAAGAATAAAAGCAATTTGGGAAAGAATCCTACTAACTTAACCATTAGTGCCAAGCGGACGACTATTTATTTATTTCCACATCATTTGTACAAGACTCACATCTGAGAAGGATGTACAAAAAGATTTTCATGCTAGATAAAATCCATTCATGACGAGAATACAGTGACTGTAAAATTATTAAAAACACATTACGTATTCTTTTCATTGTGTGCTATTCCCTGATGCGATCCATTCCAATTTTCCTAAATCATTAGTCTTGAAAGTTTGCCAGCAATAGCAAAAGGTATCGCTGTATTTCTACTTTCTCCTGAAAAACACATATATATATGAGTAAAAGGTTTATACACCACACAGTGCGTAAACATGGCATAAAAGAGCAGTAGAAAATCCATAAGTGATTATATTACACGCCCCATACGTGCAAACTTACACTGGAGGGAGATGGGCTGAAAACTTGATCAAGATGGAAAGACCACATATTGTCATAAAATAGCTCTCACCACCACATTGCACTCGGTTTGTGGAAATTAAATTCAAATGACGTGGAATACCTGACAAGAAGTTAAGACCATTACACTTGGCACACCGTATGGAGTACCTACGTTTGTGTGTGAAAGTAAGAGTGTGGGAGAAAGTTTTAGTTTATTAGATCTGTTACAATTCCCAGTCCCACTCACTCATTCCGTGAAATACAATTTGCTCCAAGTTTTAATGAAGAAAAAGAGGCGTGATGAACATACACACATAGGAAGTCAAAAACAGCAGAAAGAAAATGTATTTGACTTTCCATTTTTTTGGATTTTAAAATACACTTGGTTCGATGAATATGCAAGCATGACATGATTTTCTACAAAGTTGATGCGTAATTATTTTGGTGCAAATACAGTATTCTATATATATTTTATTGAGTAAGTTCTAAAATAGATTATTGACTAACTTAACTTGTTAGTCTGTAACTTAGAAATAAGAGAAAGTGTGAGAAATTTTGTGGGCAAAGGACACATGCAGTATAGAGTGAGAAGTTGGGAATTGACTCAAACTGAATTGTCTAATGGGTGCGGATGCTTTATTCATGAAAGTTGGTGTATTTCCTGGGCCACACGCTCCACTTTTCAATTCCATTCGTTATATTGGATGCAATCCATTGAAAATTTACTGCCCATTCTGTTCCTCACTTGAAATCTATGGTCCTTATATTCTATTGGAAATACCTTGTTTTACTCTACTTTTGGGACTCTAAAATTTTAGCGTGAGTGACCTTTATTAGACTATAAAACTCCCTCAAGATTAACTCACTGATCCTTTTCCCAAGGAAGTAGCTAAGTTACCAGTGATAAACTCTGGCCTAGTACATTAACTCTGCTTTGCGTATTTACGCAGAGTGAATCAATTTCAGTCCTGTCTCAATGAAACAGACAACCCACATGCTTAACGACTTTTCAAGTGAAATAAGTTGCAGTTAAAACACTTGAAATGACCAAATTCCAATCAGGTTGATAAATGTGGCCAGCCCGTTCACCCCATATATATGTTCTATTGACAGCCAGTCGCAAACGGGATTGCAAAAAGTCCACATTGCTCCTCTAACTTTAGCTTTCATTTCTACGGCTGCTGTCATAAAAATGAGAGCTAGAGCTATAGTTTGTTAGTAAACTACCGGTAACTCTATTTTCCTTGTAACTAACTATTGTGTGCTTTGAAAATAGACAAACATAATTTGAAATGGCCTGATGACATGTTGTGTTTGATTCTTTGAATTTGACAACATGTCATGTCCAACTGTCCCATGAATAGGAAATGCGCCCGTCAGTCCGACTTACTAGGGAGCGTTAGTTGGAACACCCCTTCAAAAATCACTTTTGCACTGCCAATCAATCTTCATTTCCATGTGTGTGTGGCCCACAACAATGAACATTCATTATGATTACAAGTATTGTTGTATTTGCTATACCACTGTCCCACTGTGTATTATTCCTTCTATGAAATTGTAGGGAAAAAACGAACCAAAGTAAATTCTAATTAGTCTCATCTCTCACTCACAGTCAGTTTACTTTCCCAGTAGAAAATGTTTAACCCAGATTCCGAATCCTCCCATCATAATCCATATCCTAACAACGTGTTAAGTTGCCGGAATCGAAGCATGATGAAAGGAGATTTTGTGCGCATTCCCTTTGCATTTTAAACTCTATTCATCTATCATGGAGCATTCAACATTTAAATTTTCTCCTTCACGCTCTCTTCCCTTCCGGAGTGTTTTTCATCCCATAGCCCTATTTCACGCGTCACTGCCAGTTAGTAATAGGAAGGGGCACTCGGCGAGGTTCCATGTGACAAAATTCTTAAAACCTCATGGCTTCATCCTATGTGTGTATTTGCAAAAGGGGGAAAAATTGCCCTTTTTTGCACTATAAAAGAGTAGCGTGTGATGTGATTTTTCCTTTTGTGGTGTGGGTTGGTGACAGAACCTATGCCAACACTCTATATTTAAGGAGTAACTTCACTGTCGTTGTGAGTTGTAGCGAAAAATTTGAAGAGTGTAGAGATAAAAGAGATAATATCTCTGTGACTTTCTCGTGAAAACTGAGACTGTCATTAATATGCACATCCTGAAGTTCACTCTCTTATTCAGTTTCTCTTATCTCGTCTACATCGTATTATAAACTCCTATCTTTTTTTTACGAGCTCAGTTACTCACTCACTCACTCAGTTTAGTTAGTTAGTTAGTTACCCGGTTCGTTTCTTTTACTGTTTTTTTTTAGCTGGAGACAAAGATGATATTTTTTCCATAAATGACGAAGGATAAAGCATGAATGATATGCATTGTGATTACCTTGTGAGTCCAAAATGTATAAAATGTAGTATAGAGCTCTAAGGGATTCGAATCACATAGTTATTTATGTGTTGCGCGTGTATACAGTGTAAATATTCTTGCACGTGCATCCACTGGTTTTTTGAGAAAAATTTGCATCCACTTTTACAGCACAAATGGGCTTTCAAAGGATTCCGCTTGAATGGAGATTTGATTTATAGGAAGCAAATCGGAGAGATTAGCAAAGCGGACTGTTGTGAGTTGAACCAGCTAAAATAGGATTTTTTCTTTGTAGTTTTTGGAGCAGCTTTTAAAATTGTTGAAATAACAAAGTATGAGTAAAGTTAAAAGTAAAGGGAAACTTTTTCTGATTTGGGGTCCACTTAAAAATCCTTTCTGTACTGAATAGACTAACTAACTTACTAATAGATTGGAGAATGCTACAATGATCAACTATATGAAACTATACGCAGCAGCTTATAAACTAAATGGAGTCAATGGAGCCTTGTTACTATGTGTAGGGAGCTGTGTGTGTATGTTTTGTAGTTAGAAATGTTGAGCAACTCATAAAGATCCTCTTGGTCTGGCAATCTTTGGGAACTCTCAAGTTATACGAATTTCCCATAGAGAAGGAACACACAAGATAAATTACCTCTTTCATTATGATCGCTCTAATAAGTTGGCTAGACTGCAGCAGAAATGATACACGTGCCAATGTTTGACAGTCCCTATGAATAAGATCTTTCATTTCTAGCTTCAAGATTTATGACATGAGCATGACTCGTCTTTGTATTATGCCGGTCTCTAAATCTTTCCCTCCTATGTGTACGAATTCAATTATGTTTCTCTTTAAATACTAAATGTCATTAGTAGATAGTTAGTTAGTTTGCTCCACTCATTTGCATGTGGATTTAAAGACTACTAACTAAATACTATATGCACACATACTATATCGATACACATTTGTTTGGGATTGCAATCATAAATCATTTATTTTTCCTCGCTTTTGCCTAATGCAGTATCACAACGGCGTTCACAGAATTCTAAGAATTCTCTTGCTCTATTAACTGAATTGTCAATCTACAGGATAGAAATGGAACAAATTGAAAACTAGCCAGACGGTATTGTTTGGATGTCGATTTCCTGAGAACCAATCCTGCTGTGCACATTACTTATGAAGCAAAACTGCAATAACAATACCTGTTGCAAGGGAAACAAACAAAAAGAATCATTGAATTAAACGTCAATCCAAATCCATATATACTCGCACGTAACATTCAGCAGTAAACAGATTGAGTTCTGACTGCAAACAACAAAAGGATTCCTTGTACAATAAACTGTGCAGGCAGTGGAGATTTTATCCGGTCCTTACTATACCTCGGGTGATATCAAATAAACAGAACAAAGCCAATGTAATCCTCATCCTTTGTTTAATCATTTGATTCCACATATGATACAAAGAATTTATGAAGGCGTGCAGAAACCAGCTCAAGAGTGGATATACATTAGTTGCCACCATCTATAGGTATAGGAGGAACATTATATTTCATGATTATCAAAAACATCATTATTTACAACATGTTACGCACACATTCCCATTTGTTTGCTCAGGATTTAGAAATGCATCAGGCATAATGTAGTAGTACCGCTTTTCACCAGAATAAAAGCACTCACTAGAAACAATCGATTCTTCAGTCTTCAAATCTCAATCTACAGACTCCAATGTAACTACCTATTCCAGATTATACGGGATGAGTGGGAGAGCCTCCAGGTCTCTGATTTCTTGTAAGGAGAGCCAAAGCTGTCATATGAAAAGTGCATGCATGATGATTGGACCAGATATTCTCATCATAACTCCCGTGATCCCCCTTTAATAATGGTTGGTCGTGAACTCTGGATCCTCTCTCGTGCTCGTTTATTATATCCCCCCGTGGTCTTGCGAGGATCCAAAGGGGAACGCCATGGGAGTGCAAGTATGTTGGGACAGCTCATTTGTCTCCTCTTTATTTGTACGGTCCCCATATACTTTACTCTACTTGTAGTTAGTTAGTGTGCATAATGCCCACTTGTTCAATCGTAACGCATTGTCCCATGTGCAAGTGTAGTGAGTGCTTTAGATTTCTTGGATCTAACGGTGACCTTTGAGTCCATTATTGGAAAAATGATGAGAATAGTGATGAATATGGTTGATTGAAAAAGGGAGAGCGAATACTACGTTTTGTTATTACTGTGTACTAACTAGGTGGTTTGGTTTGGTGGAATACTTTTGTTGATTTATGTTCCTGCCAGCGGTAATAATATTATGTTAATGTGAATAGCAAACAAGAATGGGGATTCGCAATGTAAGAGTGTAGTATTTGGTGTAGTCTTGTATAGATTTGGCACAAGGAGTAATCTAGTTATGCTCCACATGGAGTTTCTCACAATGATCAGCTCAGGCCATAAAATGAGTACGAGATTTACAAAAAATGTATATAAATCTCTGAATTGTTCCGGAAGAAGCGAAAATTACTGGAGGCCAACTCTGCAGACGAGTATTTTTGAGTCCTAATTCACTTTAGATTCTGTTTCTTGGAGAAAATAAAAATTTTTGGAGCTGACAGTAACCTATTTATGGAAATTTTATCCACAATGGATCCATGTTCCTTTTAATGGCTACAGTGGAATGCTATTACTGAATTCTACAAGCTTTCCCCTCTAATGCAGTAGTCAGTACTATCCACTTTTCACATGCAGTTTCCTTGTGTACACAATAAAGTATCAGCTGGGAGTAAAAGCAAAGCTTTTTTCATTTTTAGAGTTGCTGGTTATAGTAACTGACATTAGCATAATATTTTGCCTCAAGATGAAGTAGACACATGCACAGGAAGCAAACAACTGCACTATAATGAAGTAACTATAAAAAAATTGCCGCAACTGTCCACCATGTTGGAAATCAGTGGGGTCTGGGAAAATGGAGACAACTGAGCCGGAAAAGCTTGAGAACAATAGAGGAAGGAGGACACTGAAAAGTGTACGAAAAAAGGATGAAATACATAGTCTGTTTCTCCTCTAAGCCCACACTATGATAGAATTAGGAGTGGGATGCACAGAAAATCCTATTGTGCACTCTCTTTCAAGAGGATTATGTCTGGATCCATCCGATATTTTCGCATCATCCTTTACAAGATCATACATGAGCCCCTAACTTACTTTATTGGGAGTTGCCAACTCACTGTATCGACAAAAGAATTTTTTTTGAAACCTTGTAAAAAGTTGGGATAAAATTGGACCAGGGATATTGGAACCTTGTTTGAATTCCCTGATTTTGTTACACCACACCAAACGAACCAGCTCTCTACCACTCTAGTATATGTTGCTACACGCACAGTTTGGGTAATAAAATGAAATGCAGTCAAAGAAGAGCACACATTATTGCAATCCAATCCCTCTAGAGCTAAAGTAAATGTTCCCAATTGAAATAATGAAATGGCAAGTTAGTTCATCTCTAACTCTTGTACTTCCAATGTGTGTGCATGTCATCGTTTCATCATACTATGTACACTTGTATGCATTCACATCTCGTCCCATACATTAATCTTCCTCATATTAATTTCATATTGAACTCTGACAGGCAAATTATGTGCATCCTATTGCTAGAGTTAGCAACTAACTTTTAACTAACAATTCTAAACGAAATATTAGTCCTGAAAAATATTCATTCCTAACCCTATCTACACCACATATCTACTATTATTTATACACTGCTGTGTCTGTATAGGAACTTTTTGAACTTTCCTACTCCTCATCCATCATCGATCTCATGAGATAATATTAATATTTCCCAAGTCCATGTCATCCCTTTACATTCCGTGTTGATGGGAGCCACCGTTTAGGCTTATTATTATTAGTTTACAGTCACCCTATCTCATGTTCACTATCTAATGTGTCATACTGCATACTACAATAAAGACGGGTGTGAGAATTTCTCAAGTTTTCACCTTATTTCACACATTAAGTCGTCAGTCATGCACTGTACCGTGAGTCACTTGATATGTACTTAACCGTGATTCCTGTCCCAAGGATTTAGTTAGACTTACACAAGAGCTGTGAGTCCCTATATCATTTTTGTTCACCCCGAGTGGTGTCACCCAACTTTCTTCATTTCAACTTTCCCCTAATATTATGAAATGAACAAAATGGGCAGTCAGACGGAAAAGACTCACAAACACAGGGATATCCATGCATAAGGGATCCCACAGCGTGATTTACTTCTCATCAGCACGTAGTTGCTAACTAACTAACTATAGTTTGTTCGTAAGTTGGCTAGTTACTACTTACTACTCCTCCCACCCGTATCTTATACCTCTGGGTGTGCAATATTTTACACAAGAAAGTAAGCAAGTTAGTTAGTTACAAATACAAGCAACTAACGAACTTGCTAGCTGCATAAGTTCCAATCTCACATCTTCACTAATGAATCAGCCATAGAAACATCGTCATCAGTGTTCAACCCCTAAGCAAATTTTCTTTTTACTCCTGCCATGACTGACAGTTTCAAAGTTACTGGCATTTCTAACTAACTACCGTTTTTCACATTTTAACAGGCTCGGGCCAACTAGTTGATTCCAAAGTTTTTGGATATCTTAGCTTGTTCACTCATAAATTTTTCGTGATTTGGAATCTGCAGAACTGTGTTTTATAGATAGTGAGCACGAAAGCTGAGCAAAGGGAATAGTTACTTAATAAATAATAGTAGTATAAAGTATAACAGATTGGGATTGTGAAAAGAGTATAAATATATGGGACACCCCTTTGATCATCATGTGCTCAGATTTGAGCTATGGCAATATTGTAGAGAAACAAACAACTGGGATCCCTCCCATCCAGTTTCTGCATACCAGTACAAATTGTTCATCGCTCTCACTAATAACAGAGCGTAACTAACTTTGCCTATGCACAGTGTAACATCTCATTCCATTCCCAATCCCTTTGTTTCCAGACGAGAATGTTTTCCATGGCTGGCGCTCCACAATGCATTGTTTGTTTTCACAGTGTTCTAAGCTCGTGTATAATATCCCCTAAATCTGCGTCACAATCTCGAACTTCTTGGAAGCAACTGGAGTGAGAAAATTTGCTTTCTTTAAGAAATGGAAACTTTGTTGATCTGCTAATGAGCATAGGGGAGATTGTACCCCCTCAAAAGTTTACTGTCTACGATATATACTACAGTATGTTGCTGGACAGGAATTCAGAAATTAAAGCCACCATTGTTCAAACTAGCCTCAACAAAGGGACTAGTCTGTCTGCACAGTAGTAGGTTTGTTAGCAAAAAGGTTATTAGTATGTAGTACTTATGTGTGCGGTGTGTGATTGTGCCCCCAGAGAAGTTATTGGTATTATTGAAAGCTTTAATCTGAGCTTCAAACGAGTAACTAACTAATCAATGTGCTTGCCACTGGTTGTAGTAACTTTAACTAGCTGAGCTACAATAATCTATAGCAATAGGAAACCAGTTGGCCAAAGGTATTCAAAAACTCATTTGAAATCCAAACCAGAAAGGGATTGACTTAAAGTCAATGTTGCATATTCCTTTATATTTTGCTTCATCATGCTTGTAATGGATGCATTCGAGTTTGGCTTCAGGGACTCTATGGTCATTATTAAATAGCTCGTCTCACTTTTGATGCTCACCACAGTGTAGTATCAGTTTATCTACTAACTTATTGCCTGCAAATCCGTTTGCATAGTTCATATTTATAATTTTTTAAATCCATAGGTTTTTCATCAAATCCTAACTAATGTATCTCTAACCGTTTGAAATCAAAATGCTGGCGTTTGCATTTGGTACTCGTTTTCTACAAAGGAATAATTAACTTAAGTATGTATGAATAATAGTTTCAATGTTTTTCACAGTAGTAGATAGTATATGTACAATATTGTACGCGCCTAACAAACTAAACCACATGAATTCCTCTTTAGCTGGCTGACTGACGTGTGTGTACATTCTAACTAACTAACGTTGCAACTTAATTAACGCAACTGTCAGCAACCTCCTGGAGCAATCATAGGCACAAGTCAGTTGGAGACAGTCAGTTGGTTACAAACTAAAACTCATATGCATATTATGAGTATATAGGAATCTCCTGGTTTTCATAATCATCCTGCTGTGTGTGAAATGAACATGAAAGTAGTAACTAACTATATGTATCTAGCTTTTATCTGGTCTCGGGCAAACTCGGCACTTTTTTTCCACCTTTTTGTTTTTTCCTCATTACTTACTTTACTAGAGATGACGAGTGGAAATTAGTTGCTGTTGAAATGCGAGTAGAGAAAAAAACTTCAAAAGGAATTCATTGGGTGTTCCAAGTAGCTCACAGTTTTGCAACTCATCCAGGAAAAAAAAGTGAGCACAGATTTTTTTCTACTACTGTTCCCTTCTTTAGTATTATTGTTATATCCTTTTTGGAGAGATGATTGCACCTTTGTTATGTTTATGGGACGGTGCAATTTATGTGAGCAGCTGTATCACACTAGGTATAGGATTTAGATACGGGGTGGGTGGAACATTATGTCAAATAAAAGATACAATTCTTTTCACAGGGCTTGTGAATACCTTAAGATTTTCTGACTGCAATACTGGCATAGGTTATATAGTATGCTTTCATATGAGACTAACACGCCGGTTTGTTTTGAATACGGGCTGAATAAGTTAAAATGTACTATATTGATTGTTGTATGGGTTTGTCAGGTTCAAATTAAATTGGCATTCTACGCCAGATATTGAGAGTGCACAATAAGGGCTCCACATGTATTGAACAAGGTGAAGACGAATGTGGGAAAGAGCAGCAGACAAAGAGTGCTGTTCAAGACATAAAGGTGGCCTTTGCTCTAGTTTTACAATAACAAAACGTGACCAAATTGCAAAAATGTGCGATAAGGTTCCTTTCTTGAACACGAGATATGAGATAACTTCGTTAGCAGATATTAAAGAAAAGGGGGGAAATGCTGGGTTAGCAAAAAGTTGGGAACAGTAGAAACCGAGAACAGCTTGCCTATATCACACCGTTTGTAAATGGAGCACCTACTTTATATTTGACGGTAATAGCTTCACTACTGTAACAATAGAGCACGCAATATTATACAAGATGGCAGAATTGGTCGTATTGCTGAACCCTGCAGTTTGAAAAGTGACATTCTGACACGGCCATATAATACTGACTGTATAGGAAAACTAGAGACGGGGCTACGAAACGCATTAGTGTCTGGTGATGATAGCATTAAGCTTATTACTTTGCCATTTCAGTTACACAAGTCAATAATGAGTGGAATCCTGAGTCTCATCAGAAAATTCTGCACTTTGAGCATTTCATAAGGATCCGATTGAAAATAATAATATCTAGTTTATGATTATTATAAGAACTAGAACACTAAAGACGTGAAGAGTTTGCAATTTCATTTTTCTTTCTGTGTATCATTTTATATGATGGTTTGGCTACAGTAACTGTGACAAGTTAAATCCGAAAAGAAATTGTAGTCCAACTTTATAGCCATATTTTTATACAAAAGAAGATAAGAGTCTCTACCTGAATAAAAGTTTCATTGCACAATTCTTTTCTTCCAAACTGATTGAGCTTGAAACATATTTCCCACGGTTACTTAAAGTTGGTTATAGTTGCTACGAAACTTTTTTTCAGGCTTTCAAATGTTTAATTCCCTTAAGTACTTTTTACTCAAATACGGTAATGAGTTTACCCTACTGCAAAAAGGTTCAACTCGTGCTAAAAACAAGTTTTAGGGATTTCAAACTATTCACTAATTTCTTCTCGATACACTTATTTATCCTGCAGATGTAAGCCTTGTACACATAGTAAATATTCAAAGCCCTAGAAATGTAAAGTATTAATTTTGCTTGCTTCCTCATCAAAACTACAGGTTCACATTTCGCTTTCAACAGGAAAAACCAACAATGATGATGAATGCGTGCGGCAGAATGTAATCCTCTTTTCTCCGTCTTATTCACAGCTCATCTCACAATTTACAACTCATGAGTTTCACCCTTGACTGGAACTGGGATGAAACAAATAAATAAATAACTTACTCTTTGCATGCAAACTATGAATATAAATTACTCAACCTGCCACACACTCTGTCTGTCTGTACACTTGCTCGCTCGCAGTCCGTCCATCTCCAAATTCTCCCCTCTCTACATTAACCAACTAAACATATTAATCCGTTTGAACAGCGTCTAAATGCAGGAGCGTATATAAATCAATGATTATCAACTTTGGTTGCCACTGAATTTGACATCCCATGCATTTGTTGGACTCTACGGATTAAATTAAAGGCAGCATGACATACTCGTAAAAATTTTGAGCACCAGTCCAAATGTCAAGGGCACATGTTTAAGTTTAGGGTGAAGAAAGGATTTTTGTTCTATAGTCTGAGCAAATCATAATTTACTGGCTCTTTTATCACCAGGAAATCAAATTATGCAAGTTTAATTTTTGGTTGGTGGTCCCAGCTTCCACTTTCAGATCAAAAATCAATATGTATAGTTAGTAGTGGGTACATGCACAGCATATTCCATTCTCATGATAAACTATTCATGTACAAGTCAACTTGTATTATTGAGAGTGCTCCAGTGAAACATGGGAAGTCGAAGGGTTAATGAGAAATATAATTGATTGAAATATGCATAGAGTGGGAAGGAAGAAATGAAGCTATAACATACAGAGCAATAGTAAGCACTCGGTAGCTGATGATGCTAAAGTTACAATTTTAATGAGCGAGTTGCAGAGACTGGGGAGACGACCTTGTGATCATTAATTCTGGGCTTACTTTAATTGCACTCTCCCTGGTGAATACCAAAAATTTTTGTTTTCCTTTGTAAGCTGCTTAAGTTAGTTGGGAGTGAGAACAAAGCATTTCACTGGACGGATTTTCTGTCTGTCTACTGTCTACCTTTCCACACTGATGGTTAGATACTTTGGTCCGTACTATTATCTACAACAGATACACAGAATCGAAATACGAGCTCAATCCCAACTTACACTTGAATACACCCGTATAATTATGCATGTTGGATTTTGCACACAAAAGTAGGATTGAGGTTTTCTACACATGATTAGATTCACACAAGTTTCATCAATAATATTCTGTTGTCAAATTCAAAAACACAATCTCCGTTGCAAAACTATCTGACTAACTAACTAACTATACATGGTCATGCAATTTTGCACATGCCAAAAAGAGTGCTTTGGAAAACTTAATTAAATATTTTGCAAACCATACTCCTTTTTCACAGAAAATGAAATCACACACTGGAGCATTAATTACATGCCGAAATTCTCTAGAAATCCATTTTCCTTTCCTGTTAATTTGCTTTTAAGCAAAGTTTAGTCATACTTACCAGTTACTCCCAACATGTTATAACAAGTGGACCAAAAAGCTATCTTTTTGGGCTCAAGAAAAGACAAACCCAAGTGTTCTTCTCATCTCTAGCCGCAGTAGCCTTTTTAGAATACAATGCTATAGGAAAGAAGATTGAAAAGTGAGAATGAGCAGTTCCTTATATGAAGCTTTTAGGCAAAGTAGTCACACATTTTCCGTGTACACAAGACAAGAGGCTCTAAATGAGAAATTCTTCAAGTTCTACACAGGATGAAAAGGATAACAGAAAGTTGACATAGTCAGTTTTCTCTCTTTTCATTTCACAGGCAAGTTAGTTAGTTAACTCCTGGCGAACTAATTCTGCAAGTTTTTAGCTAAAAAATTGTTTGGAATTTTTCAAAAATCATTCGTGTTCTAAAAGTGATTTTCTTGTAAACAACAAGTCCTTGATAAACTTTTTGTACGGCATTTTGTAAAAACCAAAAGGTACTAACTAACTAAAAGATATGGTTGTTTTTGGCTTTCAGTAAGTTTGGGATCTTCACAACTCTCATTGAGATTCACGAAAGCGCACTTTACTCACTCATTAGGGGTACACCTGAAGCCTTGTATTTTCGTAGATTTCTACATGGCGTACACATCCCAGCCAATCGGATCAGTAGGTATAGGTGGTAATCTTCTCTGATTGGCTGGGAGATGTACGCCATGTAGAAATCTACGATAGTACAGGGCTTCAGGTGTACCCCTATTGTATGCACAGGATTGTTTGCCCACCGACGCTAAATTTGGTGAGTAAAATCCAGCGTGCGTGCGCGTAGTTGAGTTACTTGCATGCAGTTAGTTAGTTAGTTAGAAAATGCTCTGAGCTAAGATTCAAATCAAGTTGTGTTTGTTTTTACAAGTTTACTCACCACTGTAGATTGTACTGTATAGGAAAATTGAATAGTTATAGATACAAAATTAGGTATAGCTTCGTTTGAAGTGGAAAGCTAAAATCCAATAGTTTCCCTAAAGTGACAAGTTGAACTTGAGATGCTAATGAGACTACGGGAGGAATACAATCCGTGGGAATCTATTTTGTATTGAATTCATTCCTTTTAGTCAAACAAAATGGCAATAAAAAGTTATGTCATTCACTCACATACTGAATTCAGGACAAACAACATACCTGGTGAATTGAACATGTAAAATTTCCAGAAGTCACAAAGGGAAATGTTAATGCGCAAATCTTTTCTTACCCCCCCTCCGTCATTGGAATAAAAATTGATGCAATGCATTTGAGTTGTTTGCACAAAAGAGGAAAGCTGCTAAAAAGTTTAACTTAATATTAGAGACTGTACAAATGTGCTTTCACGTGATTTGGCGCCTGTTCACAGCTTAAGCCATATTGGTGCATGTATGGGGAAGTCTACAACAGCTAATCATTCAGGCTTCAAAGAAATTGGATTTTTCCTAATCTCTGTGTAGTACCGAATTTGCTCATTTTTCTTTTCGTTTCAAACTGAAATAGTTGTGGAAAGAATGTGGAGATTCCTGGAATCTACAACTCTACCCTTCTGTTGGATTTTTTAGGCCCAACTTCTCCCATAGAAGGAATTCTTGTAAACCATTCCACCCCAAAAACTCCCATTCACCGGAATGTTCATGGTGCACTTTCACCAAAGTTGGAACAGTGGTGATAATCGTTCCAATAATCGGCGCAATCATTGTAATTTCTTTGGCTAGCAGTGGGGATTGCAGCATGCACTTTTACCAAAGTAATCATCTGCGGACCGAAAAAATTGCTTACAACATTGCATGCAAAATTTTCCATATGAATTCGCAGTAGGTTGACAATCTTAATAAAATATCTCAAAGAGATTTTCTTATGCAAAAATGTTTCAGAGACACATTTTTTTACCTTATTACTACTAATGAGAAAAAAAGGGTGTGTCACATTGACATAAAGTATTCCCTCCACTCATTCTACATTCCAATGGTAGAAAGTTGACAAGCGAGATTATTCTACTTCCCTTGTATTCCTCCAGGTACAAAAAATTAGCTTCAAAGACAACATCAAGATTTTAAAGACAATATAAGTGTGCATGCATAAAGTTAGCAAAAGTTTCTTCCAAAAAAACAGGAAAAGTCAAGTCTCGCTAGTCGCTACAGGATTGTTTATGCTGTGAATATTTCATTGTTGAGTATCCAGTGCTTATAAAAATTTTTTTTTTTTTTGTCTTTTGTTCCGTTTAAACTTAACTATTCCTTCCTGAACGTTGAATGGAGCATACAACTTACTACTGCAGTTGTTTTTAGTAAATTTTTCTTTACACACGTAGTGCAACTAAACCAACTTCTCTCGTTTTATTAGTTTTGCTTGGTTTCGTACACCAAAAGGTTTCTGATCGATTCCAGCTCGCTTAGTTTCCCCCCACACACACACATGCACAAACAAACAAGGGGACGTGAATAAATCAAAAAAGAATGCACAAGAACCGTCTTTCCCATTTTCTTTTTGTCTTGTTCTTGTAAAGTCATATATATTTTATTATTCATCTCCCTGTGCCTGCACGTCTAACCAACCAGTTTTATCTTTCGTCCCAATTTATCAGTTCAGTTCCAATCCAAATAGCAGTCTGCATTTCCCTTTTGCAGTTGGTTAGGTTGGGAAATCTTTAACTCACTCTCTCAGTCAGTCACATAGTTTTTTTTTATGCCCTCCCAAGCCAAAGTGCGTAGGATTGTCAGGTTTCACTCTCATTCATTATCATGCCCACAAATGGATGCATAAAGCGTTCGTGAAGCGCTACCATACTTGTTCTTATGTGTTTTACCTGTCACTCAATCTTTATTGCTTTCATGTACCATCAGATAATTAGGGAACAGGGCATGATGGCCTTTTTTCAATGATGGTAATCATTATAGCTACTTAGTCCCGTGTAATAATCCAGTCCAGGAGACAGCTCATGCAAATTACATGTGTTTTGTGGGAGAACTGACAGTCCGTTTCAAAGACGTTAGTTAACGATGAGATGAACCAGTTTTCTTGTTCTTTGTTTCCCTTATTCCCTTGTCATTCAGGGGCACAATTATTTGTCATTCAAAATCATAAATGTATGAATAGGAGCCAGTTGGAATCATGGAATTACTAACTATGACTGTAGACCGGAAATTTGAGACTGCCCGTTACGCTTTTTTGATGATACTCATTATTATTTGTGCAGAAAAACTTAAAACGCATTGTTTCAAAAGAACAGATCCTGTGAAAAATTCTCACGGGCACAATCACATCTTATCTTGTCTAGCCCTAAAAGGCAAAAGAGCGACAGTAACTATAGCTGGAGCCTTTTTATGTATACAAAATAGTAGGAGCCACATTTTCGGGATTTACACAGCTCAACATGGAATAATAAATAATAGGAAATTGGATCCTAAAGGCACATAAATGTGTTTGTAGCTTCACTTTATGCGTCACACATAACTTATCCTTGTGTTGCAATTTATTTTATTGAATACATGGAGGAGCGCCACGACTTTTTACCCTG
>Ga0210040_10003540_pt1 | contig 21037 bp, 23 predicted proteins | sample CryGeyCG12114_NA_FD_185462 | JGI IMG/M metagenome (GOLD analysis project Ga0210040, IMG submission 185462) | Groundwater microbial communities from aquifer - Crystal Geyser CG19_WC_8/21/14_NA (SPAdes) (version 2) | ecosystem: Environmental > Aquatic > Deep subsurface > Groundwater | place: USA... | reverse complement strand
GATTCTGCGGTCTGCAGCAGTCCGACGATCGGCTCGTGCGCCGGAGGGGTCTCAGGCGCCCGCGTCGCGCAACCATCCGCCCGGGCGCGTCGTTTCTGCGTCGTTCGGTTTGTGCCTCGCGCCCGGGCTCCCGCCAGGCCCATCCACGCGCGGCGCGGGCGCCCGAGACCCCTCCTTCAGCGTGCGGTTCGTCGTGGTCGCACCTCGGGTGTCGGTGTTCCTGCGTGCCCGCCGACCGGGAGCGTTCCCCTCTTGCGCGGGCAGTAGGGCAGGATCGCCTCTCGTGGGCATCCTCGACGGCAAGACGGTCCTGGTGGCTGGAGTCACCCTCGACACCTCGATCGCGTTCTCCGTGGCGCGGGTCGCGCAGGAGCAGGGCGCGCGGGTGATCGTGTCGAACTTCGGGCGGGCGATGAGCCTGACCCGGCGGGTCATCCGCAAGCTCGACCCGGAGCCGCCGCTGCTCGAGGTCGACGTGACGAACGCCGAGCACCTGGCCGGGCTGGCCGACGCGCTGCGCGAGCACACCGACTCCCTCGACGGGCTCGTGCACTCGCTCGCGTACGCCAACCCCGAGACGGCGCTGGGCGGCAAGTTCCTGACCACGCCGTGGTCGGACGTGGCCAGCGCGCTGCAGGTGTCGGCGTACTCGCTGGCCTCGCTGACCATGGCCTGCAAGCCCGTGCTGGCCAGACCGGCCTCGGTGGTGGGCCTGACGTTCGACGCGACGGTGTCCTGGCCGGTCTACGACTGGATGGGCGTCTCGAAGTCGGCCCTGGAGAGCACCAGCCGCTACCTCGCGCGCTACCTCGGGCCCGACGGCGTCCGGGTGAACCTCGTCGCCGCCGGCCCGCTGCAGACGCTCGCCAAGAAGGCCATCGGCGGCGCGGACGAGTTCGACTCGGTCTGGGAGAAGCGGGCCCCGCTGGGCTGGGACCCGAAGGACCCGGAGCCGACGGCCCGTGCGGTGGCGGCCCTGCTGAGCGACTTCTTCCCCGCCACGACGGGCGAGATGATCCACGTCGACGGCGGGCTGCACTCCACCGGCTCCTGAGGCCTACCCGGCTGCCGGCACCGTCGCCGGCAGGTGCTCGGTGATGAACAGGGCGGCGCGGTCCAGCGCGTGGCCCGCCCCGTCGAGCAGGCCGGTGAAGGCCTGGAGCACGTGCGGCACGCCGGCGGTCACGTCGAGGACCACGTCCCCGCCCTCGTCGACGGCACGCGCGGCCCAGACAGGTACTCACCGCCAGTCCACCGCCGGCCGAGTCGCCGGCGAGGATGACGGTCGACGGGTCGACGGGTCGGCGACGTTGTCGAGGAGTGCGTGGTAGGCGGCATGGGCGTCGTTCGGGCCGGCGGGGAACGGGTGGTGCCGGAGCGTTCCTGGGGCGGCTGCGCGCGTCGCTGGAGGCGGCCAGGGTGGGCTCCCGACCGGCTGAGGGGTGCGCGGCGGGTCTCGTGGACGCCTCACCTGCACCGGGCCGGAGGGCTACCGCCGGTTCGACCGCGCGAGACCGCTCACCACGCCGTGCTGGCGCTCCGGCCTAGACCTCGGGCCAGCCGGCAGCGGCGCAGAGGGCCTGTCCGGCGGCCGAACGGACCACCCGCAGCTCGCGGGAGCGCACCTCGGCCTCGTGCAGCGTGATCGAGGCACCGTCGGAGCTGAGCGCCGCGTCGCAGGCGGCCAGCAGGCGGGCGGCGCGGTCGGCGGCGAGCCGGGCCCGCGGCGGGTAGCCGGGGGCCAGCGCCGGTCCGTCGTCGATCCGCGGGCGGGAGCCGGACGCGACGTCCAGGTGGGTCAGGGTGGTGGCGGCGCGCAGCACGGCCTCGCTGAGCTCGCGCTCGGCCTCGTAGAGCGTGGGCGGTGCGAACGGTCGGGCCGCCTCGTGCACCCGCCACTGGACGGCCTGGCCGACGCGCTGCGGCACCAGCGCGAGCCCGCCCCCGGCAGCGACCGCGGCCTCTCCGGCGGCGAGAGCGGCGGTGTTCAGCTCGACCGGGCCACGCAACGGCCCGAGGGCGCCCGGCACGGGCAGGGCCAGCAGCCAACGGTCGGGCTCGGCCGCCAGCAGAGCCGCGAAGCCGTCGTCGAGCTCGGTCGCGCGGAGCGGGTCCAGCCCGAGCAGGCCGTCGGGATCGACGAGGTGGTGCGCGACGTCGGGCCCGATGACCTCGGCGGCGGCCCGCTCGGCCGCCAGCTGGGAGTGCAGGGCCGCGTTGAGGTTGACGACGAGCCGCAGCGACACGCGGGATCCCGGTGGGAGGGGGGCGACATCCACGGCAGACACCGTACGCGGGCGGGAAACTGGACGCAGGGGTTCCGACCGGTAGGGTCGCGGACGTGGCAGCAGTCGTCGATCTCGCCGGGGTGGGCGTCGTCCGGGGCGGGTCCGTCCTGCTGGACGACGTGAGCTGGACCGTCGACGAGAGCGACCGCTGGGTGGTCCTCGGACCCAACGGCGCCGGCAAGACCACGCTGCTTCAGCTGCTCGCGGCGCAGATCCACCCGACGACCGGCGTGGTCGGGCTGCTCGACGAGGTGCTGGGCACCGTCGACGTCTTCGAGCTGCGTCCTCGGATCGGGCTCACCTCGGCCGCCCTGGCGGAACGCATCCCCCGCTCTGAGCGCGTGCACGACGTGGTCGTCTCGGCCTCGTACGCCGTGGTGGGGCGGTGGCGCGAGACCTACGACGACCTCGACCACGAGCGGGCCGACGAGCTGCTGGCCTCGCTGTCCATCAGCGGGCTGGCCGACCGCACCTTCGGCACGCTGAGCGAGGGGGAGCGCAAGCGGGTCCAGATCGCGCGGGCGCTGATGACCGACCCCGAGCTCCTGCTGCTCGACGAGCCCTCCGCCGGGCTGGACCTCACCGGTCGCGAGAACCTGCTCCGCACGCTCGGCACCCTGGCCTCCGACCCGCACGCACCGGCCTCGGTGCTGGTGACCCACCACGTCGAGGAGATCCCGGTCGGGATCACCCACGCCCTGCTGCTGAAGCACGGGCGGGTCGTCGCCGCGGGACCGGTCGGGACCACCCTCACCCCGCAGCGGCTGGGGGAGACCTTCGACCTCGAGGTCGAGCTCACCTCCCGCGGCGGCCGCTGGTCCGCGCGGGCCCTCTGAGCGCCTCCACCCGGCTCGACCACCCGGCTGGCACCATGGAGCTCCACGCAGGAGCGGGAGGCGCACGGTGAACCTGACGGACTGGCTCGGCGACCACGGGTGGGCCCTGTGGCTGAGCCTGGCGCTCCTGCTCGCCGTCGCGGAGGTCGTCTCCCTCGACCTGGTGCTGATCATGCTGGCGGTGGGGGCGCTGGCCGCCGCCGGCACAGCCGCGATCGCCCCGGACCTCTGGGTCCTGCAGATCCTCGTCGGCGCCGGCGTGAGCGCGGGGATGCTGATCTTCCTGCGACCGAGCGTGCTCGCGAAGGTGCGGGCGACGCCGGGCTACCGGTCGTCGACCAGCAAGATGGTCGGCAGCTCCGGGCTGGCCATGTCGCAGATCGACCGGGGGAGCGGCGAGATCAAGGTCGACGGGCAGACCTGGTCGGCTCGTACGTACGCCTCCGACGTGGTCATCGAGCAGGGCACCGAGATCGAGGTGTACGAGATCGACGGCCCCATCGCGGTCGTCTACCCGAAGTACGGCGAGATCGCCTGAGTGCTGTCCGGGGGCGGTTTGAACCCCACGGGGCACACTGGATTCCAGGACATCGTCTGAGTCCAGGAGGAAATCACCGTGGACAGCACTTCCCTGATCGTCGCCCTCGTTGTCGCGCTGGCGGTGATCTTCATCCTTGCCAGCTCCATCCGGGTCGTCCGGCAGCAGCGGGTCGGCATGGTGGAGCGGCTCGGCCGCTTCAACCGCACGCTCGAGCCCGGCCCGCACCTGCTGATCCCCGTGCTCGACAAGGTCCGTTACAACCTCGACATGCGCGAGAACGTCATCCCGTTCCCGCCCCAGGGCGTCATCACCGAGGACAACCTGATGGTCGGGATCGACTCGGTCATCTACTTCCAGATCGTCGACCCCGAGCGGGCGGCGTACGAGGCGCAGGACTACGTCAAGGCCATCGAGCAGCTCACCCAGACCACGCTGCGCAACATCATCGGCGGGCTCGACCTCGAGCAGACGCTGACCAGCCGCGAGGAGATCAACCAGAAGCTGCGCGTCGTCCTCGACGAGGCGACCGGCAAGTGGGGGATCAAGGTCAACCGTGTCGAGCTGCGGGCGATCGAGCCGCCGCCCACGATCCGCGACGCGATGGAGAAGGGTGCCCGCGCCGAGCGCGACAAGCGCGCCGCCATCCTCATCGCCGAGGGCCAGCGGCAGTCGAGCATCCTCTCGGCCGGTGGCGAGAAGGAGTCCGCGATCCTGCGGGCCCAGGGTGACCGCGAGGCCGCCGTGCTCCGGGCCCAGGCCGACCGCCAGGCACAGATGCTGCGCGCCGAGGGCGAGGCGCAGGCCATCGGGACCGTGTTCAACGCCATCCACGCCGGCCAGCCCGACCAGGCGCTGCTCTCGTACCAGTACCTGCAGATGCTGCCGCAGCTGGCCAAGGGCGACGCGAACAAGATGTGGATCGTCCCCAGCGAGCTGAACGACGCCCTCAAGGGCCTCGGCGGCCTCGTCGGCCAGGCCGTCGGTGGTGGCGGCGCCACGAGCTCGTCGAGCGCCATCCCGGCCGCGACCGGGAGCTTCAGCGCACCGCCCAAGATCGACGTCCAGGCCGAGATCGAGCAGCAGTCCCGCCAGGACGAGGAGGCCTCGCGCAGGACCGTCGCCGAGGCCATCGCCGCCGCGGCGGAGCTGGAGCGTCCCGGCGTGCGCCCGCACCAGACGAACGGGAACGGGATGCAGGCGGTCACGGACGGGCGCGACAGCTCCCCGACGACGACCGAGCAGGGCGCAGCGGCCAGCGCTGCGGCGTCCAGCGACCCGGCGACCGTGCAGGAAGCGGTTAACGTTCAGCGGTGAGCCCGGCTGACCTCGTGCTGATCGGCCTGGCCGGGATCTGGGCCGGGTTCATCAACACGGTGGTCGGCTCCGGCACCCTCATCACCTTCCCGGTGCTGCTGGCCCTGGGCGTTCCCCCGGTCGTCGCCAACGTCTCCAACACGATCGGGCTCGCGCCCGGGTCGTTCGCGGGGGCGTGGGCGATGCGCCCGGAGCTCCGGGGCCAGCGCACGCGGATCCTCCGGCTCGGACCGCTCTCGCTGGTCGGCGGGATCATCGGGGCGGTCCTGCTCCTGCGGCTGCCGGCCTCGGCCTTCGCCGCGATCGTCCCGGTGCTCATCGGGATCGGCTGCCTGCTCGTGATCCTCCAGCCCGTGCTGTCCCGGCGGGTCGCCGCCCGGAGGGAGCGGCTGGGGGCGCCGGTCGGCGGCCCGCCGGGCGGACCTGCCTGGCTCGGGGCCGGGGTGCTGGGGACCGGGGTCTACGGCGGCTACTTCGGCGCCGCCCAGGGTGTTCTGCTGCTCGGCCTGCTGGGGATCGGGCTGGACGAACCGCTGCCCCGCATCAACGCCCTCAAGAACGTCCTCGCGATGCTCGTGAACGGCGTCGCCGGGATCGTCTTCATCCTCGTCAGCCACGTGGACTGGCCGGTCGCCGTGGTCATCGGTGTCGGGGCGGTCCTCGGCGCCCAGCTCGGGGCCCGGGTCGGACGGCGCCTGCCACCCACCGTCTACCGGGTCGTGATCGTGGCGGTGGGCGTGGTGGCGATCATCAACCTGCTGCGCTGAGCCGGCGGGCGGAGGTGGGTCAACCCACCTGGCGCAGCAGCATGACGTGGGCGTTCGTCAGCTCCGCGAGCCGTGCTCCCGGCAGCAGGAGCTTGCTCCCGCGGGTCCCGCTCCCGACCACGACCCACGGCGAGTCCACGACGGCCTCGTCCACCAGGACCGGCCACTCCGAGGGCAGCCCGACGGGCGTGATGCCGCCGTACGCCATCGAGGAACGTTCTGTGGCCTCGGCCATGGGCGCGAAGGAGATCTTGCGGACGCCCAGCTGGTGGCGGACGGCCTTGTTGACGTCGGCCCGGTCCGTGGCCAGCACCAGGCAGGCCGCCAGCGTGGTCGTCTCGGCCCGGCGCCCGCTCACGACGACGCAGTTGGCGGAGGCCTCGAGGGCCACCTCGTACGCGGCGCAGAACGCGGCGGTGTCCGCCAGGTCATCGTCGATCGGGGCGACGAAGCAGTCGGCCGCCCAGGAGGGGCCGGCTGCGCGTACGGCGGCGGCGGTCGGCGGGGCGAGCAGGTCGAGCTGCTCGAGAGCGGGCTGCCACGGCAGTGTTCCGACGGAGGGTGCGGGCACCGGACGAGCCTAGAGCCGGCTCGACCTACGTCGTCCCGCGCATCAGCACGGTGACCACGCCGACGCAGAGCGCCGCCCAGCCGAGCGAGGCGAACGTGCCGATGATGAACCGCTCGATCGCGCCGGTCGCCTGCCCGGTCTTGAGCTCGGGGTAGCGCGCGAAGGCCTTGACCGCGACGATGGCCGCCAGTCCTAGCGGGAAGCCGGCCAGCAGCGTCCCGAAGAGGGCCAGGCGTTCGAGGACGCCGATCCACGCGCCTCCGCGCAGCACCGTGGCCCGCACCCGTGGCGCAGGGGCCGTGGCGCCGGCGGCCAGGCCGAGGACCCCGCGGGTGACGACGCTGCCGGACGCGACCGCGGCGAGGACACCAGCCGCGACGACCAGCCAGGCGAGCGGCCCGTCGGCCCCGGACCCGAGCGCACCCAGCAGGGCGACGACCCCCGTCGCGGTCAGGACCGTCGCCAGGGTGATGACGAGCCGCGTTCGCGACGCCGCGATCCAGCGCACCGGCGCCGGCCACCAGCTCCCGACGCCGACCAGGCCCAGCACCAGCCAGAGCACGACCCCGACGACGGTCAGGCTGGTCATCGCGCAGCCTCCTCGGCGCGGGCGAGCAGCCGTACGAGTGTCGGGCGCACGGCCTCATCGACGGCCCAGCCGGCGGCGCGGAGGCGCTGCTGCACCGCCTGGCGGCTGATCCCGAGCCGGTCCGCGGACGCCGCCTGGGTGAGCCCGGCCCGGGCGAGGTCGGCCACCTCCCAGCCGGCCCGGGTGCGGCCCTGCCGCACGGTGTCCAGCAGGTCGAGCACGGCCTTGACGTCGTACGCGGCGTCGGGCGCGTCCGGTGCGACGACCACGACGTGGTGCGGGTCGGACTTCGCCCGGTCGACCGCCTCCCGCGCCGCGACGAACGCGGGTCCGTGCGCCCGGGTCGGGTCGCCGTCGGGTGGGAGCGGCCGGTCGACCGGACCGATCCCCACGCCCAGGTGCCACGTCGTCGTCCGCATGAGGGTGAGGATGACATCGAGGACTGACAGCGGGTCGTCGAGCAGCCCCTGGAACTCGTCACCGACCGTCCGGCGGAACGGCAGGAGGGTGGGGACCCGGACCAGGTCGGCGACGGTGCCCTCGACCGCGTCGCGAGAGTCCCGCGAGTGGCGCTGGTCCACGGTGAGCACGAACGCCATGCGACAAGTATAGAGTCTTGCTTAACGCAAATGCAAGTATGCAGGCTTGCTCGTGCCCTCCAGCAGACCGGGGTGGTGGCGACCAGGCAGGATGGGTTCGTGCGCGTGGACGTCAAGGCCGGCGACCCGCGGCTGGGCGACTACGTCCGCCTCCGGGAGTCCTCGTTGCGGCGCAGCCTCGAGTCCGAGCGCGGGCTCTTCATCGCCGAGGGCGAGAAGGTCATCCGCCGTGCGGTCGAGGCCGGACACCGACCCCGGTCGTTCCTGCTGGCCCCGCGCTGGCTGCCCGGCCTCGCCGACGTGCTCGCCCGCTGGCCCGACGTCGACGTCTACGTCGTGGACGAGGCCGTCGCCGAGGAGGTGACCGGCTTCCACGTCCACCGCGGGGCGCTCGCCTCGCTGCACCGGGCACCGCTGCCGCCGGTCACTGACCTCCTGGGGCACGAGCGGCTGGTCGTGCTCGAGGACGTCGTCGATCACGCGAACGTCGGGGCCATCCTGCGCAGCGCCGCCGGGCTGGGCTGGCAGGGGGCGCTGCTGTCCCCGCGGTGCGCCGACCCCCTCTACCGGCGGGCCGTGAAGGTGAGCATGGGTGCGGTGTTCGCGCTCCCGTGGACGCGGCTCCCGAGCTGGCGCGAGGCACCGGCACTGCTGGCCGACGCGGGGTTCAGCACGGTCGCCCTGACCCTGGCCGACGACAGCCAGGACCTCGACCGGGTCGCGGCAGGGCTGGGTGGGTCGGCGGGGTCCAGCGGGTCGGCCAAGGTGGCGGTGCTGCTCGGCACCGAGGGTGCCGGGCTCTCCGACCACTGGGCCTCGAGCGCCACGGTCCGGGCCCGGATCCCGATGCGGGCCGGCGTCGACTCCCTCAACGTCGCTGCCGCGGCGGCGATCGCCTGCTACGCCCTGGCGCCCTAGCCGCGTCCGGCCCGCCTACAGCTCGGACTCGTCCTCGTCGTCCTCGTCGTCCGCCGGCCCCGTGCGCGGGGAGACGGGCCAGTCCGCCGGGTAGCGCGAGGCGAGGTCGTCGTGCTGCCAGCGCAGCTTCTTGCGGGACCGCCCCGACAGCCGGTCGCCGAAGACGATGCCGTTGAGGTGGTCGGTCTCGTGCTGCAGGCAGCGAGCCAGCAGGCCGTCCCCGTGGATCTCGACGGGGGAGCCGTCGACGTCCTGCCCGCGGCAGACGGCGTGGTCGGGCCGGGCGAGCGTCTCGTACGCGCCCGGGTAGGACAGGCAGCCCTCGTCCGCGGCGTCGAGGTTGCGGTCCTTGCCCTCCGGCAGCTCGACGACCGGGTTGCAGACGACCCCGACGTGGCGGACCTCGGCGTCGTCGGGGCAGTCGTAGACGAAGACGGCGAGGTCGCGGCCGACCTGGTTGGCGGCCAGACCCACGCCCGAGGCCGCCTCCATGGTCGCGAACATGTCGCGGACGAGCGTGCGGAGCTCGTCGTCGAACTGCTCGACGGGTCGCGTCGCCGCGTGCATCACCGGGGTTCCCCAGCGGGTGATCGGCAGCACCTGGCCGCCGGTCGTGAGGTCGTCGTCCACGGCGGGCAGATTAGCGCCCTTCTCCGGTGTCGCGGTCCGTCGTCGGTCCGTCGGTCAGCACCACGCACGCCGGCTGGGGGAACGAGACCCGCTGGACGACCTGGACCTCGCCGGCCGCCGCAGCGGCCATGCCCAGGACGACGACCTCGTCGGACCACTGGTCGGCCACCCACAGCAGACCGTCCGCCACCACGAGGTCGCGTGGGTGGTGCCCGCCGCACGAGACCTCGGCGACGAACGTCGCCGTGCTCCGCGTCGGGTCGAGCCGGAGCACGGTGACCGTGTCGGTCCCGCGCGTCGTGACGACGACCTGGTCGCCGACCACCCGCAGCGCGGACGGCATCGCGGGGGCTCCGGACCCTGGACGCCCCGCGTCGGGCCGCGTGGCCGCGGTCGTGGGCAGCGTCTGCGTCGGGCGCCAGCCGTCCCCGTCCCCGTCGCGTCGACCGAGCCAGAGCTCGGCGGACAGCTCGCCGACCACCACCAGCGTGTCGTCGGCGACGACCAGGTGGCGCGGCCCGAAGCCCGGGGGGAGCACCAGCGCGGGGGCCGCCTCCGTGAGCCGCCCGTCGGGGTGCAGGTGCAGGCGGTGGACCCGGTCCGTGCCCAGGTCGCAGACCAGCACCTCGCCCGGTCGCTGCGGGTCGAGGACGACCTGGTGCGCGTGCGGGCCCTCCTGACGCTCCGGGTCCGGGCCGAGCGGGGCCGAGGAGGCGAACCGGTCCAGCGGTCCCGTGACCCGACCGTCGTCGTCGAGCGCGAAGCTCTCGACCGTGCCGCTGCCGTAGTGGGCCACGACCACGAGGCGTCCGTCGGCGCTCAGCGCCAGGTGGCAGCCGGAGTCGCCCCCGGTCGTCCGCCGGCCCAGGACCGTCAGACGGCCGTCGTCCTCGAGCCGGGTGCAGACGACCTCCGACGGCGCGGCCTCGGAGACGCTGACCAACCACGGTCGGGTGGGGTGGGGCACGACCCAGGTGGGGGAGAGCAACGGCTCGTGCCCGACCGGGACGTAGCGGGGACCCGCCGGACCGCCTCGGTCGAGGTCCAGCACGCGCAACCCGGTGCCCGACGCGGGCGGGTCGCCCGCCGGGTCGAGGCTGTAGCCACCCACCACCACCCGTCGCGGCAGCGCCGGCGTGCTCGACGTCCCCGGCTGGCTCACGGGGACAGCCGTACCACGTGGCGCCCGCGTACGGGGTGGCGCCTTGCCCGCGTGCACCGGTGCCCCCACAGTGACGGGGTGGACGTCGAGGAGGAGCCCGGCGCGCAGGACGCCGAGCCGGGTGGGCCCGAGCCGCTCCCGGACGCGCTCGTCGAACCGCTGGAGGACTACCTCCGCGAGCTCCGGCTGCGCCGGGGCCTGTCGCCCCACACCCTGCGCGCCTACCGGACCGACCTGCTCGGTCTGCTCGTGCACCTCGCCGGTCAGGGCGTCCTCGACCTGGCGGACGCGGACCTGAGGGACCTGCGGGGGTGGCTCGCCGCGCAGCAGGCCGCCGGTCGGGCGCGCACCACGCTGCAGCGTCGTTCGGCCGCGGTCCACGGCTTCTTCCGGTGGGCCGAGCAGACCGGGCGGCTGCCGCGCGACCCCTCGGCCGCCCTCCGCTCGCCCCGGCCCCACCGTCGGCTGCCCGCCACCCTCAGCCAGGCCGAGGCCGGTCAGCTCCTGAGCGACGCGCTCGCGGTGGCGCACGAGGACGGGGGGCCGGTCGGTCTCCGCGACGTCGCGCTGCTGGAGGTCCTCTACGCCACCGGGGTCCGGGTGGCCGAGCTGTGCGGTCTCGACACCGGCGACGTCGACCGCGACCGCGGCGTGCTGCGGGTGTTCGGCAAGGGCGCCAAGGAACGTTCCGTGCCGGTCGGCCGCCCGGCGCTGGCGGCGGTGGACACCTGGCTCGCCGAGGGCCGACCCGCCCTGGCCGTCGCGGCGTCCGGGCACGCCCTGTTCGTCGGCGAGCGCGGCGGGCGCCTCGACCCGCGCGTGGTCCGCCGGATCGTGCACCGGTCCCTGCGGATGGTCGACGGCGCGCCCGACCTCGGCCCGCACGGCCTGCGCCACGCCATGGCCACCCACCTCCTCGAGGGCGGGGCCGACCTGCGCAGCGTCCAGGAGATGCTCGGCCACGCCTCGCTGGCCACGACGCAGATCTACACCCACGTGACCGACGAACGGCTGCGCTCCGCCTACCTCCAGGCCCACCCCCGCGCCTGAGTCCTCGGTCGCCCTCGGTGAGCCGGCGGGCACCGCCGCGCTCACAGCCACGTCAGGGGGTCGACCATCCGGCCGTCGAGCCAGACCATCAGGTGCAGGTGGCACCCGGTCGCGAAGCCGGTCCGGCCGACGTAGCCGATCACCTGCCCCCGGCGCACCTGCGCGCCCGTGCTCACGACGTAGCGCTCGGCGTGGTTGTACGCGGTCTCGACCTCGTGCCCGTCGACGCGGCCGTGGTCGATGAACAACCGGTTGCCGTAGCCGACGCTGGAGACCCGGCGCGAGACCCGACCCGCGTACGCGGCGCGGATCGGGGTGCCGCACGCCGCACCGAAGTCGGTCCCGTCGTGCAGCTTCCACACGTGCAGGACGGGGTGGAACCGCCGTCCGAAGGGCGAGGTGACCGCACCGGGGACCGGGTGCACGAAGCCGTGGCTGCCCGGCGGGCCGAGCGCGCCCAGCGGACCTCCGACGAACGCGGTCGCCGCCGCCTGGACCGCCTTGCGGGCCGCGGCTCGGGCGAGTGCCTCGGCGACCACCACGGCTCGTCGGCTCGACGGGACCAGGCGCAGCGTGCCCGCGGTGCCGGCCGAAGCAGGTCCTTCCACCAGCACGAGCGGGTCGAGGTAGGTCTGACCGCGCTTGAGGCCCCAGTGCAGGCAGCGGTCGTGGCAGTGCGCCTCGTGACCGACCTTCCCGATCACCTGTCCCTCGTGGACCTGCTGACCCACGCGCACGGACGCCTCGACCGGCTCGAAGGTCGAGCGGACGCCACCGTGGTCGACGACCACGACCGGCTTGCCGCCCACCCGGCCGACGAACACGACCCGGCCGTCCGCGGGGGCGAGCACCCGCTGGCCGGGGACCGCCCCCAGGTCGACGCCACGGTGCCCCGGTCCCCACGGCTGGTCCGGCGGGTCGAAGCCCTGCTCGACCGTCGGGTCCCCGTCCAGCGGCCAGCCGCCCGTGGTCGGTGCGGGCTCGCTGCTCCCGGAACCGTCCGGCGTGGCCCACGCTGGCGTCGCGGACCAGCAGAGCAGGCCCAGCAGCGCCATCACCACCACCGCCGCGACCCCGGTCCGGGCCTGGCTCCTGCCGTTGTCCGCGCGCGCACTCACGACGGGAGCCTGGTCACGCGGGCACGGGTCGTGCCGCAGCCGTGAGCACCTGTGGACGACGGCGCGGACGCACGAGCGACCTGTGGACAAGTGGCCCGTGACGGATTCGCAGGGGTGCGCCCGGGCAGGTAGTCTGGAGCCCAGCAGGCCCACCTGGGCCTGACTTCGCGTGCGCACTTCCGGTCACCTCGTGACCGGGCGGCACCACGGTCCCGGCCTCGGTCGGGCGGGTGGCGTGTGGGCACCAGGGAGCGTCGAAGAGCTCGACGCTCGGCAACCGTACGTCGGCGTCCGTGCACGTCGGCAAGGAGAGGAACGGCCATGGCCGTCGTCACCACTCGCCAGCTCCTCGAGAGCGGCGTCCACTTCGGGCACCAGACCCGTCGCTGGAACCCCAAGATGAAGCGCTTCATCTTCACCGAGCGCAACGGCATCTACATCATCGACCTGCAGCAGTCGCTGACCTACATCGACCGCGCGTACGCGTTCGTCAAGGACACGGTCGGCCGCGGCGGCCAGGTCCTGTTCATCGGCACCAAGAAGCAGGCCCAGGAGACGATCGCCGAGCAGGCGACGCGCGTGGGCATGCCGTACGTGAACCACCGCTGGCTCGGTGGGATGCTCACGAACTTCGGCACCATCGTGAAGCGCATCCAGCGCCTCAAGGAGCTCGAGGTCATGGACTTCGACGACGTCGCGGCCTCGGGCCTGACGAAGAAGGAGCTCCTGGGGCTGCGGCGCGAGAAGGACAAGCTCGAGAAGACCCTCGGCGGCATCCGCGAGATGAGCAGGACCCCGCAGGCCGTCTGGATCGTCGACACCAAGAAGGAGCACCTCGCCGTCGACGAGGCGCGCAAGCTGCGCATCCCGGTGATCGGCATCCTCGACACCAACTGCGACCCCGACGAGGTCGACTTCGCCATCCCCGGCAACGACGACGCGATCCGCTCCGTCTCGCTGCTGACCCGGGTGCTCGCCGACGCCGTCGCCGAGGGCCTCGTGTCCCGCTCCGGTGGCGCGAAGACCGGTGACGAGCCCGAGGTCGAGCCCATGCCCGACTGGGAGCGCGAGCTCCTCGGCGCGTCGCAGGAGCCGGCCGAGTCCGTGCCGGACGCCCAGCCCGCCGCTGACGCCGCTCCGGTGCCCGGCGACGAGCAGCTCGGCGAGGCTGCTGTCGAGGCCGAGGCCGAGGCGGACGCCAAGGTGACCGAAGAGCGCGAGTGGCAGCCCGACGCGGCTGACCAGGCCGCCCCGGCCGTCTGAGCCGGGCGACCACTTCCCTGACGAACGACTTACGAGAACGGATCGCGCATGGCGATTTCTGCTGCTGACGTGAAGAAGCTCCGCGACGCCACGGGCGCCGGGATGATGGACTGCAAGAAGGCCCTGACCGAGGCCGACGGCGACTACGACAACGCCATCGAGATCCTGCGGGTCAACGGTCAGGCCAAGGCCGCCAAGCGTGGGGCCGAGCGTTCCGCGCACAACGGGCTCGTGGCCTACGACGACGGCGCTCTGCTCCAGCTCGGGGCCGAGACCGACTTCGTCGCCAAGAACCAGGAGTTCCAGGACCTGGCGGCGAACGCGGTCAAGGCTGTGGCCGCCAACCAGGCCGTCGGTGTCGAGGCGGCCAACGCCGCCGCGCTGCCGACGGGTCAGACCGTCGCCGAGGCGGTCGAGGCCCTCGCGGTCAAGATCGGCGAGAAGCTCGAGGTGAGCAACGCGGCGTACTTCGACGGCAAGACCGTCGTCTACCTGCACCGCCGCGCGTCGGACCTGCCGCCGCAGGTCGGTGTGCTCGTCGAGTACGACGGCACCGACGAGACGGCCGCCCGCGCGGTCGCGATGCAGATCGCGGCCATGCGGCCGACCTACCTCAGCCGGGACGAGGTGCCCGCCGACCTCGTCGAGAACGAGCGGCGCATCGCCGAGGCCCAGGCCAAGGAGGAGGGCAAGCCCGAGCAGGCCCTCTCCCGCATCGTCGAGGGCCGGGTGAACGCCTACTTCAAGGACGTCGCCCTGCTCGACCAGCCGTCGGTGACCGACGGCAAGCTCTCGGTGGGCAAGCAGCTCGAGGCCGCCGGCGTCAAGGTCAAGCGCTTCGTGCGCTTCGAGGCCGCCGGCTCCTGACCCGCAGCATCGTGCTCTGAGCCTGTCGACCCTTCGACAGGCTCAGGGCATGTAGCGGCGGGCTGAGGGCACGTAGCGGTCGACAGGCCACCAACGCTCGACAGGCCACGCAGCGGTCGACAGGCCACGAGAAGCAGGACCGAGGAGACAGTCATGACCGGCCCTTACACACGGGTGATGCTCAAGCTCTCGGGCGAGGTGTTCGGCGGCGGCAGCGTCGGGGTCGACCCGATCGTCGTCCACGGGCTCGCGGCCCAGATCGCCCAGGTGGCCAAGGCCGGCACCCAGGTCGCGGTCGTCGTCGGCGGTGGCAACTTCTTCCGGGGAGCCGAGCTCCAGCAGAGCGGGATGGACCGTGACCGCGCGGACTACATGGGCATGCTCGGCACGGTGATGAACTGCCTCGCGCTGCAGGACTTCCTGGAGAAGGAGGGCGTGCAGACCCGGGTGCAGACCGCGATCACCATGGGTCAGATCGCCGAGCCGTACATCCCCCGCCGCGCGGAGCGCCACCTCGAGAAGGGGCGGGTCGTCATCTTCGGGGCCGGTTCGGGGATGCCGTACTTCTCCACGGACACGGTCGCGGCCCAGCGCGCGCTCGAGGTGGGCGCCGACGTGCTCCTGATGGGCAAGCAGGGCGTCGACGGCGTCTACTCCGCCGACCCGCACCGCGACCCGACGGCGGTCAAGTACGACGAGCTGACCTACGACGAGTACCTCGCCAAGAACCTCAAGGTCGCGGACGCGACGGCGATCAGCATGGCCCGCGACTACCGGCTCCCGATGGTCTTCTTCGGGCTCGACAACCCCGGCAGCATCGTCCAGGTGGTCTCGGGTGAGAAGATCGGCACGTCCGTCCACGCCTGAGGCGCCTCGCCGCCCCTGGACCACGGACCGCCTCCGGCCCTTCGGGTCCGGACCCGCCGCACCACCCGCACGACCGTACGAAGGAGCCCTCTCGTGACCGCCGCCGACATCCTCTCCGAGGCCGACATCCACATGGAGCTGGCCGTCGAGTACGCCAAGGAGGAGTTCGCCGCGATCCGTACCGGGCGGGCGCACCCGGCGATGTTCGCCAAGATCAACGCCGAGTACTACGGCGCCTTCACCCCGCTGCAGCAGCTCGCCAGCTTTCAGGTTCCCGAGGCCCGGATGGTCCTCGTGACCCCGTACGACCGAGGCTCGCTGCCGGCGATCGAGAAGGCCATCCGCGACTCCGACCTCGGCGTCAACCCGTCGAACGACGGCAACTCGATCCGGCTCGTGCTGCCCGAGCTGACGGAGCAGCGCCGCAAGGACTACATCAAGCTGGCGCGCACCAAGGCCGAGGACGCCCGGATCTCCATCCGCGGCGCGCGGCGCACGGCGAAGGACGCCTTGGACAAGATGGTCAAGGACAAGGAGGTCGGCGAGGACGAGGTGACCCGCGCCGAGAAGCAGCTGGACGCCTCCACGAAGAAGTTCGTCGACCAGGTCGACGACGTCCTCAAGCACAAGGAAGCCGAGCTGCTCGACGTCTGAGCAGCTCCATCTCCCCGGACGTGCCCGCCGAGGCCGCCCCGCCACCCCCGTCCAGCCGGGCCGGCCGTGACCTGCCCAAGGCGATCGGGATCGGCGTCGGGCTGGGCGCGTACGTCGTCCTCAGCCTGCTGTTCCTCAAGCCGGCCTTCGTCCTCCTCGTCGCCGTCGCGCTCGTCCTGGGGTCGCGGGAGCTGCACACCGCGCTGAAGCGGCAGGGCATGAACGCCGCGATCGTCCCGATCATGGTCGGGACGGTCGGCATCGCCATCGGTTCCTACCTGGCGGGCATCCAGCGGCCGGTCGTCTTCTCCACCACGAGCGTGCTGCTCGGCGCTCTGGCGCTGACCGTGGTCGCCGCCCTGGTCTGGCGGATGCCCGGGGGGCCGCACGGCTACGTCAAGGACGCTGCCGCCAGCCTCTTCATCATCTGCTACGTCCCGCTGCTGGGCTCGTTCACGGCGCTGATGCTCGCCGGCGAGAACGGCGGCGCCCGCCTCGTCACCTTCATCCTCGTCGTGGTGCTCGGCGACGTCGGCGGCTACGTCGTCGGGGTCCTGATCGGCAAGCACCCGATGGCCCCCACGATCAGCCCCAAGAAGTCGTGGGAGGGCGCCGCCGGCTCGCTGCTCTTCGGGGTCGTCGGCGGGGTCTGCATGGCGGTGCTCGGCCTGCACGTCGCGATCTGGATCGGCGTCCTCATCGGGGTCGCCCTCGTCGCCGTCGGCACCTGCGGCGACCTGATCGAGTCCCTGATCAAGCGCGACCTGGGCATCAAGGACATGAGCTCGTTCCTGCCGGGCCACGGCGGCATCATGGATCGGCTCGACAGCCTCCTTGTCGCGGCCCCGGTAGCCTGGCTCATCATGTACATCCTCATCCCTGGAGGCTGACGTGAGCGTCGTAGGAACTCCCGACCTGCCCCGCTCCGAGGCTCGCACGCCCGAAGCACCTGTCGTCCCCGAGTACGTGCAGCCGCCGGACCGTTCGACGCTGCCGCTCGTCTTCACCGCCCCCCGCCGGGGCAAGCCGCCGGTGCACTGGGCCGATCTCGATCCGGCCGCCCGCCGCGCGGCCGTCGAGGCCGCCGGACACCGCGCCTACCGGGCGCGCCAGCTCTCGGCCCACTACTTCGAGGGTCTGCGTGACGACCCCGAGACCTGGACCGACCTGCCCGTGGGCGTCCGCGGCGAGCTCGCATCGACGTTCATGCCGCAGCTGCTCAAGGGAGTCCGTGAGCTGACCTGCGACGACGGCGACACGGTCAAGTCGCTGTGGCAGCTCCATGACGGCGCGCTCGTGGAGAGCGTGCTCATGCGCTACCCGGACCGGGTCACCATGTGCGTCTCCAGCCAGGCCGGCTGCGGGATGGCGTGCCCGTTCTGCGCGACCGGCCAGGGTGGGCTCCAACGGAACATGAGCACCGCCGAGATCGTCGAGCAGGTCGTCGACGGTGCCCGCAAGCTGGCCAAGGGCCACCTCGCCGACGCCGAGGCCGGTCGGACGCCGCGGGTCAGCAACGTCGTGTTCATGGGCATGGGTGAGCCGCTGGCCAACTACAAGGCCGTGGTGGGCGCGCTGCGCCAGCTGACGACGCCCAAGCCCGACGGGCTCGGCATGAGCGCGCGCGGGATCACCGTCTCGACGGTCGGGCTGGTCCCACGGATCAACCAGCTGGCGACCGAGGGCATGCCCGTCACGCTGGCCCTCTCGCTGCACGCCCCGGACGACGAGCTGCGGGACGAGCTCGTGCCCGTCAACACGCGCTGGAACGTCGACGAGGTGGTGGACGCGGCCTGGGAGTACGCCAAGCTCACGAAGCGGCGGGTGTCGATCGAGTACATCCTCATCCGCGACGTGAACGACCAGCCCGAGCGCGCCGAGCAGCTGGCGAGGGTGCTGCGCCGGCGCGGCACCTGGGGCTGGGTGCACGTCAACCTCATCCCGCTGAACCCGACGCCCGGTTCCCGCTGGACCGCGTCCCGGCGGAGCGACGAGGACGAGTTCGTCCGCCGCCTGCAGTCCCGCGGCGTCCCCGTCACGGTGCGCGACACGCGTGGTCGCGAGATCGACGGTGCCTGCGGGCAGCTCGCGGCGGGCCAGGCGGACATCGACGCGTCGATGCAGGCGACGGCGCAGCAGGGCTGACCGGCGCCGGCGGCGTGCACGGGGCTGACCGTCTCGTACGAGGACGTGCGCTGGTCGTAGGTCGGCCGCTCTCTCCTAGGGTGTCGCCCATGAGTCCGTCTGACGTGCCCGCGCCCGACCCCCTGCTCGCGCAGGTCGCTGACGAGCTCGCCGGGCGAGGCGTCCGGCTCGTCGCCGGCACCATGGTGAACGCCGCCGGCCTGACGCTCTCCAAGGCCATGCCGACGGCGCGGCTCCCCTCCTTCGTCCGCAACGGCGCGGGGGTGGCGCCGGTCGCGGACGTGTACGCGGTCGACGGGGCCATCGCCTTCATCGACGGCGTCACCGCGGTCGGCGACCGCCGGCTGCGGATCGACCCCAGCGCCCTGGCCGTTGTCGGCGAGGGCCTCGCCTGGGCGCCGACCGACATCGTCACCCAGGACGGGGAACCCGTCGCGACGTGCCCCCGCACCCGGCTCCGCGTCGTCGAGGAGCAGCTGGCAGCCGCAGGCCTGCAGGCCCTGGTCGGCCACGAGCTGGAGTTCGTCCTCGTCCAGCCGGACGGGTCGGCGCTGGAGACCGGCTCCTGGGTCCCGTACGGCGTCACCGGGCTGCTCGACCACGCCGCCTTCGTCGACGACCTCGTCACGAGCTGCGCGGCCGCCGGCGCACCGCTCGAGCAGGTCCACGCCGAGTACGGGCGCCAGCAGCTGGAGCTGTCCCTGCCGCCGTCGAGCCCCGTGCAGGCGGCCGACCGCACCGTGCTCGTCCGCGTCGTCATCGGCCAGGTCGCGCGGCGCCACGGCGTACGCGCCTCGTTCTCGCCGACGCCGTTTCCCGGGCAGGTCGGCAGCGGAGCCCACCAGCACGTGTCGTTGACCCGCGACGGGACGCCGCTGTTCGGCGGGGGCCCCGGTCCGCACGGTCTGACCGACGAGGGCGGTGCCGCCATCGGCGGCCTGGTCGGTGGGCTGGCCGAGGTGCAGGGCTTCCTCACCGGCTCGGTGCTCTCCGGCGCGAGGCTCGCCCCCGGTGGCTGGGCCGGGGCGTTCCGCTGCTGGGGCACCGAGAACCGCGAGGCCGCCGTGCGCTACCTCGCCGCCGGCTCGGGGAACCCGTACGGGGCCAACGTCGAGGTCAAGATCATCGACCCGTCCGCGTGCGTCTACCTCGCCTCCGCCGCGGTGCTCGCGCTCGCCCTCGACGGGATCGAGCGGGGCGCCGACCTGCCGACCGAGGTCGCCACCGACCCCAGCACCGTCCCTGAGGCCGACCGGGCCGCAGCGGGGCTCGAGGTGCTGCCGACCGACTCGGCCGCGATCATCGACGCGCTCGACCGGTCGGACCTCGCCCGCCGGCTGCTCGGCGACCCGGTCGTCGACGCCACCGTGGCGGTCCGACGGCTCGAGCACCAGACGTTCGCCGACGTCCCGCTCGACGAGGTGGCCGCGCGGCTGCGGCTCGTGTGGTCGGCGTGACCGGCGTGGGGGAGCAGGGCCCGGGCGCACGCTCGCTCGCCGAGCACGTCGACCAGCTGGCGCTCGTCGACCACCACGTGCACGGCACCTGGACGCAGGACGCCGACCCCGCCCGCCTGGCCAACGCCTTCAACGAGGCCGACACCGAACCGCTCGCCGACCCGGCCACCGCCTGGGACACCCAGCTGGGCTTCGCCGTACGCCGCTGGTGCGCGCCGCTGCTCGACCTCGAGCCGCACGCGCCGCCCGAGGTGTACCTGCAGCGCCGCGCCGAGCTGGGGGAGACCGAGGTCGCGCGTCGGCTGCTCGCGCCCACGAACGTGGGGGCGTGGCTCGTCGACACGGGGTGGAGCGACGGGTTCACCACGCCGGCGCAGCTGGCCACGCTCGCCGGCGGCGGGTCGGCGCACACGATCACCCGCCTGGAGACGCTGGCCGAGGAGCTCCTGCCGACGCTGGACGACCCGGGCGACTGGGCCGAGGCGTACGCCGCCCGCGTCGACGAGGCAGCCTCGACCAGCGTCGGCTTCAAGTCGGTGATCGCGTACCGCTGCGGCTTCGACGTCGACCTCGCGCCGCCCGCCCCGACTGCCGTGGCGAAGGCGGCCCGGCGGTGGCACGCAGGCCTCGAGGACGGGCGCCGCCCGCGCCTCGACGACCCCACGCTGCTCGTGTCGGGCCTGTACGCCGCCCTGCGCACCCGTCGTCCGCTCCAGCTGCACGTCGGGTTCGGCGATCGCGACCTGGACCTCGCCTCGGTCGACCCGCTGCTCCTGACCGACCTGCTGCGCCGCCCGGAGGTGCGCGGCGTACCCGTGATGCTGCTGCACTGCTACCCGTACGAGCGCAACGCCGGCTACCTCGCCCAGGCGTTCGCCGAGGTCCACCTCGACGTCGGCCTGGCCACCCACTTCCTCGGTGCGCGGGGGGCAGGCGTCGTCGCACGTTCGCTGGAGCTGGCGCCGTTCCGCCAGGTGCTCTACTCCTCCGACGCGGCCGGCCCGGCCGAGCTGCACCACCTCGGGGCCCGCCTCTGGCGCAACGCGATGACGCAGGTGCTCGGCGGCTGGGTCGACGCGGGCGAGTGGTCGGGCGACGACGCCCGGCGGGTGGCGACGCTGGTCGGCCGCGACAACGCGCGGCGCGCGTACGACCTCGACTGAGCCTTCGGCCGAACTTCTGGGCGGCTGACCACACCAGAGGTGGTCAGACGGCCAGAAGCTCGCCAGCGGGCCCGCGGGTCAGGGCAGCGGGACGATCTCCAGCCGTTCGATCCGGCCGTCGCGCACGTCGAGCAGGCCCAGCGTGCGGAACGGCTGCCGTCGCTTGTGGGTGGGTGAACCCGGGTTGACGACCCGCACGCTCCGTCCGTCGGTCGGCCCGCCGGTCTCGTCCAGCGGG
>Ga0210040_10003539_pt1 | contig 21038 bp, 22 predicted proteins | sample CryGeyCG12114_NA_FD_185462 | JGI IMG/M metagenome (GOLD analysis project Ga0210040, IMG submission 185462) | Groundwater microbial communities from aquifer - Crystal Geyser CG19_WC_8/21/14_NA (SPAdes) (version 2) | ecosystem: Environmental > Aquatic > Deep subsurface > Groundwater | place: USA... | reverse complement strand
TAAGGTCGCGCAGTGCAGCACACGGAGCCGCTCGCCGCTGCGGAGGTCCGGCTGGGTCTGTCCGCCTGGGACCGTTACCGGCTGGTACTGCTTGCGACCTGGTTGCTGCTCCTGCTGCTGGTTGTGGCTGTGGGCCAGCGCGAGACGCGCTTGGCCGACCTCGAGGCCGCCGTCGATGAGGGGCGCGTCGACAGCGTCGTCGTGCTCGGTCAGGCGGTGCCCGCGGACGGGTTCAGCACGCAGGAGGTCCGCTGGACGGACGGGCTCGTCCGGCGGACGACGAGAGTGACGGTTGGGGCGGCGCCCTTGGCGGAGGTCGAGGGTGTCACCACGCGCAGCGAGGACCTCGGTGCGCAGCTGTCCCGCGCCGATCCCAACCTCGAGGTGCGGCGCTCGCAGCAGGGCCAGGCGGCGCCGTACGGCGAGCTGTTCGGCTGGCAGGTGCCGACATGGCTGGCCCTGACTGCGCTGGTGGCCTACCTGTCACAGCTCGGTTTCCTGCTGAACGGGCCGCAGACCTGGCGGGCCACGCGCTGGGCGTGGTTCTGGATCATGACGGTGCCCGGCGCCGGCCCGCTGCTGATGCTGCTGTTGTCGGGTCGCACACCCGGGGTCCCCGCGGCGGGGGAAGCAGGGCGGCGCCTGACTGGTGGGTGGGCCTTTCTCCTGAGCGGCGTCGCGACCGCCGTGCTGTCCGGCGGTGGTGGCTGAGTGACTGCAAGCGCTCCGCGCCGGCATCGGCCTGCTCGGAGACCGCATCGCCGGCCGCAGAGCGCGATCCGCTTGCTGTTGACGTCGCACCAACACACACCTCCGCGATCTTGAGGTGTTGCGACGACCGGTTGAGTCCGCCCTGCACCCCGTCGCTGTGGTGCACCAGGCCGCGAACCTCGTGCCCGTCGCGCTGGCGTTGCCACAGGCCTTGCTCGAGCGCGTCAGCGGCGAGGTCGGTGGCGAGCGAGGTGGAGCAGTGCCAGCCGACGATCCGTCGGGAGAAGACGTCCATCACAATGGCGACGTACACCCAGCCTGATCAAGTGGCGACGTAGGTCAGGTCGGCGACCCACAGCCGGTTCGGTGCGGGTGCTTGGAATTGGCGCTGCACCAAGTCCTCCGGTCGTCGGGCGGTGGCTGGGATGGTGGTGCGCTTGACCTTGCCGTGCACCGCCGCCCCGAACAGGCCCAGGTCGCGCATGGGCCGTCGACCTGGCAGCGCGGCACCAGGTGTCCCTCGCGGCGCAGTTGCTTGTAGATCTTGCGGACGCCGTAGACCCCGAGGTTGTCGTCGAAGATCTTCTGATTGAGCGGCTTGAGCTGCTCGTCGCGGGCCGCCCGATCCGAGGACGGTCGGGTCTTGGCGGCGTAGTAGGCGGCAAGCCCGGCCTGACCACCGACGAGCGAGCCCGGCTGACGCCGTAGATACGGGCCCGCTGGACCCAGTTGCGACCAGGACCGCAGCGAGTGAGCAGCTCGGGATCGTGCCGGACTCGCTCACGCAGCTCGTCGGGGTACTTCTTCAGCACGGGGCCGAGCTCGACCGGCTATCCCCGCGCTGATCGCTTCAGTGCCTCCACCAGTCCCGGGGCGGTTCACCCGTAGGCGCCCGGCGGTGGTCGATGTCCAGGACCCGCACCACTCGTTGGACCTCGTCGATCTCGTACCGAACGCGGTACTCACCACGGCGCGCGCGCCACAGTCCCTGGAACGGTGCTCGCAGCGGTGCGCCGACGCGCCGCGGCGCATCGCGCAGTGGGCCGTCGACGAACTCCCAGGCGGCGAAGGCCGCGGCCGGCGGCAGCTCGTCGGTCAAGGCGCGGCGCGCCCCAGAGGACAGGAGAAGGTCGTACCGCTCCGGCTCAGGCACCGCCGGACTCGCGCCGGGCCGCCATCAGCTCGGCCATGTCCTCCGGTGAGGTTCCAAGACCCGCGGCGAGGTCGTCCCGGCCCCGCTCGACCCGTCCGACCGCCTCTGCATCGGCGAGCAACTCGAGGGTCGCCTCGATGGACTCGAGGTCCTCGGCCGACATGAGCACCACGTACGACCGTCCGTTCTTGGTGATGGTCACTCGCTCGTGCGTGCGGTGCACCTCATCAGCGATCTGAGACAGCCGGGCCTTCACCTCGGACAACGGCAGCGTCGTCATGGACCAGGATCCTAGTCCGCTGCGTCGAAGGTCGCCCCGGTCAACTTCGCCGTCATAGACCGTGCCTGCGGCGCTGTCGTGCGCGTCCAGGGCACGGGTCGTCTCCTCGTCGGCGTCTGGGAACAGGTGCCCGCAGGTGTCCATCGTCTCCACGGTCGACGTGTGACCCAGACGCCTCGACGACCGGGGTGCAGGCCGGCGGCGATCAGGGGAGGAGTCGTAGGTGTGCCGCAGTCAGCGGAACCCGAGCTCCCGTGCCAGGCCGGCGCGGGCGCGCACCGCTGCCGGCGTTGGCCGAGGTGTTGGTCCCGAGCCGTCATGCTCCAGCCATGACTCCCAGGGCAGCCTGTGCGCTGTCGACAGCGACTGTCCTCGCGCTGGCTGGGTGCGCGAGCGCCGACAGCGGGCCGGTGGAGGTGATGACCGCCGACCCAGCCGGCATGGCGCTGGACCTCGTCATCGCAGCGTGCAACCCGACGGGCCTGCGAGTCGAGGTCGAGGAGTCCGACAGCTCGGTGAGCCTGCGCGCAACCGTCGAGCAGCACGCCGCAGGCGACGACTGCGCGTCGGTCCGTCAGGTCGACCTCCGCGCGCCGCTGGGGGACCGGCAGGTCGTCGACGCAGGCACCGGCGACTCGATCCCGCCGACAAGCGGTTAGCTCCCGTTCCCGACCATGGCGCGACCCAGCGCTCAGCGCCAGGTGGCGGTGAGCGCCCGCCCCGGAGTGACGAAGCTGCGGCACAAGGGGCTTCACGGCAGGGCTACCAGCACGGAGATCTCACCGCCGGGCTGGACGGACAGCGTGAGTTCATGGCTCGTACTCGCAGTCGCCCGAGCAAGCCCTGCATCGCCATGCGCGCCGGAGCCAGCGGACCGTGACCCGCGCCGAGACGGCGGGCGCGGGTCACGGCCCGAGCAGGGCCCTGTTGCCTCCCCAGCTGTTGTCGAGGCAGAACCGGTAGACGGCCCGGAGCTGCGCGACCGGGCCGTGGGCGCGGAAGGGCTCGGCGACGGCTCGGACGTTGGCGTCGTCGAGGTGCGGCAGGGCCTGCGCGAGCGCCGCCCGGGCCTGCTCCTCGGCGTCGGGCGCCCCACTGGAGACGGCGAGCAACCCCGGCTCGGCGGCCCTGCACGCCAGGTGCTGCAGCCCGAGCAGCTGCCGGACCGTGCCCTGTCCGACGGGCGTTGGCACGACCGTCGTCGCGCCGGACGGTGTGACGTCGCAGTCGAGCGACCGCCCGGACGCGGCGACGACGGTGACTCGCCACCCGCCCGGCAGGGAGGTGAGGCCAGCGTCGACCGACCGGTCGACGGTCTCCCCCGTCCGCTCGACCGCCCGCAGGCACGCCGAGTGCGCTTCGGCGTCCCCGGACACCGGTGGCGGTCCGGGCGCCTCGCCCTCGGCCGCCGACGGGGACACCGACGGGGATGGGAGGCCGGGGGACGGGCCCGCGTCGGCGGCGAGGACGTCCGGGGCGGGGGTGGGCACCCGTCCGGTCACCGTCGACCCGACGACCGTGCCTGCGGCCAGGACGGCGGCCCCGCCCGCGAGGGCCCGCAGCGCGAGCCGCCTCCGTGCGGCGCGGCGCCCGTGCCGCACGACCCGCGCGGGGTCCAGCGGCCCGGGGAGCCGCTCCGGCGCCAGCAGGACCCGCAGCTCGCGCTCGTCCATCAGCTCATCCTCGTGTCGACGTGCGCGGCGGCGGCGCGGAGCCCGCCCAGCGCCCGGTGGTCGAGCTTCGGCGTCACGACCCACAAGACGCATCGACCCTCTGGAGAGGTTCCATGCTCCCCAGCGCCGTCCGAGAGCGGCCGCTGGCCGAAGCGCAACGACGTCAGTGGTCGCCACGCACGCAGGCGTACAGCAGTTGGTCGTGCCACGTCCCGGCCCGCCACTGGGCGCTGCGGAGCCGTCCCTCACGGAGGAACCCGGCCTTCTCCAAGGCGACGTCGTCGGTCGTGTACGGACGCAGGCTGACCATGGGCCACACCCTGCCGCAGCGGCGGCGTGCCGGCTGCGCCGTCGCCGGCAGGCAGCATCGTTAGCCTCGCCCGATGCTGATCCGCGAACTCCCCGCCGACCTCGCCGAGGAAGCCGTCGGCCTGTGGCACCGGAGCGGACTGACCCGCCCGTGGAACGACCCTCATGCGGATCTGCAACGGGCGGTACGAGGCGCTACGTCCACGGTGCTCGCCGCTCTCGACGACCGAGGATCGCTGATCGGGACGTCGATGGTCGGTCACGACGGACATCGCGGGTGGGTGTACTACCTCGCAGTGGCCGCTGATCAGCAGCGGAACGGCGTCGGACGCGCACTCATGCAGGCGAGCGAGCAGTGGCTGGCGGCGCGAGACGTGCCCAAGGTGAACCTCATGGTCCGCAAGGGGAACGAAGCGGTGCTGGCCTTCTACGAGTCGCTCGGGTACGCAGACGGTGCGGTCGTCGTGCTCGGGCGCTCCATCGACGGGTAGTCGTCATCGGGGAGCGGGTCCCCGGACGTCAGGCGTGGCGTCCGGCTCCGAACGCCGGTGGACCCTCCGGCAAGGCCTCTCTGCCCCCGGGCACAGGCAGGGGTCCGTCCGCAGGCTGATGCGCAGCAGGGCCCGGCAGCCCGAGCATGACCGGCATGACGGACGACGACGTGGTGACGGTGCGGGGCCTGCACAAGGCGTACGGCGGGCGGGTGGTGGTCGACGACCTCGACCTCGACGTGCGCGCTGGGGAGGTGGTGGGGCTGATCGGCGCGAACGGCGCCGGCAAGACGACGACGGTGGAGTGCCTGCAGGGCCTGCGGCAGCCGGATGCTGGGTCGGTGCGCGTGCTGGGCCTCGACCCGGTGCGCGACGCCGAGCGGCTGCGACCGCTGGTCGGTGCACAGCTGCAGGACTCGGCGCTGCCCGACCGGATGCGGGTCGGCGAGGCGGTGCGCCTGTTCGCCCGCCGGCGAGGCCCGCAGGGCGCGCAGCTGCTCGAGCGGTTCGGGCTGGGGGAGCGGCACCGGTCGCCGTTCGCCGGGCTGTCGGGCGGGGAGCGCCAGCGGCTGTTCCTCGTGCTCGCGCTGCTCGGCGAGCCACGGCTCGTGGTGCTCGACGAGCTCACCCAGGGCCTCGACCCGGCCGCACGCCGGGAGGTCTGGTCTGCGGTGGCGCAGCTGCGCGACGGCGGCACCACCGTCCTGCTGGTCACCCACGAGCTCGACGAGGCCGAGGCGCTGTGCGGCCGCGTCGTCGCCATGCGGGCCGGCCGGGTGCTCGACGCCGGTACGCCGGCCGAGCTCGTCGCCCGCCACGCCGCCGGAGCCACCGTGCGGTTCACCTGCACCGGCGACGTCCGTGGCCTGCGGGCGCTGCCCGGCGTCACCGAGGTCACCACCGACGGCGCGACCGTCACCGTGCGCGGTGAGCGCCAGGTGATCGCGCAGGTGGGCGCCTGGCTGGTGCCGCGCGGCCCCGTCCCGGCCGACCTGCGCGTCGACGTCCCGGACCTCGAGCACGCCCTGCTCGCGCTGCTCGACGGCGCCGGCCCCACCCCTGTCAGAGGAGCTGCCTGATGACCACCACCACCATGACCGCCCCCGCGCCCGCCGTCGTGCCGGCACGGGGGCGGCGGCCGGGCCCCACCCTGCGCCTGGTGCTCGCCGAGCTGCGGCTCGTGGTCCGCGACCCGATGACGCTGACGTTCGTCTTCGCCTTCCCCGTCGTGACCATGCTGATCATCGGCGGGTCCTTCGGCACGGAGGCGGACCCGGTCTTCGAGGGGCAGAACCCGGCGCACTGGTACGTCGCGTCCTACGTCAGCGTCGCCATCGGCGCCACCGGGCTGGTCATGCTGCCGGTGCGCATCGCGTCCTACCGCGAGCGCGGGGTGCTGCGGCGCTTCGCGGTCGCCGGCTTCCCCCGCTGGTCGTTCGCCCTCGCCCAGGTGTGCGTCGGCCTGCTCGCCGTCGTGCTCGCCACGGCGCTGCTGCTCGCCGTCGCCGCGCCGGTGTACGGCGTCCCTCCGCTCGTGCACCCGGGGCGGGTGCTGCTCGGCGGGACTGCCGGGGCGGTCGCGTTCGTCGCGCTCGGCGTCCTGCTCGGCACCCTGCTGCCCTCGGCCCGGGCGGCGCAGGCGGTCGGTCTGCTGCTGTTCTTCCCCTCCTTCCTGCTCGGCGTCGGAGGGCCGCCCCCGCAGGTGATGGGGGAGGGGCTGCAGACGCTGTCGCAGTTCCTGCCGCTGGCCGTGGTCACCGACGCCCTGCGCGGCCCCTGGCTCGGTCTCGACGGCGGCGACGGCCCGCTGCTCGGGACCCTCGCGCTGGCGGCCGGCTCGCTCGTCCTGGCCGCCTCTCGCACCCGGCTGTAGGACGCTGGGGGCATGGAGGACCGGACGCTGCGCAGGCTCGCCCAGACGGTGGTCGCGGTCCTCGTCGTCGTCGGGGCGGTGCTCAGCGACGGGCGGCCCGCCGTCGTCGCGCTCTGCACGGCGGCCGGTCTCGCCGCGACGGCGGTGCTGCCCCGCGCCGGCCGCGGCCCGCTGCCGGCCGCGCTCGTCGCCGGCGCGGCCGTCGCGGTCCTCGGCAACGGCCACCCCGGTCAGGTCAGCTGGTTCGCGGTGTGCGCCCTCGCCGGCTACGTCGCCCTCTCCTCGAGCGGGCGGCAGGCGTGGGCGTACGCCGTCGTGGTCGTGGCCGTGCTGCTGCTCGAGGCGGTCGTGCTGAGCGACGAGTCGGGCTGGGCGGCCTGGATCGGCGGCACCCTGTTCAGCGTCGTCATCTGCCGGATGGCCCGGCGCCAGGCGGACCTGGTGGCCGAGCTCCGGGCCGCGCAGGCCGGCCTGGCCGAGACGGTCCGCGCCGAGGAGCGCACCCGGGTCGCCCGCGAGCTGCACGACGTCATCGCGCACTCCCTCACGGTGTCGCTGCTGCACGTGAGCAGCGCCCGGCTGGCCGTCGAGCACGCCCCCGAGGAGGCCGCAGAGGCGCTCGCGCAGGCCGAGGCGCTCGGCCGGCAGAGCCTGTCCGAGGTGCGCAGCGCCGTCGGCCTGCTGCGCGAGGGCGACGGCGAGCGCAGCCCGCTGCCCGGCGCCGCGCAGCTGCCGGCTCTCGTCGACGGGTTCCGTCGGGCTGGGGCGCAGGTGGCGTACGACGTGGTGGGCGACCCGGAGCGGCTGACGGCGACCACGGGCCTGACCGTCTACCGGATCCTGCAGGAGTCGCTGACCAACGCGGTGCGGCACGGCAGCGGCGGCGGGGCGGCGGTGCGCCTCGAGGTCGGCGACCGCGCGGCCGTGCTCACCGTCGACAGCCCCGGGGCTCCCGGGACCGCGGAACGGGGCGCCGGGCTGCTCGGCATGCGCGAACGCGCCCAGGCGCTGGGCGGCGAGCTGAGCGCCGGGCCGGAGGGCGGCGGCTGGCGGGTCCGCACGGTGCTGCCCGCATGACCCCGGTGCGCGTGCTGCTCGTCGACGACCAGGAGCTGATCCGCGCCGGGCTGCGCGGGATCCTGCGCCCGCGGTACGGCTTCGAGGTCGTCGGCGAGCTGGCCGACGGCGCGGGCGTCGTCGAGGCGGTGGCGCGGGACCGGCCGGACGTCGTCGTGATGGACGTGCGCATGCCCCGGGTCGACGGGGTCACCGCGACCGGCCAGCTGCGGGCGGTCCCGGACGCGCCTCCGGTGCTCGTGCTGACGACGTTCGAGGACGACGAGGTGCTCGCCGGGGCGCTGCGCGCGGGCGCGGCGGGGTTCCTGCTCAAGGGCGTGCCCGCGGACGACCTGCAGCGGGCGGTGCGCACCGTCGCCGAGGGCGGGGCCTGGCTCGACCCGGCGGTGACCGGCCGGGTGCTCGCCGCCTACCGGGACGGCCCGGCCCGCCCGGCCAGCCCCGCGCTCGACGTGCTCACCGCCCGCGAGCGGGAGGTGCTCGCCCTGATCGGCGCGGGGCGCAGCAACGGCGAGATCGCGACCGAGCTGTTCCTCGGCGAGGGCACCGTCAAGACGCACATCGGCCGTGTCTTCGCCAAGCTCGGCCTGCGAGACCGGGCCGCGGCCGTCGTGCTCGCCTTCGACAGCGGCCTCGTGCGTCCCCGGTAGGCCAGGACCCGCGGGTCAGCCGGGACGAGCGCATCGAGTGCCCCGCCCGGCCCGACCCGTCAGCGGAGCCGCACAACCACCGGCGAGCAGCACTGCTCCCGCCGTGCGGACCGCCGCGCAGGACGCCTGCTCGGTCTGAGGGGGCAGGTGGCGGCCGCCTCGCAGCGCCCAGCGCGGGCGTCCGTGTGCCGGTCCGGTGGCGGGTGACATGCTCGGGACATGACCGCACCGCTCCCCGAGGAGCTCACCGGCGCACTGGTCGTCGCCGTCGACGACTCGAGCGCCGCCCGCGAGGCGCTGCGCTACGCCGCGACCCTGGCCGCCGACCTGCACCGAGCGCTCGACGTCGTCTCGGTGTGGAACTTCGTGCACGGCCCCGCGCCCGAACAGGGCCCGGACGAGGCGCCCACGGTGGCCGCCTGGCAGGCCGAGGCCGAGCGCCGGCTGACCGCGCTGGTCTCCGACGAGCTCGCGTCGGCAGGCGCCGAGGTGCGGACGACCGCCCTGCACGGCAACACCGTCCCGACCCTGCTGGAGGTCAGCCGGGTGGCGCGCCACCTGGTCGTCGGCAGCCGCGGTCGTGGCGGCTTCAGCGGCCTGCTGCTGGGCTCGACCACCCAGCAGCTGGTCCAGTACGCCAGCTCGCCCGTGACCGTCGTGCGCGAGGGCACCACCTAGCCTGCGCAGTCCTGCGCAGCCGCCCTGACGCGCCGTACGCGTGCAAGGGCGGGGTCTGCGGGACCTGCCGTGCCCGGGTCGTCGAGGGTGGAGTGGCGATGGACGTCGACCACGCCCTCGAGGCCGACGAGCTCGAGCGAGGGGTCGTGCTGACCTGCGGGTCCCGTCCGACGACGCGCGCCGTGCGGCTCGAGCTCCTCTGACCTGACGGCCCAGCAGCCGGGCACCTGTCGTCCGGCCCACCGCTGTGCCAGGCTGCCGCGATGGCGGAGCGCGTGTCGTTCAGCAGCAGCGGGGGGCCCCGGCTCGCCGGCCTGCTCGACGTCCCCGAGGGGCCGGTGCGCGGGTGGGGCGTGTTCTCGCACGGGTTCACGCTCGGCAAGGACTCGCCGGCGGCGGCCCGGATCTGCAAGGGGCTCGCCGCCGACGGCATCGGCATGCTCCGCTTCGACAACCTCGGGCTCGGCGACTCCGAGGGCGAGTGGGGCGACGGCTCGTTCACCCACAAGGTGTCCGACACCGTCCGCGCCGGAGAGCTCATGGCGGAGCGGGGCACCCCGGTCGACCTGCTCGTCGGGCACTCGTTCGGCGGCGCCGCCGCGCTCGCCGCGGCCGGGCAGATCCCGGGGCTGCGGGCGGTCGTCACGATCGGCGCCCCGGCCGAGCCGAGCCACGTCGAGCACCACTACGACGCGCTCGTCGAGCGGGTCCTGGCCGAGGGCCGAGCGGAGTGGGTGGTCGGTGGACGGGCCCTCACGCTCAAGCGTGCGTTCGTGGAGGACGTCCGGCAGGCCGACCTCGGTCAGCGGATCGGCGAGCTGGGGCTGCCCCTGCTGGTGATGCACTCGCCCACGGACGACACGGTCGACATCGACAACGCCAGCGAGATCTTCCGCGCGGCGCGGCACCCACGCAGCTTCGTGTCGCTCGAGGGGTCCGACCACCTGCTCGTCGCGCGCGGTCAGGCGAGGCGGGCGGCGCGCATCATCAGCGCCTGGGCCGACCAGTACCTGCAGGACGCCTGACCCCGGGCCGAGGTCCGGGGGCGGGAACGGTCAGCGTCCGGTCATGGTGGAGCCGCGCACGATGAGCTCCGGCGTGAACAGCACCCGCTGGTGCCCGTGCTCGGCCCCGGTCGCCTCGTCCAGCAGCAGGCGCGCGGCAGTCGCGCCGAGCTGGTGCCGCGGCTGGCGTATCGAGGTCAGCGGCACGGCGGCCGCGGCGGCGAAGTCGATGTCGTCGTAGCCGACGATCGCGAGCTCCTGCGGCACGCGGATGCCGAGGCTCACGCACTGCTGCAGCAGGCCGAGCGCCAGCAGGTCGTTGGCGCAGAAGGCCGCGGTCGGGCGCGCGGACGGAGGCAGCCCGGCAAGGCGCTGACCCGCGGCCCGCCCCTCGGCGACGGTGAGCGCGGCCGTGGGGACCTCGACGAGCCGCTCGCGCGGCAGGCCGTGCGCGGACAGCGCCTGACGGGCGCCGTCGAGGCGGTCGCGGACCTGGCCGAGTGCGGTGGGACCGCCGACGAAGGCGATGCTCGCGTGGCCGAGCCCGAGCAGGTGCTCGGCCGCGAGGGTGCCGCCCAGGACGTCGTCGACGGCCACGAAGCAGTGGCTGTCGGTGCTCCCGACGCGGTCGACGACGACCACGGGGGTACCGCGCCGCGGGAGCTCGTGCAGGTGGGGGGACTCGGGGTCCACCGGGGTGATGAGGATCCCGTGCACCCGCATCTGCTCGAGCCGGGCGAGGTGGGCGGCCTCGCGCGTGGCCGAGTTGCCGCTGTTGCACGTGAAGACCGACAGGTCGTCGGCCCCGGCGGCGTCCTCCATGCCCTCCGCCACGTCGGTGAAGAACGGGTTCGCCGCGTCGAGCATCACGTAGGCGAGCGTGCGGCTGCGCCCCGCACGCAGCTGGCGTGCCCCCTCGTTGCGGACGAAGCCCAGGTCGCGCATCGCCTGCTCGACCCGGGTGCGCGTCCCGGCGCTCACCCGGTCGGGCCGGTTGAGGACGTTCGAGACCGTGCCGAGCGACACGCGGGCGGCGGCGGCCACGTCCTTGACGCTCGCCGCATGCCTGCCGTTGACCGTCATGGCGGGTCCTGTCCTCAGGAGCAGGGAGACCGTGCGGAGGCTAACAGGGGGTTCGGGCCCGGACGGGCGCCTTCGCCGAGAGCGCGGCAGCCTTGACACGTGTGGAGCGGCTCACATACGTTCCGGCGACTGAAACCTTTCAACACTGTGTCGCAGTGGGGATCCCATGTCAGCTGGTACGCCGGTCCTGCAGCTGCAGGACGTCGCCAAGTCCTTCGGGTCCGTGGCCGCTCTGCGGTCGGTCGACCTGCGGGTCGACGCCGGTTCGATCCACGCCCTCGTCGGCGAGAACGGTGCCGGCAAGTCCACACTGGTGAAGATCGTCGCCGGCGTGCACCGGCGTGACCGCGGGGAGCTGCTCCTCGGCGGCCAGAGCGTCGACTTCGCCTCGACCGCCGAGTCCAAGGCCGCCGGCATCGCGGTGATCTACCAGGAGCCGACGCTGTTCCCCGACCTCTCGGTCACGGAGAACATCTTCATGGGGCGGCAGCCGCTGACCTCCGGACGGCGCATCGACCGGGCGGCCATGCAGGCGGAGGCGCAGTCGCTGTTCGCCCGGCTCGGCGTCGCCATCGACCCCCGCCGGCCCGCGCTCGGGCTGTCGATCGCCGACCAGCAGATCATCGAGATCGCCAAGGCGATCTCCCTCGACGCCCGCCTGCTCATCATGGACGAGCCGACGGCTGCCCTGAGCGGTGTGGAGGTCGACCGGCTGTTCGCGGTCGCCCGCAGCCTGCGCGACGAGGGCCGGGCGCTGGTCTTCATCTCCCACCGCTTCGACGAGGTGTTCGACCTCTGCGACACGGTGACCGTGATGCGCGACGGCGAGTACATCGCCACGCTGCCGGTCGCCGGGACGACCGTCGACGAGATCGTCTCGCTGATGGTCGGCCGCGAGGTCGGCGAGCTGTTCCCCAAGACGCCGGCGACGCTCGGCGAGCCCGTCCTCGAGGTCTCGGGCCTGCACCGCGCCGGGGTCTTCTCCGACGTGAGCTTCTCCGTCCGGGCAGGCGAGATCGTCGGGCTGGCCGGTCTGGTCGGCGCAGGACGCAGCGAGATCGCCCGGGCGGTGTTCGGGGTCGACCGCTACGACGCGGGCACCGTCACCGTCTCGGGCCGTCCCGTCCGGCCGAACGACCCCCGGGCAGCCATCCGCGCCGGCATGGCCTTCGTCCCGGAGGACCGCCGCAAGCAGGGGCTGGTCACCGACGCCTCGGTCGCCCACAACGTCGCCAGCGTCATCCGGGCGCGGCTGGCCTCCGTCGGCCTGCTCACCGGCCGGGCGGAGAGCCGGGCGGCCGGGCCGTGGGCCGGCAGGCTCGAGGTCAAGACCAGTGCTCTCGACATGGGTGCGACCACGATGAGCGGCGGCAACCAGCAGAAGGTCGTCATCGCCAAGTGGCTGGCCACCGACCCGGTCCTGCTGATCATCGACGAGCCGACCCGCGGCATCGACGTCGGCACGAAGGCCGAGGTGCACCGGCTCCTGTCCGACCTCGCCGGTCAGGGCCTCGCCATCTTGATGATCTCCTCGGAGCTGCCGGAGGTGCTCGGCATGGCCGACCGGGTGCTGGTCGTCTGCGAGGGCCGGCTCACCGCCGACCTGCCCCGCGACCGCGCGACCCCCGAGCAGGTCATGCGCGCCGCCACCGCAGCGCACTCCTCGTCCGCCGCGCCGCCGGCTGACGGCGCGGCGACGACGGGGGCGCTGCGATGAGCGAGACGTCCACCCGACGCACCGGCACCGCGTCGGCGCAGGACGACCGGCCGCCGGTCACCGCACCGGCCGGTGGCGCCGCCCCCGGGACCCGGTCCGCCGCCGGCCGCTTCGTGACGACGGTCGTCCGCTCGCGCGAGATGTCGATCCTGCTGGTGCTGCTGGTCGTCGTGGCGGCGGCGACCGCGAAGACCCCGGGCTTCCTGTTCAGCAGCAACGGCTGGCGCGACCTGCTCCTGACGCCGTCGATCCTGCTGCTGCTCGCGGTCGGGCAGGCGCTGGTCATCATCACCCGCAACGTCGACCTCTCCGTCGGCTCGGTCGTGGCGCTGACCGCCTACCTGACCGGGCGGCTGTTCATCGACGTGCCGGGCATCCCGCTGGTCGTCGTCGTCCTGGCCGGCCTCGCGGCCGGCGCCGTGCTCGGGCTCGTCAACGGCCTGCTCGTCGCGCTGGCCAAGGTGCCGGCACTGGTCATCACGCTCGGGACGCTGTACATCTACCGCGGGGCGGTGCTGACCTGGGCGGGCAGCGACCGCGTCAACGCCGGCGACATGCCGCGCACCTTCCTGGCCCTCGGCACCCGCTCGGTGCTGGGCCTGCCCGTGCTGTTCCTCGTCGCGGTCGCCGTGCTCGCCGCCGTCGGCTACTACCTCCACTCCCACCGGGGTGGGCGCGAGCTGTACGCGATCGGCTCGGACCCCGACGCGGCCGAGCTCTACGGCCTGCAGGTGCGGCGCCGTGTGCTGGCGGCGTTCGTGCTCAGCGGCGCCCTCGCCGGTCTCGCCGGTGTCCTCTACACCGCCCGGTACGGCACCGTCAGCTCCGGCGCCGGCACCGGGCTCGAGCTGCAGGCGGTGGCCGCCGTCGTCATCGGCGGCGTGGCCATCTTCGGCGGCAGCGGCACCGTCTGGGGGGCCGCGCTCGGCGCCGTCCTGCTGGTCACGATCAACCGGGCGCTGCCCATCCTCGGCATCCCCGACTTCTGGCAGCGGGCCGTCGTCGGCGCACTGATCATCGGCTCCATCGTCCTGGACCGGGTGCTCGCCGCGCGCCGGGCCCGTCGGCTGGTCGAAGCGAGGGACGCGTCATGACGAGCACGCGCACGACGAGCAGCACGACCCGCAGCTACCCGTCCTACTCCCAGCCGCTGTGGCGGCGGCTCCTGCTGACCCGCGAGTGGGCGGTCATCGCCCTGCTCGCCGCCGTCGTCGCGTACGCCATGGTCAACGTCGCGAACTTCGACGGACCGCTGACCGTCACCTACCTGCTGCTCGACGTCACGCCGATCCTGCTCATCGCGCTGCCGATGACGCTCGTCATCGTCAGCGGCGAGATCGACCTGTCGGTCGCGAGCGTCGTCGGGCTCAGCAGCGTCCTGCTCGGCGTCCTGCACGAGGCCGGGCTGTCCATCCCGGTCGCCGCGGTGCTCGCCCTGCTGGCCGGCGTGCTGTGCGGCGCCTTCAACGGCTTCCTGGTCGCCCACGTCGGCCTGCCGTCGCTGGCCGTCACCATCGGCACGCTCGCGCTGTTCCGGGGCCTCGCGGTCGGCCTGCTCGGCACGCAGGCCGTCACCGACTTCCCGGACCGGTGGACCGACCTCGCGAAGGCGAAGATCGGCGAGTCCAGCGTCCCGCTCGTCGTGGTGCTTGTCGTCGCGCTCGCCGTCGCCTTCGCACTCCTGCTGCACTTCACGGCGTTCGGGCGCGGGGTCTACGACATCGGGCTCAACAGCGAGGCGGCCCACTTCACCGGCGTCGACGTGGCGCGCACGAAGTTCCTGCTGTTCGTGATGTCCGGTGTCGTGTCGGCGCTCGCCGGCATCTACTACACGCTGCGGTTCGGCAGCGCCCGCGGCGACAACGCCACGGGGCTCGAGCTGCAGGTCATCGCCGCCGTCCTGCTCGGTGGCGTCTCCATCTTCGGCGGACGAGGGCGGCTGCACGGCGTCCTCGCCGGGGTCCTGCTCATCGGGGTCATCGCGAGCGCACTGCGGCTCGAGGGCGTCACCGTGAACGTCATCAACATCATCACCGGCCTGCTCCTCGTGGGCTCGGTGGTGTCCACCAGCGTCCTGGCGCGGATCTCCCGCAGTGCCAGGCCGAGTCCACGAGGGACGTCCGTCCCTTCGAGCGCGCCGGTCGGCGTGGGAACACAGGAGAGGTAGCACATGAGGCTCCACACTCAGCGGTCGACGCTCATCGCCCTCGCACTCAGCGGGACGATGCTGCTCACGGCCTGCGGCGGCGGGGACAGCGAGACCGACACCGCGTCGAGCGGGGGCGGCGGTGACGCCACCACCGTCACGTTCCTGCCCAAGAACCTCGGCAACCCCTACTTCGACACCAGCGACGCCGGTGGGGAGGAGGCGGTGGAGGAGTTCGGCGGCACCTACGAGGAGGTCGGACCGCAGGAGGCCAGCCCCGACGCGCAGGTGCAGTACATCAACACCGCCGCTCAGCAGGGCGTCAACGCGCTCGTGGTCTCAGCGAACGACCCCAAGGCCATCTGCGACGCCATCGGCGAGGCCCGCGACGCCGGCACGAAGGTCGTGACCTTCGACTCCGACACCTCCGAGGACTGCCGCGACCTCTACGTCAACCAGGCCAGCTCGGAGGGCATCGCCACGAGCCAGGTCGACCTCATCGCCGAGCAGATCGGCGACGCCGGCAAGGTCGCCATCCTGTCGGCGAGCGCCAACGCGACGAACCAGAACGCGTGGATCGAGCTCATGGAGCAGGAGATCGCCGAGAACCACCCGGACATCGAGCTGGTCGACACCGTCTACGGCGACGACGACGACCAGACGTCGTTCGACAAGACGGCCGCACTGCTGCAGTCCCACCCCGACCTCAAGGGCATCATCTCGCCGACCACGGTCGGCATCGCCGCCGCGGCCCGCTACCTGTCCGACTCGAGCGCCAAGGGCAAGGTGGCCCTGACCGGCCTCGGCACCCCGAACCAGATGCGCGAGTACGTCGAGAACGGCACCGTCGAGGCGTTCGCCCTGTGGAACCCGGGTGACCTCGGCTACCTCGCGGCCTACGCGGCCAAGGCGCTCGTCGACGGTGACATCGAGGGCGCAGCCGGCGACACCTTCGAGGCCGGGCGGCTCGGCGAGTACACGGTGGAGGAGGGCGGCAGCGTGCTGCTCGGCGACCCGTTCGTGTTCAACGCCGAGAACATCGCCGACTTCGACTTCTAGCGCCGGACGGGACGGCCGGCGGCGCTCCGCCGGCCGTCCCGCGGCAGACCGGGAGGACACGGTGGAACGCGTCTGCTTCACCCTGCAGGTCAAGCCGGAGCGGATGGCCGATTACCGGGACCGGCACGCCGCGGTGTGGCCGGAGATGCTCGACGCCCTCGCGGGCAGCGGCTGGCGGAACTACTCGCTGTTCCTGCGCGACGACGGCCTGCTCGTCGGCTACCTCGAGACACCCTCACTGGCCGAGGCCCTGGCCGGCATGGCCGCCACCGACGTCAACGCGCGGTGGCAGGCGGAGATGGCCGAGTTCTTCGAGGACCTCGGGACCGCACGACCCGACACCGGCTTCGTGCAGCTGGCGGAGATCTTCCACCTGGAGGACCAGCTCCGCCCGAGCACCACATGACGACCGAGCAGTGACGACCGAGCAGTGACGACCGAGCAGTGACGACCGGACAGTGACAGGAGTGGGATGACATGACGACCTTCGAGGGCATCGCCGCCCGGCTCGACGCCCTGGCGGTCGAGGTCCCGTCGTGGGCGTACGGCAACTCGGGGACCCGCTTCAAGGTGTTCGGCTCGCCCGGCACCGCCCGCACCGTCGAGGAGAAGGTCGACGACGCCGCGACGGTGCACCGGTTCACCGGCCTGGCGCCCACGGTGGCGCTCCACATCCCGTGGGACACCGTCGACGACTACGCGGTGCTGGGCAAGCACGCCGAGGACGCCGGCGTCTCGCTGGGCACCATCAACAGCAACACGTTCCAGGACGACGACTACAAGCTCGGCAGCCTCACGCACGCCGACCCGCGGGTCCGGGCCAAGGCGGTGCAGCACAACCTCGACTGCATCGAGATCATGGGCCGGACGGGCTCGCGCGACCTGAAGATCTGGCTGGCGGACGGCACGAACTACCCGGGCCAGGGCGACCTGCGGGCGCGCCAGGACTGGCTCGCCGAGGGCCTGTCCACCATCTACGCGCAGCTCGGGCAGGACCAGCGCCTGGTGCTCGAGTACAAGTTCTTCGAGCCGGCCTTCTACTCGACCGACGTCCCGGACTGGGGCACGTCGTACGTGCACGTGAGCGCGCTCGGCGACCGGGCGATGGTGTGCCTGGACACCGGTCACCACGCGCCCGGCACGAACATCGAGTTCATCGTCGCGCAGCTGCTGCGGCTCGGTCGCCTGGGCTCGTTCGACTTCAACAGCCGCTTCTACGCCGACGACGACCTGATCGTGGGCGCCGCCGACCCCTTCCAGCTGTTCCGCATCCTGGCCGAGCTCGTGCGCGGCGGGGGCTTCGGCCCCGACAGCGACGTGGCGCTGATGCTCGACCAGTGCCACAACGTCGAAGCGAAGATCCCTGGTCAGATCCGCTCGGTGCTCAACGTGCAGGAGATGCTCGCCCGGGCGCTGCTGATCGACCGGGACGCGCTCGCCGCAGCGCAGACCGCCGGCGACGTGCTCGGCGCGAACGAGGTGCTCATGGACGCCTTCTACACCGACGTGCGCCGCGACCTCGCCGACTGGCGCGAGGCGCGCGGCCTGCCGCGCGAGCCGATGAAGGCCTACCTGGCCAGCGGCCACCAGTCACGGCTGGAAGCCGAGCGGGTCGGCGGGCACCAGGCCGCCTGGACCTGAGCGCCCGACCCCCGAGACCCGCACCGATGCACCGACGACGAGAGACGTGGAGAAGATGACCGAGCACGACGTGGTGGCCGACCTGATCGCCCGGTCCAACCGGTTGGGCGCGGACCCCCGCAACACCAACTACGCCGGCGGCAACACCTCCGCCCAGGGGGTCGCCGAGGACCCGGTGACCGGGCAGCCGGTGGAGCTGCTGTGGGTGAAGGGCTCCGGCGGTGACCTGGGGACGCTGCGGGAGGCGGGCCTTGCGGTGCTGCGCCTGGACCGCCTGCGCTCGCTGACCGACGTCTACCCGGGCGTCGAGCGCGAGGACGAGATGGTCGCGGCGTTCGACTTCTGCCTGCACGGCCGCGGGGGAGCGGCGCCGAGCATCGACACCGCCATGCACGGGCTGGTCGACGTGGCGCACGTGGACCACCTGCACCCCGACAGCGGCATCGCCCTCGCGACCGCCGCGGACGGCGAGGCGCTCACTCGGGAGTGCTTCGGCGACCGCGTGGTGTGGGTGCCGTGGCGCCGTCCCGGCTTCCAGCTCGGCCTCGACATCGCGGCCATCCAGTCGGCGAACCCGCAGGCGATCGGCTGCATCCTCGGCGGGCACGGCGTCACAGCGTGGGGGGAGACCTCGCAGCAGTGCGAGCAGCGGTCCCTGGAGATCATCCGGACGGCCGAGCAGTTCCTCGCCGACCGGGGCGTCGCCGAGCCGTTCGGCCCGGTCGTGGCCGGCTTCGAGCCGCTGCCGCAGGCCGAGCGCCGCGCCCGTGCGGCCGCGCTCGCGCCGGTGCTGCGGGGTCTGGCGTCCACGGACGCCCGGCAGGTCGGCCACTTCAGCGACGCCGACGTGGTGCTGGACTTCCTGTCGCGCGAGAGGCTGGCGCCGCTGGCGGCGCTCGGCACGTCCTGCCCCGACCACTTCCTGCGCACCAAGGTGCGTCCGCTGGTCGTCGACCTGCCGGCGACCGCGTCGCTGGAGCAGGTGCTGGAGCGGCTGCCGCAGCTGCACGAGGAGTACCGCGAGGCCTACCGGGCCTACTACGAGCGGCACGCGACGCCGGACAGCCCGCCGATGCGCGGCGCCGACCCGGCGATCGTGCTCGTGCCCGGCGTCGGGATGTTCTCCTACGGCAAGGACAAGCAGACCGCCCGTGTCGCCGGTGAGTTCTACACCAACGCCATCAACGTCATGCGCGGCGCGGAGGCGGTCTCGACGTACGCCCCGATCGACGAGGTCGAGAAGTTCCGCATCGAGTACTGGGAGCTCGAGGAGGCCAAGCTCCGGCGGATGCCGAAGCCCAAGCCGCTCGCCACCCGCATCGCGCTGGTGACCGGCGCGGGCTCGGGCATCGGCAAGGCGATCGCCGAGCGGCTCGCGGCCGAGGGCGCCTGCGTCGTCGTGACCGACCGCGACCACGCCTCGGCGCAGGCCGTCGCCGACGGCATCAACGGGGGGATCGGCAGCTCCGACGTGGCCGTCGCCGTCCCGCTCGACGTCACCGACGAGACGCAGGTCGCCGCCGCCGTGGCCGCCGCCGGGCTGGCCTTCGGCGGCGTCGACCTGGTGGTCAACAACGCCGGGCTGTCGGTGTCCAAGCCGCTGCTCGAGACGACGGCGGCCGACTGGGACCTGCAGCACGACGTCATGGCCAAGGGCTCGTTCCTGGTGTCCCGCGAGGCCGCTCGGGCGATGGTCGCGCAGGGGATGGGCGGCGACGTCGTCTACATCTCCAGCAAGAACAGCGTCTTCGCCGGCCCGAACAACGTCGCGTACGGCGCGACGAAGGCCGACCAGGCCCACCAGGTGCGCCTGCTGGCCGCCGAGCTCGGTGGCCACGGCATCCGCGTCAACGGCGTGAACCCGGACGGCGTGGTCCGCGGCTCGGGCATCTTCGCCAGCGGCTGGGGCGCTCAGCGGGCAGCCGTCTACGGCGTGCCGGAGGAGGAGCTGGGCGCCTTCTACGCCCAGCGCACCCTGCTCAAGCGGGAGGTGCTCCCCGAGCACATCGCCGCCGCGGTGTTCGCCCTCACCGCCAGCGACCTGCCGCTGACGACGGGGCTGCACGTCCCGGTCGACGGCGGTGTGGCAGCGGCCTTCCTCCGGTGACACCGGGTCGGCCGGGGGGTCCGGCGCGCTTCGTGGCGGTCGACCTCGGCGCGTCCAGCGGACGCGTCGTGGTCGGCCAGGTCGCTCCCGACCGGCTCGAGCTGACGGAGGTGCACCGGTTCGGCAACCGGCCGGTGCGCCTGCCGTCCGGCCTGCACTGGGACGTGCTCGCGCTGCACGGCTCGGTGCTCGACGGCCTGGCCGCCGCCGGGCGGGCCGGCGCGGTCGCCGGCATCGGCGTCGACACCTGGGCGGTCGACTACGGCCTGCTCGACCGCACCGGCGCGCTGCTCGGCAACCCGTACTGCTACCGCGACGCCCGCACCGACGGCGTGGCCGAGGCGGTGCACGCTCGGCGGTCGCACGCGCAGCTGTACGCCGAGAACGGGCTGCAGCTGCTGCCCTTCACCACGATCTACCAGCTGGCAGCGGCGGCCGGGACGCCGCAGCTCGAGGCGGCCGAGCGCCTGCTGCTCGTGCCGGACCTCATCGGTCACTGGCTCACCGGCGCGCACGTGGCCGAGGTGACCAACGCGTCCACGACCGGCCTGCTCGACGTCCGCACGCAGCAGTGGTCGACCGCGCTGTGCGAGCTGGTCGGCCTGCGGCCGGAGCTGCTGCCACCGCTGGTGGCGCCGGGCGACGCCGTCGGGACACTGCTGCCGGCGGTCGCGACCGAGACCGGCCTGGACCTGGGCACGCCCGTGACGGCGGTCGGCTCCCACGACACCGCCTCCGCGGTCGTCGCCGTGCCGATGGACAGCGGACGTGCCGCCTACGTTAGCCTCGGCACCTGGGGCCTGGTCGGCGTCGAGCTCGACCAGCCGGTGCTCACCGAGCAGGGCCGGCGCGCCGGCTTCACCAACGAGCTCGGGGTCGACGGGCGGGTGCGCTACCTGCGCAACGTCATGGGCCTGTGGCTGCTGTCGGAGTGCATCCGCACGTGGCGCTCCGCCGGACGGCCGGCCGACCTGCCGGCCCTGCTCGACGCCGCGGCGGCGCTGCCCTCCGGCGGCCCGGTCTTCGACGTCGCCGATCCGAGGTTCCTGCCGCCCGGCGACATGCCCGCACGGGTGGTGGCCCGCGTCTCGGAGCGCGGTGACCGGCCGCCGCAGGACGAGGTCGGCGTCGTCCGCTGCATCGTCGACAGCCTCGCGGTCGCCCTCGCGGACGCCGTGCGCGACGCGGCACGGCTGTCCGGGCGGGACGTCGAGGTCGTCCACGTGGTCGGTGGTGGTGCGCTCAACACGCTGCTGTGCCAGCTCACCGCCGACGCCGTGGGGCTGCCCGTCGTCGCCGGGCCGGTCGAGGCGACGGCCCTCGGCAACGTCCTCGTGCAGGCGCGCGCGGCCGGAGCGGTCACCGGCGACCTCGAGGCGCTGCGTG
>Ga0210040_10003538_pt1 | contig 21043 bp, 18 predicted proteins | sample CryGeyCG12114_NA_FD_185462 | JGI IMG/M metagenome (GOLD analysis project Ga0210040, IMG submission 185462) | Groundwater microbial communities from aquifer - Crystal Geyser CG19_WC_8/21/14_NA (SPAdes) (version 2) | ecosystem: Environmental > Aquatic > Deep subsurface > Groundwater | place: USA... | reverse complement strand
TGGTGAGGACCAACGTGCCCTCGTTCGTGGTCACGCTGGCGACTCTGTTCGGCGTGGCGGGACTCATTCTCGGCCTGTCGATCATCTTCGCAGGCTCGACGTCCGTGCCGCTGCGGGCCGGCGTGGCGACCAAGGCTCTTCTCGGCTCCTTTCTCGGCGGCACGTTTCAGGTCACGGCCCTCTAGTGGGTCGCCATCACGCTGGCGATCGGCTTCGTCCGTCACGCCTCGCGCTTCGGCAACTGAGTCTTCGCGCTCGGGGGGCGACAAGGACAGCGCCCGCAACGCCGGCATCGCGACGACGGCGCTCACCGTCTTCCTCTTCGCGGCGAGCGGCCTCGGCGGGGCTGAGCTTCATCCTCAACTCGATCACCAGGGTTGTGATCGGGGGCGTGCTCCTCACCGGCGGCTACGGGTCGGCCCTGGGCATCGTGCTCGGCACCCTGGCCTTCGCCATCGTCAGCCAGGGCACCTTCTACACCGGCTTCGACGCCAACTGGGCCAGCCTCATCTTCGGTGTCCCGCTGCTCCTGGCCGCCCTGATGAACACCACGTCCCGGCGCCTGGCCCTGTCCTATGCGCCCAAGGCCAAAGGGACCAGGTGATGGCCGCGCCGATCCTCGATCTCCGCAACATCGACAAGTCCTTCGGGTTCATCGATGTGCTTTACGACATCTCCCTGGCCGTCAGCGCGGGCGAAGTGCTCTGCCTCCTCGGGGACAACGGAGCGGGCAAGAGCACGCTCATCAAGACCCTCTCGGGCGTTCACAAGCCGACCTCCGGCAGCGTCGTCATGGACGGCAAGCCGGTGGAGTTCGCCAGCCCCCGCGAGGTGGGCGACCTCGGGATAGCCACCGTCCCCCAGTTCGGGGGCACCTTTCCCCTGATGAGCATCGGGCGTTGTTTCTTCTGCTACCGCGAGGCTTTCGCCCCCGAGATCGGCGCTTTCGTGGACGCGGTGGAGCAGGGCGAGGCGCCCAAGGCGGGCTTCGAGGACGGGCGAAAGGCGCTGACCCTCGCCGAGGCGGCCCTGAGGTCCGCCAATGAAGGGGACCGATCTATCGATGTCCCCGGATCGCCTGGCCCGAGACGACGCCGCGCTGTTCGGGGCGGTTAGCCGGCAGGACGGCCGTTGCATGGGCAGCCTGGAGGAGGGCGTAGCTCGGAAGATGCGCAGGACCTGACCCTTGCGGCGGGTGTCGGGACTGCTGCTGGCGTGTCGCTGGCCAGGTTTTCCGTGGCGCCGATCGTCAGCGGGCCGTTCCCCTGCCCGCAAGGCGTCAGGTCCATCCCGGCCGTGGCAGGCGCCGACCTCCTGGCCGTCACGCCGCTCTCGGACGTCGTGGCGCGGACGATCCTGCCTGCGACGGCCGTCCGGGGTTGGTCCTCTGGCCGCTCGGGACGTGTGGCATGAGCCCCTTCCGCGCGGCCGGAGAACCCCCGAACGTGGCATCGGCTCGGTTCCGTTGCCGGTCCTGCTGCCACCCGCGACCTCAGGTCCTGAACACCCGGTAGATGGCCGGGATCACCAGCACGGTCAGCAGCGTCGAGGAGGCCAGTCCGAACAGCAGCGAGATGGCAAGGCCCTGGAAGATCGGGTCCGTCAGGATCACCGCCGCCCCGATCATCGCGGCGAGCGCGGTGAGGAGGATCGGCTTGAAGCGGATCGACCCGGCCTCGATCAGGATCTCGGTCAGCGGGCGCTCGACCAGCCTGACGCCGGGCCGCGCCGAGGCCTCGTGGGGCGGTGGGGCAACGATGGCCATCTCGGGCTCGGGCTCGTCGAGCCGGGCGCTGCTGGCGGGCACGTGGCGCGGCGCATGGCGGACGAAGTCCACGAGCAGGATGGAGTTGCGCACGATGATGCCCGCGAGCGCGATGAAGCCGATCATCGAGGTCGCGGTGAAGGGCGCGTGGAACAGCCAGTGGCCGCCCAGGATGCCGATGAAGGTCAGCGGGATGGGGGTCAGGATCACCAGGGGCAGCTTGAACGAGCCGAACTGGGCCACGACCAGGATGTAGATGCCGAGCAGAGCCACCCCGAAGGCCGCGCCCATGTCGCGGAAGGTGACCCAGGTCACCTCCCATTCCCCATCCCAGAGGAGGGTGGGGTGGGACTCGTCGTCGGGCTGCCCATGGAGAGCGATCTCGGGCTTGGGCAGGTCGGCCCAGTCCTGGGCGTCAAGCGCGGCCTCGACGGCCAGCATCCCATAGAGCGGCGCCTCGAAGTCCCCGGCGAGCTCGGCCGTGACCATCTCGGCCGAGCGGCCGTTGTGGCGGAAGACGGGGAAGCTCGCGGTCTCCTCCCGTGTTCGGACCACGTCGCCGAGCTCCACCACGCCGCGGTCGCCGGGCAGGACGTTGGCCGGGATCGGGGTGGTCAGGGCGCGCTCGTCGAGGACCTTCTCGTTCCTCGGGCGCTCAAGCACGATCGGGATCGCGGCCCTCCCGCCGCCCCGGTGCGAGTAGCCGACCGTGGAGACGCCGTTCAGGATCGACAGCGTGTCGAGCACGTCCTTCTCATCGACGTGGAAGAACTCGAGGTCGTCGGTCGAGATGGTGGCGCGCAGGCGGGGGGCGGGGGTGCCGAAGGAGTTGTCCACGTCCACCACGAAAGGGACCGAGCGGAAGGCCTCCTCGACCCGCTCGGCGACGCGGCGGCGGGTCTCGGCGTCGGGGCCGTAGATCTCGGCCAGCAGGGTGGCCATCACCGGTGGGCCGGGCGGCGGCTCGACGACCCTGAGCGACGCGCCGGATGGGACGGGGAGGGCGGCAATCCGTTGCCGCAGGTCCAGGGCGATCTGGTGGCTCGACCGCTCGCGCTCCCCCTTGGGGACCAGGTTGATCTGCACATCGCCGAGCTGCGGCTCGGCGCGAAGGTAGGAGTGGCGGACCAGCCCGTTGAAGTTGAAGGGGGCCGCCGCACCGGCGTGGGTCTGCGCCGAGACCACCTCGGGCATGCCGAGCGCCACCCGCGCCACGGCCTGCGCCGCCGCGTCCGTCGCCTCGACCGAGGAACCCTCGGGCAGGTCGATCATCACGGCCAGCTCGGACTTGTTGTCGAAGGGCAGGAGCTTGACGGTCACGTCCTGCGTGTAGAACAGCGCGAGCGACGCCCCCGTGAGCGCAATCACGGCGAGGAGGAAGGTCCAGCTCGCGGCCTTGGAGGACAGGACGGGACGGGCAACGGCGGCATAGGCGCGGCCGAGGACCCCGCCCGCCGCATGGGGACCGGCATGGCCGTGGACGGGCGCGTTCCCGGCGACCTTGAGCATGAGCCAGGGCGTCACGATCACCGCGACGAAGAAGGAGAAGATCATCGCCGCCGAGGCGTTGGCGGGGATGGGGCTCATGTAGGGGCCCATCAGGCCGGACACGAAGAGCATCGGCAGCAGGGCCGCCACGACGGTCAGGGTGGCGACGATGGTGGGGTTGCCGACCTCGGCCACCGCGTCCACGGCGGCGTCCCGGCGCGAGCGGCCGTCGCCCATGGCCCAGTGGCGGGCGATGTTCTCGATCACCACGATGGCGTCGTCCACGAGGATGCCGATGGAGAAGATGAGCGCGAAGAGCGACACCCGGTTGAGCGTGTAGCCCATGGCGTTCGCGGCGAAGAGGGTGAGGAGGATCGTCACCGGGATCACGACCGCCACCACCAGCGCCTCTCGCCGCCCGATGGCGAGCCACACAAGCGCGATGATCGAAAGCGTGGCGAGCGCGAGGTGGAACAGGAGCTCGTTCGCCTTCTCGTTGGCGGTCTCGCCGTAGTCGCGGGTGACTTCAATGTCGATCCCCTCGGGGATCAGGGAGCCGCGCAGGCCCTCGACACGTGCCAGCACGTCGTGCGCCACGGTGACGGCATTGGACCCGGCACGCTTGGCGACTGCGAGCGTCACGGCAGGCACCCGCACCGGCTGGCCGTCTTCGCCCCGAATGACCGTCGAGACGTAGAGGTCGGCGGTGTCCGTCGCGAAGGCCACATCGGCCACGTCGCGGACATAGACGGGCCGGCCGTCGCGCGAGGTCAGGAGGAGGTTGCCGATGTCGGCGGGCGTCTGGAGCGTCTCGCCCGCGACGACCTCGATCTGCTGCCCGCCCTCGCGCACGAGGCCCGCAGGGAAGGCCTGGTTGGCCGCGGTCACCTTGCCTGCGAGGCTCTGGAGCGTGACGCCGTAGAGCGCCAGCCGCTCGGGGTCCGGGGCCACGCGGATGGCGTCCCCGGTCTCGCCCACAAGATAGGTGAGCCCCACGTCCTCGACCTTGGCAACCTCGCCGCGGAGCTCGCGGGCGATGCGGGACAGGTCGGCGGGGGTGACATCGTCGGCCTCGCCGGGCCGGGGGGAGAGCGTGAGGGCCACGATGGCCACGTCGTCGATGCCGCGCCCGACGATCTGCGGCTCGGGGATGCCGACGGGGATGCGGTCCATGTTGGCGCGTACCTTGTCGTGGACGCGCAGCACCGCCGCGTCCGACGAGGTGCCGACCAGGAAGCGGGCCGTTACCATGACCCGGTCGTCGCGGGTCTGGGAATAGACGTGCTCCACCCCGTCAATGCCCTTGACGATGGTCTCCAGGGGCTCGGTCACCAGCTTCACCGCGTCCTCGGCCCGCAGCCCCGGAGCCGAGACGAGGATGTCCACCATGGGAACGGAGATCTGCGGCTCCTCCTCGCGCGGGAGGGTGGCCAGCGCCACGAGCCCCATGGCGAGCGCGGCGAGAAGGACGAGGGGGGTGAGCGCGGAGCCGATGAAGCTCCGCGTCAGATGACCGGCGAGCCCGAGCTTCATGGCGTGACCACCTCCTCGCCCGCCGATAAGCCCGTCAGGACCTCGACCCTGTCGCCGTCGCGCTCGCCCAGGACGACGGTCCGCTCGACCTCGCCGCCCGGCCCCTGCACTGTCACGAAGTCGAGCCCCGACCGGGCGGCGACCGCCTCGGCCGGGACCATGAGAGCCTCCCGCTCGCCCACGGGGACGCGGACGAGGAGGCGGGCGTCCACGAAGTCGGTGGGGAGGCCCTGGACCTCCACGTCGGCGATGACGCGGCCGTTCTCCACCTGTGGGTAGACCTTGGCGAGTCGGCCCTCGACCGGGGCCGAGCCGGTCTCGACCCGCAGCGTCGCGCCTTCCTCCAGCAGGGCGGCGTGGCGCTCCGGGATGGCGAGGCGCAGGAAGAAGCCCCCGCCGCCAATGGTAGCGACCGTCTCGCCGGCCATGACGACCGCGCCGCGCGTCACCGGCACGTCGAGGATCCGGCCGTCGAGGGGAGAAAGGATCGCGCCCTCGGCCTCCTGCTCCACGGCGACCTGCCGCTGCGCCTCGGTCGAGGCGATCTGGCCGCGCGTGACGTCGGCCTGCGTGCGGAGCTGGTCGAGCCGCTGCGTCGTGGCGACCCCCTGGCCCACCAGCGCCTCGCCCCGGGCCAGCTCCGCCTCGGCGTTCTCCAGTTGCGCCTGCAAGGCCTTGAGCTGAGCGTCCAGCGCCGAGATCTGGTAGCCGATCTTATCGTCGAGGATCATGCCCAGGCGCTGCCCGGCGGTGACCGTGTCGCCCTCGGAGACCAGGAGCTCCATGAGGACGCCGCCGATCCGGGCGCGGGCGGGGACGGTGTCCCGAGCCTCGACGCGGCCATAGACCGCCTTCCACTCGGGCACGGTCACGGGCGCGAGGACAAGGCTTTCGGCGGAGGCCGTCGTCGAGAGGAGAAGCGTCATCAGGGTGAGGGGAGTCAGGCGCATGGGTGCCTCCGGGTCAGAAGGCCGGGCCGGGCTTGATGCCGAGCGCCCGGAACAGCATCGCCGCCGGGCAGATCCCGGTGAAAGCGGACTGGATCAGGTTCAGGCCGACGAAGACCGTGAGCCAGACGAAGCCGGGATGGACGAAGGCGGTCAGCGCGACCGACAGGAGCACCATGGCTCCGGCGAAGGCGAGAACGCTGCGGTCGAGGGTCATGAGGCTCTCCTCTGCAAGTGTGTTGGCGGCTCGAAGCCCGTCGGCCACTGGGGACCGCATGGGGCCTTCGGTGCGGAGGCGGGGGGGACCCGCCTCCGCACCCTGTTCCGTCGGCTTGGGGATGCCGCCGGATTCTAGGGCGTGACGGGAAGGCCCTGCGCTTTCCAGGCCGAGAGGCCCCCGCCCATGTGCCGCTCGTGCGGCAGGCCCATCGACCGGCAGAGCGCGACCGCCTGGGCGGACCGGCTCCCGGCCAGGCAATGGAAGACGACGGGCTTGTCCTGCGGCAGGTCCTTGGCCGTCTCGCGCAGGCGGGACAGCGGTCGATGAACCGCGCCGCCGATGCGCTCCCGTGCCCATTCGCCGTCCTCGCGGACGTCCACGAGCGTGATCGCCTCGCCGGCCAGCAGGTCGCGCACCTCGATCGGGGTCAGCGTCGCCACCGCCGGTCGCCTTCTGAGTCCGAACATGACGGCCTCCATCTTCCATTTGCCTATTCGTATCTTCTAATATAATGATTGAAGTGGGGTTGCAAGCAGGTATCGCGCCCTGGCCATCGGTCCCGGCCAAAGCGGGCCCGACTTGAGAGGGGAGGAGACGGACATGGCACGCGTGGTGATCTTGGGCGCCGGCTTGGGGGGCGTCATCATGGCCTATGAACTGCGGGAGCGTCTGGGGCGCGAGCACGAGGTCGCGGTGGTCAACAAGGGCACACGATACTCCTTCGTGCCCTCGAACCCTTGGGTCGCCGTCGGTTGGCGCGAGCGCGCAGGCGTCGAGGTCGACCTCGCCCCCGTCTTCGCCAGGCGGAACATCCTGCTCCATCCCCAGGGGGCCGCCCGGGTCCATCCGGCCGAGAACCGGATCGAGCTCCTGGACGGTCGATCGGTGCCCTACGACTACCTCGTGATCGCCACCGGCCCGGAGCTTGCCTTCGATGAGGTCGAGGGCTTCGGCCCGGAGCGGCACACCCAGTCCATCTGCCACATCGACCACGCGCTAAAAGCCAAGGAGGCGTTCGGGCGCCTCGTGGCGAACCCCGGCCCCGTCGTCATAGGCGCCGCGCAGGGCGCGTCCTGCTACGGCCCGGCCTACGAGTTCGCCTTCATCCTCGACAAGGCGCTCCGCGACGCCAAGGTCCGCGACCGGGTGCCCATGACCTTCGTCACCGCCGAGCCCTACATCGGGCACCTCGGGCTCGACGGCGTGGGCGACACCAAGACCCTGCTCGAGAGCGAATTGCGCCAGCACCACATCAAGTGGGTCTGCAACGCCAAGGTCGAGAAGGTCGAGGCCGGGCGGATGCTCGTCTCCGAGCTCCAGGAGGACGGCTCGCTCGGGACCTCCCACGACCTGCCCTTCGCCTTCGCGATGATGCTGCCCGCATTCCGGGGCGTGGAGGCCGTGCGCGGGATCGAGGGGCTGACCAACCCGCGCGGCTTCATCCTCGCGGACCGGCACCAGCGCAATCCGGCCTTCGGGAACGTCTTCTCGGTGGGCGTCTGCGTGGCGATCCCGCCGGTGGGCAAGACCCCGGTGCCGGTGGGCGTGCCCAAGACCGGCTTCATGATCGAGAGCATGGTCACGGCCACCGCCCACAACATCGCCCGCCTGGTCGCGGGGCAGGAGCCCAACGCCGAGGCGACCTGGAACGCGGTGTGCCTGGCCGACTTCGGCGACGGGGGCGTGGCCTTCGTGGCGCAGCCGCAGATCCCGCCCCGGAACGTCAACTGGTCGTCCTCGGGCAAATGGGTCCACGCCGCCAAGATCGGCTTCGAGAAGTACTTCCTTTACAAGATCCGCAGCGGCAAGGCCGAGCCCTTCTACGAGCAGCTCGCGCTCCAGGTGCTCGGCATCGACAAGCTCAAGGCGATCCGCGTGGAAGAGGGAGCCTGAGGCGCCTCAGCGCGGTCCGGGTCTTGCTCGGACCGCGACCATGCCCGGCCCCTCGTGCGCGCTCTGCGGCCTTCCCCGAGGAGGCTCGTCCGGGTCCCCGTCCTCGGCCATCCGCATGATGCTGATGCCGAACTGCACGCCGGCGAAGATGATGCCGTGGAAGACGACGAGCATCACGCCGCCGAGCCAGCCCATGTCCGTTTCGAGCACGAGATGGCGCAGGCCCCCGACGTCGAGGGCGAGGAGCAGGGCCACGAAGGCCAGGGCCAGCGCGAAGCCGACGAGGACCTGCGTGATGTAGAGACGGATGAGCTTGGGCATGATGACTCGTGGTGGCGTTTCGACGGACGCGTTGCATTCCCTGGCGGCGGGACGGGGATCAGGAGGCGCGCGCCACCCATTGGGCGATCTGCCCGGCGCTCATGACGCCCGACTGGCGCGCGACCTCGCGGCCCCCCTTGAACAGGACCAGGGTCGGGATGGACCGGATGCCGAGCGCCCCCGAGGCCTCCCGCTCCGACTCGGTGTCCACCTTGAGGAACCGGGCCTGCGGGGCGAGCCGGGCCGCGGCCTCGGCGAAGGCCGGCGCCATCATGCGGCAGGGCCCGCACCAGGCGGCCCAGAAGTCCACGACCACGGGCAGGTCCGACCGCTCCACGGTCCGGCGCAGCACCTCGCCCGAGGCCTCGACCGGCGCGTCCGGAAACAGGAGCGCCTTGCATCGGGAACAGCGGGCCTGGGCCCAGTCCGTCGCCAGCCGGTCCTCGGGGACGCGGTTGACGGACTGGCATCCGGGGCAGACGACGTGGGTCATGGCAGGGACCTCAGCGGCAGTAGATGTCATAGAGAAGGGAGATGAGCTGCTTCGCTTCCTCGGAAGCCAAGCGGTAGTAGATGGTTTGGCCGTCGCGGCGCGTGGTCACGACGCCCAGGTCCCGAAGGCGGGCCAGATGCTGGGACAGCGCCGACTGGCCCAAGCCCACGGCTTCGGCCAGGGCACCGACCGACATCTCGGTGTCCATCAGGCGGCAGAGGGCCATCAGGCGCTTCGTGTGCCCCAGCGCCGCCAGGAGCCGGGCCGCCTGGTCGGCCTTGCCTTCGAGGATCTCGATCTCGGAGGCGGGCGAGCGGCAGAGCGTCGGCTCCACCGGATCGGGGGCGTCGTCCTTCATGAGCTTCCTTCCCTGCTCCGCGCCGCATCGGCCGGGCGACCTCTGTGGAATGACATAGGACGGTTGCCGGGACTCCGCAGGGTGGGGAACGGCGAACGCCAGCCTGGCTCGATCCGCCGGGCCCAGGTGGTCCGTGCCGATCCAAGATCGACGGGCCTTCGCGTCAATCGCACCTTTGGGATCAGGCTCTGCGGCAGGTGTCGATCCCGAACGGCAGGTAGGCCGGGCAGACCCGCACGAGGCCTGTCAGGACCAGCACGACCCCCACGGCGGCGAGGAGCCATCGCCAACCCCCGAGCGAGACCGCAACCGAGGGAACGGCGAGCGTCAGGGCGAGAAGCACCAGGCCCAGGATGATCCGGACCGTGCGATCGAGAGAGCCCACATTCTGCATGATGTCCTCTGGAGTGACTTGCATCCGACATAGCCTAATTATATTAGATTATTCTAACATGCAAGGGCAGCCAGGAGAATCCTGAGGCCCGAAGCCATACCCGCGGTCGCGCCGTGAAAGCTTCGGCTTCGGCCCGGAGGCGCGTGGCACGGTGGGATGCCCTCGCCGGAGGTGGGCTCTCAAGGCTGCCCGCCGCAGTCCGCGAACCGGGCCGGGTGAAACCCACAGGAGCGGGGACGACGCAGGGGCCGGCCGCATGCCCTGCCGGCAAAGCCCATCCGCAACCTCGCTCGATCAGCTCCCACTTGCGCGGATCACGATGGTGGCCACTCTGCTGGGATGGATGCACAATCGGCCGCCCCACGGACGCGCTCGGGGGCGACGTCATGGCGGTTCCGGGCGGCAGAGCATGGCGTCCCAAGCCTCAAGCTCCGCATGGCCGTGGCCGCGACGACTATGGCGGCTTGGCGACTCCTCTGCCGTGGGACGTCCTTGCGCGGGTGACGGCCGACTCCATGCGACCTGAATCTGGATCAAGGACGGAGATTTCGAAGGCGAGGGGAACCGTTGCGGCCTGCGAGTGCTGACAGGGACGGAGCGGGAGAGGCGCGGTCGCACAAGCGGCCCCCCTGCCTGGAGGAGGCGGGTCGCGCGTATTTCGGAAGTGCGGCTTGGCGCGCGAGGGGCCGATTGTTCGCTTGCCGGGGCGATGACTGGGCGGTCAAAGTGAAGGACTTCGTCAGTTTACCGAAGGTGGATCATGGGTGATGGGTCGCGGGAGATGGACTGGAGGGCGGGGTCCAGGTCCCGTGGCTTCGAGGGTTCCGAGCAACCTCGACGAGGGTTCGCCAACACGTTCCAGCGTCCCTCGGACGCAGCGAGCGGGCAGGGCGCGCAGTTCATACGCCGGATCTATACCGCAACGGCCTTCACCCGGGCTTGGTCGACGCCAGTGCGCATCGCGATGGGCCTCCTGCTCATCGTTGGAGCGGTGATCGCACGCCTGGCCGCCCGGGATCTTCTGGATGTTGCGCCCAACCTTCCCGTCCTGATCGCGCTGGTGATCGGCGCGATTGCCTTCGGGCGGGCGGCAGCCACCATCATCTCGGCGGTCTGGGTCCTCCTCCTGGCTTTCCGCTTCTTCGGGACCGAAGCCCTCGCTGCGCCCGGAGCTGCCGAAGCCCTCCTGCTGCTCCTCTCCCTGGCCCTGGCCATTGCCATCGGATGGCTCATCGCCTCGCTCGCCTGGGCGCTCGACAACCTCGAGCGGAGCGAAGCCGAGCTCCAGGCCAGCCATGATCGCCTGGTGGGCATCCTCGACGCGCTTCCGATCGGCGTGTCCCTGCGCGAAATGGCTCCAGGGGCCGGGCCGGTCGTGAATGCCGCGGCGTCCCGGATCCTCCGGGGAGCCGGCCCGCAGGCGGGTGGCCCGAGCGGCATGGGCGCATGGGAGAGCTACGACCGGCAGGGTCGCCGCACCCCGGGCGAAGCCTATCCCGCGGCGCGGGTCTTCACCACGGGCGAGCCCGCCCAGGGAGAGTTCCGCTTCCGGCGGGGCGACGGCACTCTCGCCTGGGTTCGGGTGATCTCCGCGCCGCTCCGGGACCGATCGGGCCGCATGGTGGCCGTGGTGACCGCGCTCGTCGACATCGATCGCAAGATGCGCCTGATCGAGCACCAGGGCTGGCTGGTGGCCGAGCTTGCCCATCGGACGCGCAACCTCATGGCGGTCGTCCAGGGCCTGGCCACGGCCACCCTGGCCCGGGCGACAGACCTGGACGTCTTCCGCACCATCTTCCTGGGCCGGCTCCAGGCCCTGGCGGCGGCGCATTCTCTCTTCCTCAAGGCAGAGGAGAAGGGTGTCGAACTCCGCGAGCTCATGGGGGAGGTGCTGGCGCCCTTCGGCGGCACGGCCCGGCTTTCCATGGAAGGACCGGAAGTGCGGATCGCCTCCCGCCAGGGCGTGGCGCTGGCTCTCGTGCTGCACGAGATGGCCACCAATGCCGCCAAGTACGGTGCCCTGAGCCGGCCAGAGGGCGCGCTCCGGGTTGCCTGGACCATCCACGCGCCCCTCGACGGCGTGGTCGAGCCTCCGCTGCTGCACCTGTCCTGGGCCGAGACGGGGCTCGGCGCCGCGCCGCAGATGGCGCGGGAAGGCTTCGGCCTGAAGCTCATCCGCCGGTCGGCCGAGAACGACTTGGATGGGACGCTGGAGCGGCAGGTCGAGGACGACGGGTTCACCTGCGTGCTGCGGTTTCCCTTGCTGCCGGACCGGCTGCTCCTGCCGGAGCCGGAGCCGGAGCCGGACCTTGCCCGGAGGCAGTAGGCCCGCAGTCCCGGGCAGGCCGCGTCGCTCCAAGGCTCATCGGCATGTCCTTGCCTTCGATGCCGCGCCCGAACGCATGACCGTACCCCCGAGGTGCTCGATCAGCGCCGAACCTGCCTCGGGCCTCCGATCGGCCTGATCGAGCAGGGAATGGTACAGGGGCCCTCCGATGCTGCGAAAGGAGACTGTCCTCGCGGGGTCAGCCCGAGGGCGCTCGCCAGTCGTAGCCGTCGAGCCGCCAGCTTGGTCGGAGTTCACGCCCTGATTGCAGCAGCAGGATGGTCAGTGGCAGCCAGGATGGCGGGACGCCCCGAGCGGCGAGCCCGGTTGGCCTGCCGCCCCTTCGGATGCGGCGATCCAGATCCGGCTGCCGGCGAGGGCGTCCTCCGGGCGGCCCTGGGGAAAGGCAAGCGGGCGAACGCCATCGCCCAGGAAGGCCTCGAACGGCAGCCGTGTCGGGAAGGGTCCCAGTAATGTCCTGACAGGGGCGGCCGGTCCCGTCACCGCGCTCGGCATTCCGCCAGCGCCGCCCGGCAGGCCAGCGCGGTCATCGGGCCTGCGATCACGCGGAACTGCCCCCTATCCTCCTCGGCACGCACCTGCCGTAGCGGCCGGTGTGTGAGGGAGACGACGCCAGGAGCGCAGGCGTGAGAACCGCGTCAACGCGCCCGAGGCATCGCGCCTTACATGAGTCTGGCGGGCGTCAGGGCGCTCGCCCCAGGGCGCGACAAGAAGGGTAACCCCTGTGCCTGACGACCGAGCGGTCATGCAACACCTTGAGGCAGCTGCGCGGACTGACAAAGGGCCGGGAGTCAGACGTTCCCGCACCTATGCCGCCGTGCCGTCTCGTCGCTGCGCATCGCACCCGCCGGCTCGACTTAAGCCTCCACGAGCACCTCGAATCCGCCAAAGATCATGCGCTTGCCGTCGAAGGGCATGTCCTCTGCCTTCATCTCCTCGTCGTTCATCATCTGCGCCCAGGCCCCATCCCGAGTGGCCTTGTCCGGCCACCAGACCCAGGAGAAGACGACCGCCTCGTCGTCCTTCCGCTGAACCGCCCTGGAAAAGGACGTCACCTGGCCCTCGGGCACGTCGTCGCCCCAGGTCTCCACGCAGCGCAGCGCGCCATGGCGTTTCATGATCGCGCCCATGCGGGCGGCATGCTCGCGGTAGATGTCCTTGTTGGCGGCGGATACCGCAGCGACGAAGCCGTCGATGTAGGCCATCCTGGATCTCCCTCATCAGCCGAGAAAGCGAGGTCCGGGTTCAACCATGTGGAGTTGCCGGGCCGAAGTCTTCTCCAGACTAGCACACATGGGCGGTGACGGGGGCGAACACTCGCCCCCCGGCTGACAGATGGCGAATCCTGGCCGGGACGTTCCGCCAGTTGTCATGCCGCTCTATGCGACAGGTGACGGGCGCCGGTGGCATGACCTGCGCCGCACGCCGACGTCCGAGTGGACTGGACCGATTCGACCGGCTGAACATGGAACTGGCCGGAACAGTCGCAGCGAGCCGTTACGCCGAAGGTGCGGCAGCATGCTGCACCTGAGCGATGGGAGCGGCATCGATCTCCTCCGCGTGAGTGGCCTTAGGGCGGGAGAAACGGTTTGGGACAATGCCGGGCTCCGGCCCTGGAAGCTGCGCGTTCATCCGGGGCCCCTCTCGTGATCCTCCCTGTGCTTGGCGGGGGTGAAGGGCCCTCTGCGTCGCATCACACCTGCTCCTGTCCGGACTCGGCTCGAATCCTGCAAGGATCGCGGGTCTCCGCCTCCGCAACGCCGGGCAAGCATAGCCTGACGCTGCACGGTCTGCTGCGCGGGACCTCGACGAGGAGCATGGGCTGCGATCCTAGCAGGCGACGGACCAGAGCAAGGCCAGCAGGCAGAGAAGGACCAAGGCAAGCGGCCCGAGCCGGGTCCGCCGTTGGCGTCCGGAGGACCGTCGTGCGTGGCGTGCTTGGACGCAGCCGGAGATGGTCGCAGGAGCCGCGTTGGCGATCATCGCGACGTTGCTGCCCAGGACGAAACAGCCCAGGACAGCCCAGCCCGGGAAACCTGCCCACCAACTCAGGCCCGCGGTGAACATCCCCACGATGACGGCGACAAGCAGATGACCAGCCAGCATGCAACCCCCGCCACCAAATCGGCCCGCCAAGTACGTGGTGGAGCCGCCCCCCGCATAACAACCTTAGGTTGAACTCCTAGGACGCTGGGGCAGCGCTGCAAGGGCGAGGCTCAGCGTTCCGTGAGGGGCGCGATACGGTGGGGCACCCTGCTCGGCCGACGTGCAGCGTGTGATTGCGCCATCTTGCGGTTGTGACCCAAGCAGGGGCGCATCGAGACGACCCTCCAAGATACGGCTCCAAGTCGAAGCCAGCTCGCCTGAGCTTGGCTCGATCACCCTGTCGCGGCGTCGGGGCGACCGGTCTCCTCCTGCTGCCGCCAAACTCTTTGGAACGCTCCGCCTTCCGCCGTGTTGTGCTGCAGCGCAGCGGAGTCCGGCGTGAGCGAGTGCAGCCATGGCCAAGATCGAGAACATCAGCTTCCGGGGCATGACAGGCTATGTCCAGGTCGTCGGCCAGCCCGACGACGACAAGATCCCCGTTCCCGGGCGGTATCAGCGCGGCTCCTTCGCGGGTCGGGCGGTGGAGCGCTTCGAGCTTCGGGCCGGCGATCACTGGCAGGGGGATCGCTCGTCCGACGCCCGAAACCATCGGGAGCGGGTCGAGTTCCGCGACGAGACCATGGTCCGTGTCTCGCGACGGGCGGAGTGGTTCCGGCAGTCCTGGGACATCCTCATCAATTCGGCCGAGTACACCGAGATGAGCCCCAAGCAGACCCATGGCCAAGTCTTCGACGAGAAGAACGGCTATCCGATCCTCTTCATGCGCCGCGAGAACGGCGTTCAGGAGATCCTGGTGAACTCCAAGATCGAGGGGGGGCCGGCGGGCCTGCGCCTGCCCGTGCCCTTCGTGCTGGACGCCTGGAACTGGTACACCCTCGACGTGCTGCCCCGTCCCGGCGAGAACGCGGCATCGTTTCAGCTGTCGCACAACGGCGTCCCGGTGGCGGCAATGACCGGCATCTCCCTGATCGAGCGCGACGCGAAGCACCTCTATTGGAAGCACGGCGTCTATCGTTCAGACATGGACCTGTGGGCGGAGGCCCACCCCGGCGTGCCTGCGCCGACGCTGGTGGCCTACTACTCCCGTGTGTCGCGTGTCCCCCTCTACGAGGGGAGAAGTGTCCCCTGACTCCTGTCGAAGAGGGATGCTGGCAAGCGGATTCGGTCTGGGCCGGACACGGGGGCTTGCGATCCATCCACCATGGACGGGGTGCGTGAAGGGTCGTCGCGGACATCGCTGCGGCGGGCGCCGCCCCATGTGATTCCGGGCAGATGTTCGACTCCGCTCGCGCGGGCCGCGAGCAGAAGCACAATCCTCTCCGGATATCAGCCTGCGCCGGCCCCTGGTCTTGGCCGGGGACGAATGGCGAGGGCGAGTTCGACCGCCCCCAGGGCCAGACGGACGCGGCCGGGCGCGGCGATGTAGCGGCGCTCCCATCGGGGGGCGAAGGCCTGCTTGAACTGATCGAGGCCGCAGGACGCCCGGGTCAGGCGACGCGCCCAACGCGCCGGCAGGCCGGACAGTCCGAAGGACGACTCGGGCACCGCGGCCAAGGACAGGCGTGGGACCTCCTCCGCCGCCGCTTGCCGGACGGCCGCCACGACGAGAGCATAGAGCGTTCCGTCGGGTGCATCGTCCCTCGACCGCATCAGGTCCAGCGCCCATTCCCGGAGGCTGGCATGAAAGGTGACGAAGGCCAGGAGCCGGCCCGACGCATCGCGCGCGAGCGCCACCCGCTGCCCCGCCACATAGTCGCGGGCCCAGCGCCCCATCGAAAGCCCCCGTTCGCCGCCCATCCGCCGCACCCAGATGTCGGACACGGCCTCCATCTCCGCGAAGGGCAGGATGTCGGGCCATTCGACGACGACCTCGGCCTTCTCAGCCGCTCGGAGCTTGCGCCGGAGCCGGGCAAGGGCGCTTCCCGAGGTGTGGAAGCGGGCCGGGTCGAGGACGGCCTCCCGCGCCACGGGGAGGACGGCCCAGCCCGTCGCTCGGGCCGCGGCGGCGAGACGTGGTTCCGCCTTGTAGAGAAGCGGCCAGAGCGCTTCCCGGGCGGTCAGCTCTCGGGCTGCGGCGAGGCTGTTTGAGGCCGACGTGGCATGGTCGCTGGACGAGAGGGGCTGACCCAGGAAAAGGCGACTGCCCGTCATCGCCCTGCTGGCCCAGACCAGGCCCCTTCGGCATCCAACCAGGCCCAGGTCGCCTTGGCGGACGAGTTGCACCTCGGCCCGGGCCAGAGCGCCGAGATCCCGCTCGGCCAGTGGAGGCACCGGAGCCAGGGCCGCCTCGGCTTCCGGCTCCAGGAGCGAGGGCCCGAGCAGGGACCAGACGCCGCCGCAAAGGGCCGGAAGGGCATAGGCCACGAAGCGGAAGGCCAGCAGGCTGGCCAGGAGATCGTGCCCCTCCAGTCCCGGCAGGTGGAGCGCCATCGTGGCCTCGAAGGGACCGGCCCCGGCCGGGCAGCCGGACGCCAGTCCCGCGCCAAGGCCCAGGAGGAAGGCCGGGAGCAGCATCAGGAGATCGGGCCGGGCGGTCGCGGGCAGGAGGGCCCAGAAGGCCAGGCACAACGCGAGGCAGTCGAGGCTCACCCAGGCCCCGAGGCGCAAGAGCGTCAGCCCGCCCGGCCTGCGCAGGCCGAGGATCGTCGGCCCGGAGACGGAGCACAGGGCCACCCCGGCGAGAAGCACGGCGACGAGGGCGATGCGCGCCTCGCCGCGGTAGCCCGTCTCCGGGCCGAACGCCGCCGCGCCCAGTGTCAGGAGGGACAGCCCCGCGAAGAAGGCCAGCGTGATCCCGGCCGAGATCGCGAAGGACTGCCCGACCGATAGGCTGGGCAGGAGACGCCGGCGCACGACCGCGCCCACGAATGGTCCGAATCCGACCGTCTGCGCCACCGCGGCCGCGGCCATCGCGGCCCCGCGGGCGCGCCGGGGCTCGGGCCGGAGGCCCAGGTGCGCCACGATGGCACGCTCCTGCGCGGCCGCCGCGACATAGGCCACCAGGGTCGCAACGAGGCCGCAGAGCCACTGGCCGGTCGACAACTCGCGGAGGCTCTCCGAAAGTTCCGCGACGTTGATCTGCCCGATCCACTCGGCCCCGAACCAGACCAGCGGGACCACGACGGCAAGCGGCAGCACAAGCTGTGCCAGGCGCCGATTCTGGAAGCGCGCAGGGCGCCGGATCGTGAACACGATGAGGACCTCAGGGCCAAGGGTTGCCCCTTCCTTCCGCCGACAAACTTGAGGTGCCCTTAAGATCGGCCGTCGCGCGGCGTCATTCGGTAGGATTGGTTATTGATCTCTTCAGCACGGGACAGGGCCCATAGGTCTGGGACCGGTCCTCTCGGAGAGCGGCCCCGATCCGGCGGAACGCGTCGCGGGACTCGGGCGTCCAAGTCGCAGCGACGTAGATGTGGATGCCGCCCGGCACCTCGACGTATTCGATGGGGTGACCCGCCGCCTCCGCCCTGTGCGCGAAGGTCCGGGCGTCCACGACCAAGAGGTCGTGGCGGCCTTGGAAGAGCAGGATTGGCGGCAGCCCCTGCAGGTCGGCATGAAGAGGGCTCAGGTGCGGGGCGGCTGGATCGGCCCCGTTCGCCCAAAGCTCGCCCGCGCGGCGGAGCATCCCGATTCCGAGCATCGCGTCCCGGGGCTCGACGGCTTCGGCGGCCGGATCGGCCAGCGCGAGGTCAAGCCAAGGCGAGAAGAGGACAAGACGGGAGGGCAGAGGCAGCCCGACTTCGCGGAGCAGGAGGGCGAGCCCGACGGCCAGGCCGCCCCCGGCCGAGTCCCCGGCCAGGACGGGTCGAACACCCGGGGTGGCGACGAGCAAATCGCAATGCGCCGCGATCAGGAACCGGAAGGCCTCGCGGTGGTCGCTCTCGGGCGCGAGCGGGTAGAGCGGGAGGGAAACCGTTGCGCCTGTGGCCCGGATCAGGCGAGCCACGACCCACCAATGCGGACGGATCAATGGCCAGACGTAGCCGCCACCGTGCAAGTACATGATGTGCGTGCCTGTCCCGCCTGTGCGAGGGCGGGCGGTCAGGATGGTGCGCCCCCGCACCTCGCGCCGCGACAGGTCGCAACGGGTGTGGAACCAGGCCGGAGGGATGGCCTCGGGAGGCTTGGTTCGCAGGAGCGCTGGGTGTCCAAGACGCTTGCCCCGGAGCCGAAGCGCCAGTTCCGTGAGCCGCATGGCGAAGCTGGGGAAGGGCATGGGGATGCTCTGACGTCTAGGGCCTGTACTGGGGAGAGCGTAGAAAAACGACTAGGGCCGATGGGGATGCCGCTGTGACCATCGGCTAGCGCGGTCATCCGTATGATGGATGACGCCGTGCGGGGAGTTATTGGGCGTCGGCTGGAGCCGATCCCGGCGGCTCTATCGTCTCCAGCGCGGCGGCGCATAAGCCCGGTCCATGTGGTAGGCGTGCCGGTCCCTGGCGCTGTGGTTCATCCGGAGCCGAGCCTGTACCTCGGGCCGCAAAGCAGGTCCCGAAACTATCGATGCAGCAGGGGGGGGCCGGCAGGTTGACGCCCAGATCCTGCCGCCGGCCCCGCAAGCCGACCAACTGAGCGGCGGCGACGCCTTCCCATCGCCGGCAACGCCTCGCTGCCCAAGACGGCCCGTTCTCCAACCGAGGTCGCCGTCGAGACAGGCCCCCACCGAGACCTGCTCACGACCATTGTCGCGCACGCTTTCGGGCCGTCCCCCAGCCCTAGCCAGTCGGGAAAAGCGGCACGCGGCCTCCCGTCCCATCCCAACTTGCCCGCAGTCGAACTAGCTGTTCCCGTGGCGCTCGCGGAATCGCCATACGGCAGGAGCCCGCACTGTGATCGACTGCTACGTGCCGAGTTGCCACCAAGATTCGCCAGGTCAGTGATGGGCAGTCCGCCCGACAAAGTGTGATCTGGCATCAGCCTTTAGCGAGATGGCGCCACCACTTGCGCGGAAGGCCCGCCCAGCTGATGCAAGCAGGCCCGCCTTTCACAGAGGCCATGGTCTTAAGACCGTCCCTGCCGTGACCGGCAGGTCCGTTTCGAGTTCTGCCCTTTCAAGACGCCGTCTGGAGGACGACCGCCTTGCGGGTGAACTGGGCGTCGAGTTCGTCCTCGTCCGACATGGCGGTCAGGTCGAATGCAAAGCCGCGCGCCGAGGCGGCCTTGGCTGCCGTGGAGGGGGTGGGGCGTGGCGCTGCTTGGACCGGGCTGGCTTCTCTGGAGATCGTGCTCTCCTCCTTACCCGTGCGGAAGAAACCCATTCCCGAGCGAAGCACCTCGGCCTGCGCCGCCAGTTCCCCGGCGGTGGAGGACACCTGTTCGGAGGCCGAGGTGTTCTCCTGGGTGACTTGGTTGAGCTGCTCGACGGCCAGTGCGACCTGGGCCGCGCCGGTGGCCAGTTCCTGGTTGGCCGTGGAGATCTGCGACACGAGCCCGGCGGTGCGCTCGATCTCGGGCACGAGGCCCTCGATGCGCCGCCCGGCCGTCTCGGCGACCTGCACGGTTCGGGTGGAGAGCTGACCGATCTCGCGTGCCGCGCCCTGGCTGCGCTCGGCGAGCTTGCGCACCTCCGAGGCCACCACCGCGAAGCCGCGCCCCGCGTCGCCGGCCCGCGCCGCCTCGACGGCGGCATTGAGGGCGAGAAGGTCAGTCTGGCGCGCGATCTCCTGGACCACCTGGATGCGCTCGGCGATGGTCCTGACCGCGCTCACGGCCTCGTTGACGGCCTCGCCCGACAGCCGCGCCTCCTGGGCAGCGCGCGTCGCCACGCCCTCGGTCTCGCTGGCGCTGTGGGCCGTCTGCTTGATGTTGGCCGTCATCTGCTCGACGGCAGCGGACGCCTCCTCGGTGGAGGTGGCTTGCTCGGTCGCTCCCCGAGAGAGCTGCTGCGCCGTGTCCGCCATCTGGCCCGACCCCGACGCCACTTGGCGGACGCTGGCCGTGGCCTCTCCCACGACGCCGCGCAGCTTCAGGGTCACGTCGTTCAGGCTCGAGAGCAGGTCGGACACCTCGTCGTTGGTCCGGATCTCCGCCGTCTCCCGGAGGTCGCCCGAGGACAGGCGGCGCAGCGCCGTCTGGGCCTGGCCCAGCCCGCGCGACAGCGACACGAGGGTCCACAGGGCGCTCAGCAGGCCCAGGGCCACGGCGCCGACGGTGGCCATGAGCATCAGCATCCGGCTGCGCTCGAAGGCGACGGTCGCATGCTCCGCCTCCTGGTTGAGGACGTTTTCCAGTTCCTCGTCGGCGGCGTCGATGATGTCGCGCATCGCGTTGAACTGCGCGTCCAGATCGGAGAGGCTCCGGCGGGCCAGCGCCTCGTGGTTGGCCGGAGCGGTCTGTGCGAGTTCCCGCGCGAGACCCAAGGACGCGTCCTTCCAGCCCGCGAACTGGGGCCAGAACTGCTCCATCATGGCTTGGGACCAATCGGCGTCGACCAGCTCGGCGTACTTGGTCATGCGCTCCTCGATCTGCCCGATGTTCTCCGCCTGGGACTCGAGCTGGGCCTGGAAGTCCTCGGACCCGGGCGTCAGCGAGAGAAGGCTGCGCTCGGCCACGAGCGCCTGCTGGGCATCGCGGTCGGCGTTCAGCACCAAGCCCTGGGCGGGCACGAGCACACCGGCGATGTGCGAGACCTGACCGTTGTAGATCTGCAGCTGCAAGATGCCGAATGATGCGACGCCGACGAGTGCCACCGCGAGGACGCCGAACGAGCCGGCGAGCTTGAGCTTGAGGGTCAGGCGCATGGGACGGTCCTATCGTGAATAAAAATGGCGGCTGCCAAGGTGGCGTGAAGCCCAAGATGCGCTGGATTCCCTTAAGATCCGGTTCACGGCGGACCAAGTCCGAGCGGATCGTCCCAGAAAGTTAGACAGAGCCCCTGCGCCGGATCGGCCGTCCTTAGGTGGGCTGGGGGCGAGCGCGACCGTCTGGCGAGGTGCTGGCTGTTCCTTGACGGCCGGGTGCCTGCCAACGCTCCAGCAGATTCGCAGGATGACCGGGCGGCCGCGAGCCGATCTTGGTCGCGACATCGCCGGCATGGCGGCCCTCGATCCGGTCAGGGTCGGGGCGGTCAGGCGCTGGCGACCGTCAGGATCTCGGGCCCGGGCGCATGGGATCGGTCCACGGGGGAGCCGCCATGTGGCGCCATGACCCGCCGCCCGGTTCAACGGGTATGTTGAACG
>Ga0210040_10003537_pt1 | contig 21046 bp, 16 predicted proteins | sample CryGeyCG12114_NA_FD_185462 | JGI IMG/M metagenome (GOLD analysis project Ga0210040, IMG submission 185462) | Groundwater microbial communities from aquifer - Crystal Geyser CG19_WC_8/21/14_NA (SPAdes) (version 2) | ecosystem: Environmental > Aquatic > Deep subsurface > Groundwater | place: USA... | reverse complement strand
CACTCCTCGGCCGGCACGTCGCTGAGAGCGCGCAGCAGCTCCTGCCCGGCCATCCCGGGGGCGACGACGGCGCCGGCCGGCAGGGCCCGGGCCGCCGAGGCGGCGATGACGCCGTCGCGCCGGGCCACCGGCACGTCGGCCACGGCCACCGGGTCGAGCACCGCGACCGGCTCGCCGGAGACCCCGGTGAGCACGACGGGGGTGCCCTCCCCGGCGCGGGCGCTGGCCGCGAGCGCCTCGGTGAGGGAGGAGCGGGCCGGCACCGAGACGGCCGGGCGGGCCAGGGCGGCGACCGTCGCGGCCGGCGCCCGGCGGCGGATGCGCGCGCCCTGCAGGGCGGAGCCGGCGCTGGCCCACAGCAGCGCGCCGAGCACGCCGGCCCAGACGGCGGTGAAGAGCGAGGGCCGCGAGCCCTGCAGCAGCGGCCAGCCGAGGGCGACCACCGGCACGCCCAGCGCCACGACGCGGCCCACCCAGCCCGCGGCGACGGTGCCCAGGTCGCGGTCGCCGCTGGTGCGCCAGACCACGGCCTCGAGCAGCCGCCCGCCGTCGAGCGGGAGGCCGGGGAGCACGTTGGTCAGCGCCACGAAGCCGTTGGTGATCGCCAGGGCCAGCAGCAGCAGGCGCCCGAGCGGCTCGGGGTCGACCACCGCGAGCGCCGCCCAGGCGAGCAGCGCGAGGACCCCGTTGGACGCCGGGCCGGCGATCGCGATGGCGAAGCTGCGGCCGGGGGTCGCGACGTCGTGCTCGAACTGCGTGTGCCCGCCCCACAGGGTCAGGACGATGCGGCTGGCCGGGATGCCGAAGGCCTGCGCGGTCAGGGCGTGGGCGAGCTCGTGGACGAGCACCGACAGGCACAGCAGGAGCGCGTAGCCGAAGGCCACGAGGTAGGCCACGGGGCCGATGCCGGGGTCGGCGCGAACGACGAGCGGCGCGAACGTGAAGGTGATCACCGCCGCGATGACGAACCAGGACCGGGCGACCAGCACCGGCACCCCGAGCAGGGTCCCGACCCTCATCCCCTCCGAGCGCACCGGCGCCTCGCCCTCGTGCTGCTCCGTCGCGCTCACCCGTCCAGGGTACGGGCCGGACTGTCGGTGCCCGGGCCTACCGTTGGGGTCATGTCCTCCCCGAGCACGCCGCTGGCCCCCGCCCCGCGGCAGCGCACGCGCCCGAGCCGGGGCACCGGGCCCTCGCTGTCCCCCTCCCGCGCGTCGGACTTCGTCCAGTGCCCCCTGCTCTACCGCCTCCGCGTCATCGACAAGCTGCCCGAGCCGCCCAGCCCGGCGGCCGTGCGCGGCACCGTCGTCCACGCGGTGCTGGAGCGGCTGTTCGACCTGCCCGCGGCCCAGCGGACGCCGGCCGCGGCCGCCGAGCTGCTCGCGCCGCAGTGGCAGGAGCTGCGCGAGAGCGAGCCGGAGCTGGCCGCGCTCTTCGACGACGCCGCCGAGCAGGAGTGGCTGACCTCGGCGGCCGCCCTCATCGAGCGCTGGTTCTCCCTCGAGGACCCCACCCGGCTCGAGCCGGCCGAGCGCGAGCTGCTCGTCGAGGTCGACCTCGAGTCCGGGCTCCGGCTGCGCGGCTACGTCGACCGCCTCGACGTCTCCCCCGCCGGCGACCTCCGGGTGGTCGACTACAAGACCGGCCGCTCCCCGGGCGAGGGGTTCGAGGCCAAGGCCCTGTTCCAGATGCGCTTCTACGCCCTCGTGCTCTGGCGGCTGCGCGGCGTCGTGCCGGCGATGCTGCAGCTGGTCTACCTCGGCGACGGCCAGGTGCTGCGCTACTCCCCCAGCGAGCCCGAGCTGCTGGCCACCGAGCGCAAGGTCGAGGCCCTGTGGCAGGCCATCGCGCGGGCCACCGAGACCGGCGACTGGCGCCCCCGCCGCAGCAAGCTGTGCTCCTGGTGCGCGCACCAGTCGCTGTGCCCGGTCTTCGGTGGCACCCCACCGCCGCTCCCGGGTGCCACACTGTCCGCCGACTGACCCCGCCGTGCAGCGTCGTCCAGCGCCGCTCGACGCCGACGGCGCGGGTCCGGCGGCGGGTCCGGCGAGAGAGCTCGGGAGGGCAGTTCGGGTGGAACGCTCCAGGAAGCGCACTGCCCGGCCGATGATCCTCTCGTGAGCGATCGGCAGACCGGCCGTGCGCGGGGCCCGCAGCGGCACGCCCCGCGGTCGAGGCGACCCGCGGTGCTCACGGCGAACCCTGCCATCTCGGTGCTCAGCGGCTGGCTGTTCGTCGCCACCGGCGCCCTGGTCATCGTCAGCACCTTCACGCCCTCCGGCGTGTCCGGCCGCGACCTGGTGTGCGTGCGGGCGGTCAACCTCATCGCCCTGCTGGCCGGCCTCTACGTGCTGCTGCGCCGCCGCGCCGCGCCGCCGTGGCTGCCCCATGTGATCACCTTCGGTGGCGTGGTGCTCATCACCACGGCCCTCACGGGCTCCGGCGGTGGCGTCAGCGCCGTCGCCTACGCGTCGGTCTACTGCCTCGCCCCGGGGTACGCCTTCCTCATCCTCCCGCGGCGCGCCGCGGTGGGCCACATGGTGGCCACGGTCGCCGTCGGCGCCCCGGCGCTGGCCCTGCAGCCCGGGGTCGGCCGGGCCGAGCAGATCGTCATCTGGGGCGTGGCCCTGCTCCTGGCTGCCGTGGTCGGCTGGCTGGCCCGCGCCCTCGAGCAGGCCGAGGCCGACTCCCTCACCGGCCTGGCCAACCGCCGCGGCGTCGAGCGGGCGCTGCAGGAGGCGATCGCGTCCACCGGCGACGGCGGGCGGCTGTCGTTCGCGGTGCTCGACGTCGACCACTTCAAGGCCTTCAACGAGGACCGGGGCCGCCCCGCCGGCGACCGCCTGCTCGTGCAGATCGCCGCGGCGTGGGCGCCGCTGGTGCCCGCCGGGGCGACCCTCGGGCGGATGACCGCCGACGAGTTCGGCCTGGTCCTGCCCGGGATGTCCGCCGAGCGCGCCAGCGATCTCGTCGCGCGGCTGCAGAGCGAGCTCGTGGCCGGCGCCACCTGCTCGGCGGGTGTCGCGGCGCGCGAGCCCGCGGAGTCCGCCTCCATGCTCGTCGCCCGCACCGACTCCGCCCTCTACAGCGCCAAGCGCGACGGCCGCGCGCGGGCCCACCAGCACCCCGGCGCCGGGCGCGACGGCCACGCGGTGCTCGAGGCCCTGGCTCGCCGCGAGTTCGTCGTCCACTACCAGCCGATCGTCGACCTGGGGTCGGGGGCGACCGTGGCCGCCGAGGCGCTCGTGCGCTGGCAGCACCCCGACGGCGGCCTGCTGCCCCCCGTGGAGTTCCTCGCCGACGCCGAGCACTCCGGCGCCATCGTCGAGCTGGGCCGCTGGGTGCTCGAGGAGGCGTGCCGGGAGGCGGCGTCCTGGACGCCCGTGGACGGCGTCCTGCCCTACGTGACGGTCAACGCCAGCGGCCGGGAGCTCCAGGACCCCGCCTACGCCGCCACCGTCGCCCAGGCCCTGCGCGACAGCGGCCTGCCCCCGCAGCGCCTGGTGCTGGAGCTGGTCGAGAGCCACTACGACATCGAGTCGGTGCACCTCGCCGGCAACCTGCACAAGGTGCGCGCGATGGGGGTGCGCACCGCCATGGACGACTTCGGCGTGGGCTACTCCAGCCTCCACCGCCTGCGGCGTGCCGGGGTCGACATCCTCAAGATCGACCGCTCCTTCACGGCCGACCTCACCGGCGACGAGCCGGAGGCGCCGCTGGTCGCCGCCATCCTCGCCATGGCCCGCGCCCTGGGGCTGCGCGTGGTGGCCGAGGGCGTCGAGACCGAGGCGCAGGCCCGCTGGCTCACCGACCACGGCTGCGACTGCGCCCAGGGGTGGCTCTTCGGCCGCCCGAGCGCGCTGCTGACGTCCGCCTCGCCCCGCTGGTCGCGCTCGACCCCCTAGCCGGCACGCTCGGCGAGGCGCGCGAGGACCGGGATGTCCGGGCTGGCCCGATCGGGGGGTTGCCCACCGCAACGACCGCTCGTGCGGCAGGATCAGCGCGGCCGGCGCCGACCCCCCGGCCGAGGGAGTGAGCGCGCATGGTCCTGCGGCCTGCGACCGACGACCGCATCCCCGCTCAGCCCGCTCCCCCCGCCGACCTCGCGCTCGGCGTCGCGGCCCTGGCCGCGCCCCCGATCGCGTCCCCGGTCGAGGTGGCCGGCGTCGAGCTCGTCGACGAGGTCCTCGACCTGGTCACCGGCGTCCGCCACCGCAGCCTCGCCGTCGACGACGGGCCCGCCTCCGCCGACCGCCCTCAGGTGCTGGCCGAGTTCGCCGAGCAGGACGCGCTCCTGCGCGCGCACCCGCACTGGCTCGCGCCCGAGGTCGTCGGCGGCGAGCTGGTGCTCCACAACGAGGTGTCCCGGTGGTTCTACCGCTCGGCCGCGATGCGGGAGTGGCGGCGCGAGCTCGTGCCGGGGGCCAGCGCCCTGTACCCGGTGCAGCGGCCGTTCGAGCCCCGCCTGCCGTCGGGCGCGGAGGTCGACGCCCTGGCGCACAGCATCTTCACCGACTGCCTGGACTCCATCGGCATCCGGACCCGCGCGCAGGTGCTGCGCGAGGTGGTGCAGCAGGCCGCGCACGCCGCGCCCGAGGGCGTCCTCGGGACCACCCGTCGCGCCGCCTGGGTGAGCCTGGCCTGCGGTGCGGCGGTGCCGGTGCTCGACGCCGTGGCCACCCTCGAGGACACCCCCGGCGCCGACCCGCACCTGCACCTGGTCGACCTGGACCCCGCCGCGCTGGTCTTCGCCCGCCAGCTGGCGACCGAGCGCGGCCTCGTCGAGGGCGCGGACTTCAGCCTCCTCGAGCGCGACCTCGTGACCGGCGTCGTCGCCCGCGACCGGCTCGTCGACGAGCTCGGCGAGGCCAGCGCCTCCGTCGTCGACGCCGTCGGCATCTTCGAGTACTTCCGCGACGCCGCGTGCGTGCGCCTGCTGCGCAACGCCTACCGCCTGCTGCGGCCCGGCGGCGTGCTCGTCGTCGCGAACATGCTCTCCGACCGCCGGGAGCTGCAGATGAACCAGCGCGGCATCGGCTGGCCGCGGCTGTTCCCGCGCAGCAGCGAGCAGCTCGTCGAGCTGGTGCGCCTGGCCGGCCTGCCGCTGGCGCGCACGACCGTGAGCACCCCCACCGACGGCATCTACGCCGTGGTGGACGTCAGGCGCTGACCGTCGCCGCCGGGTCGGCGGCGCGCTCGGAGGCGGTGATCCGCCCGTCCCGGATCTGCTCGGCCCAGTGGCAGGCGACGGTGTGCGCCGGAGCGAGCTCGCGCAGCACCGGCACCTCGTCGTCGCAGCGGGTCTCCTGCCGGAACGGGCACCGGGTGTGGAAGCGGCACCCCGACGGCGGGTCCGCCGGGCTGGGCAGGTCGCCGGTGAGCAGGATCCGCTCCCGCTGGTCCTCGACCACCGGGTCCGGCACGGGGATCGCCGACATCAGCGAGATCGTGTACGGGTGCAGGGGCTGCTCGTAGAGGCCGTCGCTGGGCGCCTGCTCGACGATGGAGCCCAGGTACATCACCCCGACGGTGTCGCTGATGTGCCGGACGACGGCCAGGTCGTGGGCGATGACGACGTAGGTGAGGCCGAGGCGCTCCTGGAGGTCCTCGAGCAGGTTGATCACCTGGGCCTGCACCGAGACGTCGAGCGCCGAGACCGGCTCGTCGGCCACGACGAGGTCGGGCTCGACCGCCAGCGCCCGGGCGATGCCGATCCGCTGGCGCTGGCCGCCGGAGAACTCGTGCGGGTACTTCGCCGCCGCCGAGGCGGGCAGGCCGACGAGGTCGAGCAGCTCGCGCACCCGGGCATCGCGGGTGGCGCTCCCGCCGCGGCCGGTCCCGGCCAGGCCGTGCGCCACGAGGGGCTCGACGAGCAGGCTCTGCACCGACTGGCGCGGGTCGAGGCTGGCCATCGGGTCCTGGAAGACCATCTGCATCCGCCGCCGCAGCCTGCGCAGCGGCTCGCGGCCCAGCGCCCGCACGTCGGTGCCGTCGAAGACGACGTCCCCCGCGGTGGGCTCGGTCAGGCGCAGCACCGCCCGCCCCAGCGTCGACTTCCCGCACCCCGACTCCCCCACGAGGCCCAGGGTCGTGCCGCGCACGACGTCGAGGTCGACGCCGTCCACCGCGCGCACCGGAGCCGCACCGCGGCCGAGCAGCCCGCCGCGGCCGGGGTAGTGCACCTGCAGCCCGCGCACCCGCAGCAGGACGTCGTCCGCCGGCCGGGCGGCCACCTGCTCGCTCACCGGGACTCCTCCTCGTGCTGGTCGTGGGGGACGGGGTGCACGCAGCGCATGAGGTGCCCGCCCGCGGCGGCCTCCTCCGCGCTCGACCCGTGCCCCGAGCCGCTCCCGGAGGCCACGGCCGCCCCGGCCCCCGGTGCGCCGGCGGGCACCAGGGCGAGGTCGCCGCTGAGGCACGCGTCGTCCGCCGCCGCGCAGCGCGGGGCGAAGGCGCAGCCGCTCGACCACGGCAGCACGTCGCGCGGCGTGCCCGGGATCGGGGTCAGGCGCTCCTGGCGGGGGCCGTCCAGGCGCGGCACCGAGGCGAGCAGCCCGGCGGTGTAGCGGTGGCGCGGCCGGGCGAACAGCTCGCGCCGCTCGGCCCGCTCGACCACCCGGCCGGAGTACATCACCGTGACGTCGTCGCACACGCCCGCGACCACCCCGAGGTCGTGGGTGATGAGGAGCATCGCCGTGCCCTGCTCGCGCACGAGCTCGCGCAGCAGCTCGACCACCTGCGCCTGGATCGTCACGTCCAGGGCGGTCGTGGGCTCGTCGGCGATGAGCAGGCGGGGGCTGCAGGCCATCGCGATGGCGATCATCACGCGCTGGCGCATGCCGCCGGAGAGCTGGTGGGGGAACTCGCGCACCCGCCGGCGCGGGTCGGGGATGCCGACCCGGCCGAGCAGCTCCACGGCCTGCTCCTTCGCGGCGGCCCGCGAGGCGCCGGTGTGGCGGCGCAGCACCTCGGTGATCTGCAGGCCCACCGGGACGACCGGGTTCAGCGAGGTCATCGGGTCCTGGAAGACCATGGCGACGTCCTTGCCGCGCAGGGCGGCCAGCCGCGACCGCGGCATCGTCAGGAGGTCCTCGCCGTCGAGCAGGGCCTGGCCGCTGACCTGCGCGCCGCGGCGCGGGAGCAGCCCGGTGACGGCGAGGGAGGTCACCGACTTCCCGCTGCCGGACTCCCCCACGAGGCCGAGCACCTCGCCGGCGCGCACGTCGAAGGAGACGCCGTCCACGGCGTGCACCGGCGCGCGGCCGCGCCGGGTGAAGGTGACCCGCAGGTCGCGCACGGACAGCAGCGGCGGGGCGCCGGCCGCGGGGCGGGACGGCGGAGCCGCGGAGGAGGTGGCGGTGCTCATCGGCGCCCCTTCGGGTCGGTGCTCATCGGCGCCCCTTCGGGTCGAGGGCCTCGCGCAGCGACTCGCCGAGGAGGGTGAAGCCCAGCGCGGTCAGCGCGATGCAGGCGCCGGGCAGCAGCGCCAGGTGGGGGTCGGACTCCAGCCGCGGCTGCGCCCGCACGAGCAGGCGGCCCCACTCGGCCACCGCCGGGTTCGCGTCGCCGAGCCCGAGGTAGGACAGCGCCGCCACCTCGATGATCGCCGTGCCGAGCACGAGCGTGGCCTGGACGATCACCGGCCCGAGGGAGTTGGGCAGCAGGTGGCTCATCACCACGGTGCGGTGGCGCAGCCCCAGGGAGGTCGCGGCCAGCACGTAGTCGGCCGAGCGCTGCGCGAGCATCGAGCCGCGCAGCAGCCGCGCGAAGATCGGCACCTGCGCGACCGCGATGGCGATCATCACCGAGGTGCCGTTCTGCCCGAGGATCGCGGCGATGCTGATCGCCAGGAGCAGGCTGGGGATGGACAGCATGAGGTCGACCACGCGCATGACGAGCGTGTCGACCCAGCCGCCGAAGGCGCCGGCGAGGATGCCGAGGACCATCCCCGCGGCCAGGCCGAGACCGGTGGAGACGACGCCGATGACGAGCGACTGGCGGGCCCCGTAGACGAGCTGCGTCAGCAGGTCCACGCCGGAGGAGTCCAGCCCGAGCGGGTGGCCGGGCGAGGGCCCGGGCACCGAGGACGGCGTCACGCCGCTGCCGGGCATCGACCGCCCCGGCGCGTACCCCGCGAGGAGCGGGGCGGCCAGGGCCACGAGGACGAAGAGGAGGACGAGCACTGCGCCGGTGATGGCGGCCGGGTCGCGGCGCAGCCGCCGCACGGCGCCGCGCACGAGGCTGACGCCGCCCTCCTCCACGACGCCGAGCGCGGACGCCGGCGCGAGGCCGGGGCCGCCGGAGCTGGGCGGGGGCGCGATGGCGGTCACGAGACCCTCACCCTCGGGTCGATGACGCCGTAGAGGACGTCCACGACGAGGTTCACGAGCGCGTAGATCAGCGCGATGAAGAGGATGTAGCCCTGCAGCACGGCGTAGTCGAGCTGGCTGATGGCCGTGAACAGGTAGCTGCCGATCCCGTTGATGGCGAAGACCGACTCGGTGAGCACCGCCCCGGACAGGAGCAGCCCGGTCTGGAGGCCGATCGTCGTCACCACGGGCAGCAGCGCGTTGCGCAGCACGTGCCGGGTGCGCACCACCCGCTGGGCCAGGCCCTTGGACTCCGCCGTGCGCACGAAGTCCTCGCCGAGCACCTCGAGCACCGAGGCGCGGGTGATCCGCACGATGATCGCCAGCGGGATGGTGCCCAGCGCCAGGCCCGGCAGCACGAGGTGCACGAGGGCGTCCCAGGCGGCGTCCCACTCGCGGGTGAGCAGGCCGTCGAGGACGTAGAAGTCGGTGACGTGGGTGGCGTCGATCCGCACGTCCTGGCGCCCGTCGGTAGGCAGCCACCCCAGCCACTGCGCGAAGACGAGCTTGAGCAGGTAGGCGAGGAAGAACACCGGGATCGTCACGCCGAGCAGCGAGCCGCCGACGGTGAGCCCGTCGAGCCAGCGCCCGGCGTGCTGGGCCGCGAGGTAGCCCAGGGGCACGCCGAGCACGACGGCGAAGAGCAGCGCGGCCACGGTCAGCTCGATGGTGGCCGGGAAGCGGGTGAAGAAGCTGGAGACGACCGGCTCGCCGGTGTAGCCCGAGGAGCCGAGGTCGCCGGTGAGCACCCGGCGCAGGTAGATGCCGAACTGCACGAGGAGGGGCTCGTCGAAGCCGTAGAGGGCGTTGACGGCCTCGATGCCGGCCGGCGTCGCGCGCTGGCCCAGCAGTGCCCGCGCCGGGTCGCCGGGCAGGGCCCGGACCCAGGCGAAGAGCAGCACGAGCAGGCCGGCGAGCACCGGCACGACGAGCAGCAGCCGGCGGAGGATGAAGCGGAGCACCCGGTGTGCCTCCTGCGTGCGATGCGGACGGGTCGGGGACGGGGTGGGGGGACGGCGGGCGCGACGCGGGGGCCCGGCCGAGCTCGGCCGGGCCCCCGCGCGCTGCGCTCAGTCCTCCGTGAGGGTGACCATGCTCCACACCTCGTCCTGCACCGGGCTGGCCTGGTAGCCCTCCACGCGCGGGGCGAAGGCCAGGGACGGCACCGGGTGGGCCAGCGGCACGCCGGGGACGAACTCGGAGATCCGGCGGTTGATCTCCTCGTAGGCCGGCGTCTGCTCCTCGGTCGTCGGCAGCCCGCGGGCCGCGCTCAGCGCGGAGAACAGCTCGGGGTTGTCGAAGCCCCACTCCGGTCCGGTCGCGCCGAAGAAGGTGCCCACGAAGTTGTCCGGGTCGTTGTAGTCGCCGGTCCAGCCGAGCAGGTGGATGCCGTGGTCGGAGCTGCCGTTGATCCGGTCGAGGTACTGGGCCCAGGCGTCGGCCTGCGGGACGACGGTGATCCCGACGTCCTGGAGCTGGCCCTGCAGCGCGAGGAAGGTGTCCTCCGGGGTCGGCATGTAGGGCCGGGAGACGCCGGTCGGGTAGTTGAAGGTCAGCGTCAGGTCCGGGACGCCGGCCTCGGCCAGCAGCTGGCGGGCCCGCTCGGGGTCGTAGTCGTACTCGGTGACGTCGTCGGCGTAGCCCACGACGAGGTCGGGCATGAACTCCTTCGCCGGCGTCGTGCCCTCCGGCAGGGACTGGCTGATGAGCGCGTCGCGGTCGATCGCGTGGGCGATCGCCTGGCGCACCCGCACGTCCTGCAGCTCCGGGACGGCCTGGTTGAAGCCCAGGTAGAGGATGTTGAACGGCGCGCGGTTCGCGATCGTGAAGCCGTCGGACTCCAGGCCCTCGACGTCACCGGGGGCCACGAGGTCGTAGCCGTCGATGTCGCCCGAGCGCAGGGCCTGCAGGCGCGCGTTGCCGTCGGAGATGGTGCGGATGATCGCCGTGTCGATGCTCGCCGGCTCGCCCCAGTACTCCTCGTTGCGCTGCAGGGTGACCTGCTGGCCGGTCTCCCAGCTGTCGAAGACGAACGGGCCGGTGCCGGTGGGGTGCGCGGTGGCGTACTCGGAGAAGCGCGGGTCGTCCTCGCTGCCCTCGGTGCCGTCGGCGCCGTACTGCTCCAGCGCGGTGGGGCTCTGCATCGAGAACGCGGGCAGGGACAGCGCCTGCACGAACCCGGCGAACGGCGCGTTGAGCGTGATGGTGGCGGTCAGCTCGTCGTCGGCGGAGCAGCTCTCGTAGATGCCGGTGCCGGTGTCGGCGAAGCCGCGCATGAGCTTGCCGTAGTAGTAGCTGAGGTTCGGGCTCTGGTTGACGCCGGTCCAGTCGTACCAGCGGTCGAAGTTCGCGCACACGGCCTCGGCGTTGAAGTCCGTGCCGTCGTGGAAGGTCACCCCGTCCTGCAGGTCGAACGTGTAGGACAGGCCGTCCTCGCTCGTCGTCCAGTCCGTGGCCAGCAGCGGCGCCGGGTCGGCGGTGCCGGGCTCGGTGCCCACCAGGCCCTCGAAGATCTGGCGGGCGACGCGGAAGGTCTCGCCGTCGCTGCCGAAGGCGGGGTCGAGCATCACCGGGTCCGAGGAGGCGGCGAAGACGAACGTGCCGCCACCGCTGCCCTCCCCGCTGCCGGCGGAGGGCTCGTCGCGCTCGCTCGCGGCGCAGGCGCTCAGGGACGCGCCCAGGGCCAGGACGGCCGCGGCGGCCAGTGGTCGGCGGATCGTGCTCGCTCGCATGGGTCCCCTCGGGTGTGGCGGTCGGTCGCCGGAACGCTAGTGGTCCCGGCGCCGCCCGGGAACGCCCCGGGGCCAACCCGTGGTCACGATCAGGACACGCCCGCGTCGACCGCCGTTCCGGCGCGCACGGCGGCGAGGAAGGCGAGGTCGAGCCCGACGAGGGTGGGCACGCGCACGAGCCCCGGCGCGGCCTCGAGCTCCACGACGTGCGGGACGCCGACCGTGGGCACCCCCGCGGCCAGGGCGCTGCGGACGCCGGTGGTGGAGTCCTCGACGGCCACGCAGGCGCCCGGGTCGACGCCGAGGCGCCGGGCGGCCTCCAGGTAGGGGTCGGGGTGCGGCTTGGGCCGGCTCACGACGTCACCGGTGACCACCGCGGAGAAGGTGCCCGCCGGCAGGGCGGCGACGAGCTCCTCGGCGAGCTCGGCCCACGACATCGTCACGAGCGCGCAGGGCACGCCGGCCTCGCGCACGGCCGCGAGCAGCTCCGGGGCGCCGGGCCGCCAGGGCAGGTGCGCAGCGACGGCGGTGCGCACCCGGGCGAGCATCCAGCGGACGGTCGCCTCGATCGTCAGGTCGACGCCTCCCTCGGTGCGCAGCCGGCGGGCGGACTCGCGCAGGTCGTTGCCGACGAGGCTGCGCGCCTGGTCCATCGACCAGCTGCCCTCGTGCTCGGCGACGAGCGCGAACTCGGCGTCGATCCAGTACGGCTCGGTGTCCACGAGCGTGCCGTCCATGTCCCACAGCACCGCGGCCGGCAGGTCCTCGGGGAGGACCGCCGGCCGCGGTGCTGCGCCACCACGGGGAGCCGTCATGGAGGTCGAGGCTAGGGGCCTCACTCCGCGAGCGCCGCCACGGGTGGGGTGTTCGCGGCCCGGCGGCCGGGCAGCACCGAGGCCAGCAGCCCGGCGAGCACGGCGACGAGCAGGACGGTGCCGATGCGCTCCCACGGCAGGGCCAGGGTGGCCAGGCCGCCGGCGGTGCTGCCGAGCAGGCTCGCCGCCCCGAGCCACCCGTAGACGGTGCCCAGCACCACGCCGAGCAGCCCGCCGACGCCGGCGACGAGCGCGCCCTCCAGCGCCAGCATCCCGCGCAGCTGCCCGCGCGTCAGGCCCAGCGCCCGCAGGAGCGCGGACTCGCGGGTGCGCTCGATGACCGAGAGGGACAGCGTGTTGGCCACCCCGATGACGGCGATGACGACCGCGACGGCGAGCAGCGCGACCACGACGAGCAGCAGCGTGTCGATGACCTGCTGGTAGGCGGCCCGCTCGATCGCCGCCCCGTAGACGGGCGCGGCGGCGTCGGGCACGTCGCCGACGGCCTCCTGCACGGCCCCGACGGTGTCCACCGCGTCGGCGCCGGGGTCCAGGGAGGCCCACAGCCGGGTGGTGGGGGCCTGCGGCGCGAGGCGGGCCAGGTCCTCCGCGGCCACGACCACGGCCGAGCCGGGCAGCGGCGTGACCTGCGCGGTGAAGGTGGCGGTGCGCGCGGTGCCGGCGTCGTCGAGCGCGACCCGCAGCTCCGCCCCGGTGGTGGCGCCGAGGTCGGCGGCGATCCCCTCGGGCACCACGACGACGCCGGGGGCCAGCGGGGCCAGGGCGTCGGGCGAGACCGCGACGGCCCGCCCGTCGGCGGGCTCGACGCCGCGCACGGTCACCTCCACGGCGCTCCCGCCCGCCGCGGTGGCGGTGGCGGTGGCGCGCACCGAGGTCAGGGGCACGACCCGCTCGACGCCGTCGACGGCGTCCACGGCCCGTGCGACCCGGGGGTCCAGGGCCGCCTCGGGGAGCACCCCGCTGCCGGCGCCGGCGAGGGAGGCGACGTCGATCGGCCCGGCGGAGTCCTCGCCGACCGCGATGTCCACCGGCCACTGCTCGCGCAGCTCGCCGTCCAGGGTGGCCGAGGCGCTGGCGGCGCCCACGGTCATGAGGGTGACCAGCGTGACGCCGATGAGCAGGGCGCTCGTCGTGCTGGCCGTGCGGCGGGGGTTGCGCACGGCGTTGGCCGCGGCCACGCGCGCCGGGCCGCCGCCGACCCGGGCGGCGACGCGGCCGAGCGCGCCGACGACGCGCGGCACGAGGAAGACCGCTCCGACGAGGACGCCGACGAAGGAGGCCATGCCGCCGGCGATGGCGGCGAGGATGCCCAGGTCGGTGCCGCTGAGGGACAGCGCCACGCCACCGGCCAGCAGCGCGCCGCCCCCGAGGACGAGCAGGAGCGAGAGCGCCAGGCGCCAGCGGGAGGCGCGGGCCGCCAGGGTCGGCGCCTCGAGCGGGCGCAGGGCCGCCAGCGGGGCGACGCGGGTGGCCGCGCGCGCCGGGGCCAGGGCAGCGAGCACGGTGGCGAGCACCCCCGCCACGACCGGCACGAGGACGCTCACGAGCGTGGGAGCGACCGAGGAGGGCACCGGCACGCCGTCGACGGCGCGGGAGAGGACCGCGGCGGCGCCGTTGGCCAGCCCGGTGCCCGCGAGCGTGCCCAGCACCGAGGCGACCACGCCCAGCACGAGCGCCTCCCCCAGCACGCTGGCGCGCACCTGGCGGGTGGTGGCCCCCACGCAGCGCAGCAGCGCCAGCTGGCGGGTGCGCTGGGCGACGAGCACCGAGAAGGTGTTGGCGATGACGATGGCGGCGACGAACAGGGCGAGGGCGGCGAACGCGAGGACCACCCACAGGAGCACGTTGGCCTGGCCGATGAACTCCTCGACGGTCTGCGCGGTGCGGTCTGCGGCGGTGAGGACCTCCGCGCCGCTGCCCGACAGGGCCTGCGCCACCTGCTCGGCGAGCGCCTCGGGGCTGGTGGTGCCGGTGGCCACGACGAGGAGCCCCTCGTACGAGCCCTCGTCGTAGGACCACTGCGCGACCTGCTCGGAGGCGGCGTAGGCGACGCCGGTGTCGCCGAAGGCGGAGTCCAGGCCGCCGGCCAGGAGCCCGACCACCTGCACCGGCTCCTCCACCTCGACCCACGCGGCGTCGGGGTCGTCCGCGACCGGCTCGCCGTGGCGCACGAGCGCCTCGTCGCCGACGGCGAGGTCGAGCCGCTCGGCCAGGGCCTGCGGGAGGGCGACCTGCCCGGGAGCGGTCGGCAGGGCGCCGCGCGCGACCTCCGCGGTGGACAGCGCCTCGACGGTGGGCGTCGCCGCGACGGCGAGGAACTCGGTGCGCCCGCCGCCGACGAGGTCGACGTAGCCGGTGCGCTGGCCGTCGGCGCCGGCGGCGCCGGGCAGGGCGCGCACGGCGGCCAGGTCGTCGTCGTCGAGGGGCTCGCTCTGCCCCGTCACGACGACGTCGGAGCCGGCGTAGGAGGCGGAGACCGCGGCCTCGACGGTGCGGGTCATGAGGGAGCTGGCCAGCAGCACCGCGGTGACGAACCCGGTGCCCAGGACGATGGCGAGGCCCGCGGCGCTGAGGCGGCCGGCGCTGCCGCGCAGGGTGAGCAGGGTGGCGCGGAGCATCAGGCCACCGCCCCGGCGGAGGCACCGGTGGGGACGCCGGTGGGGACGAGGCCGCTGCGCAGCCCGTCGAGCGCACCGAGCACCGCCTCCGGCGTCGGGTCGAGCACCTCGCCGGCGACCCGCCCGTCGGCCAGCAGCAGCACGCGGTCCGCGGCGGAGGCGGCCACCGCGTCGTGGGTGACCATGACGACGGTCTGGCCGAGCTCGCGCACGCTGCGCCGCAGGAAGGCGAGCACCTCCGCGCCGGAGCGGGAGTCGAGGTTGCCGGTGGGCTCGTCGGCGAAGACGACGTCCGGGCGGGTCACGAGCGCGCGGGCGATCGCCACCCGCTGCTGCTGGCCACCGGAGAGCTCGGCCGGGCGGTGGGAGAGCCGGTCGCCGATCCCCAGGACCTCGACCAGCGTCGCGAGCCACTCGCGGTCCACCTCCGGGCCTCGCCGGCCGGCGAGGTCGAGGGGCAGGAGGATGTTCTGCTCGGCGGTGAGCATCGGCAGCAGGTTGAAGGACTGGAACACGAAGCCGAGCCGCCGGCGGCGCAGGAGGGTGAGCTCGCGGTCGCCGAGGCCGGTGAGCTCGGTGCCGGCGAGGTGCACCTGCCCGCGCGTGACGGCGTCCAGGCCGGCCAGGCAGTGCATGAGCGTGGACTTCCCCGAGCCGGACGGCCCCATGATCGCGGTGAAGGCCCCGCGGGCGAAGGCGACGTCGACGCCGCGCAGCGCGGTGACCGCGGCGTCACCGCGGCCGTAGACCTTGACCAGGCCGGTGCCGGTGACCGCGGCGGCGCGGTCCTCCGGCCGTGCGGCGGGGACGGGGTGGGCAGTGGTCACAGGAGGCCTCCAGCTCGTCGTCGGGGCCGGCGCCCCGTGCTCCTCGAGCCTCGCCGTGCGGGCCCCGCCCGGCGTCGCCGCCCGGGATGGTCTGCGCGGCGGCGCCGTCATCCCCCGGGAGGAGCCCCGCCTCCCCCGGGGGGCGGGCGGCTCAGGCGCCGCTCAGGCCCCCGGTCGCACGAGGCCGGACTCGTAGGCCACGACGACGGCCTGCACGCGGTCGCGAGCGCCGAGCTTGGCCAGCACCCGGCCCACGTGGGTCTTCACGGTCGCCTCGGCGACGACGAGGTCGGCGGCGATCTCGGTGTTCGAGCGGCCCCGGGCCATGAGCACGAGCACCTCGCGCTCCCGGTCGGTGAGGGCGTCGAGCTGGTCCGCCGAGGCGCCCTCGCCCTCGCGCAGCAGGGGCGCGAGGTGCTCGAGCAGGCGCCGGGTGGTGCTGGGGGCGATGACGGCGTCCCCGGCGTGCACCGTGCGGATCGCGGCGAGCAGCTCCTCGGGCGGGGCGTCCTTGAGCAGGAAGCCGCTGGCGCCGGCGCGGATGGCCCGCAGCGCGTACTCGTCGAGGTCGAAGGTCGTGAGCACGACCACGCGCAGCGGCGGCGTCCCGGCCGGGCGGCGCGCGGCCTGCTCGACGGCGCGGGCGGTGGCCTCGATGCCGTCCGAGCGGGGCATGCGCACGTCCATGAGCACCACGTCGGCGCGGGTGGCGGCCAGGGCCCGCACGGCCGCCTCGCCGTCGCCGGCCTCGCCGACGACCTCCAGGTCGGGCTGGGAGTCGATGACCATCCGGAAGCCCGCGCGCACGAGCTGCTGGTCGTCGACGAGGAACACCCGGATCGGGTCGAGCGGGGCGTCCATCACGTGCTCCTCGGGGTGGCGGTCGCAGCGGGGTAGGGCAGCACGGCCCGGACGCCGAAGCCGCCGCCGGGGCGGGGCCCGGCCTCGACGGTGCCGCCGTAGAGGGTGGCACGCTCGCTCATGCCGCCCAGCCCGCGGCCCTGGCCGTCGTCGGCGGCCGCGGCGCCGCGGCCGTCGTCCTCGACGGTGATGACGAGCGCCCGCGGCCCCCACTCCATCGCCACGCACGCCCGCGCGGCCGGCCCGGCGTGCTTGAGCACGTTGGTCAGGGCCTCCTGGACGATCCGGTAGGCCGCGAGCCCCTCGCCGCCGCCGATCGCGCGGGGCGCGCCGCGCTCCTCGAGGCGCACGTCCAGCCCGCTGCCGGCCACTCCGGCCACGAGCTCGGGGACGGCGGCGGCGTCCGGCTGCGGCGCGAGCTCGGCGCCGTCGCCCTCGCGCAGGACGCCGAGCAGGCGGCGCATGTCGGTCAGGGCGCCGCGGCCGGTGGCGGCGACGGTCTCCAGGGCGCGCACGGCGGCCTCGGGGGCGGCCGCGGCCGCGTACCGGCCGCCGTCGGCCTGGGCGATGATCACGGACAGGGAGTGCGCGACGACGTCGTGCAGCTCGCGGGCGATGCGGGCCCGCTCGGCGGCGGTGGCGATCTCGGCCTGCTGCTCCCGCTCGCGCTCCAGGCGGGCGGCGCGCTCGACGAGGGACTCCACGTAGGCGCGCCGGGTGCGCCGCCACTCCCCCGCCGTCCACGTCGCCAGCGACGTGCCGGCGATCGCCACGGAGACCACGACGCCGGTGAGGAAGGACTCCGCGGTGCTGTACCCGCCGGCGGCGAAGACCGCGGCGCCCTGCAGCGCCGCGCCGAGCAGGGCGCCCACGAGGGCCAGGCGGCTCGCCCAGCGCGGCCCGTAGGCGGCGACGGCGTACAGGGCCACGAGCACCGTGACGTCGCTGGGGAGGATCTGCACGCCGACCAGGAGGTGCACGAGCGCCCCGCCGTAGGCCACCACCGCGCACAGCACCGGGTGGACCCGGCGCACGGCGACCACGGCGACCACGACCAGGGCGGTCAGGAGCGTCCCCGGCGCCGTCCCGGACCCGCCGTAGGCGCCGCCGACCGAGACCGACGTCGGCACGAGGACGAGGGCCAGCACGCCCGCGAGAGCGGCGTCCAGCACGACGGGGTGCTCACGCACCCAGGTGTCCAGCCGCTCTCCTCGCACCCGGCGACGCTAGCCGGGGCGCTGCGCCGCGGTCGTCATCCCGCGGTCGGACCCGCCGCCCCCGGCCGCCCACCCCGGGGATGACCGCGGGCGCCTAGGCTGGGCGTCGATCGGCCCGGGCGGGCCGGCGAGGAGGTTGATGGTGGCGTCGGGTGATCCTGCGGTGCTCGCGGAGCCGGTGATGCTGGCGGCCTTCGAGGGGTGGAACGACGCCGGCGAGGCGGCCAGCGCGGCCGTGGACCACCTCTGGGAGGTCTGGGGCGCGCAGCAGGTGGCCGAGCTCGACCCGGAGGAGTACCACGACTTCCAGGTCAACCGGCCGCACGTGGGCGTGGACGACGACGGCCGGCGCACGATCACCTGGCCGACCACGAGGATCGGGGTGGCGACCGCCCCCTCGGGCCGGCAGGTGGTGCTCGTGCACGGCATCGAGCCCTCGATGCGCTGGCGCTCCTACACCGAGGAGCTCTTCGAGCACGCCCGCCGCCTGGGCGTGCGCACCGTGGTCACCCTGGGCGCGCTGCTGGCCGACGTCCCGCACACCCGCCCGATCCCGGTGACGTCCACGACCGACGACGAGGACCTCCTGCACCGCCTCGCGCTGGAGCGCTCGACCTACGAGGGCCCCACCGGCATCGTCGGCGTGCTCACCGAGTCCGCCGTCTCCCGCCGCCTGCCGGCCCTGTCGCTGTGGGCCGCGGTGCCGCACTACGTCGGTCAGTCGCCCTCGCCCAAGGCCGTCCTCGCGCTGCTGGGCCGGGTCGAGGACCTGCTCGGCGAGCCCGTGCCGCTGGCCGACCTGGCCGACGACGCCCGCGCGTGGGAGCACGGGGTCGACGAGCTGGCCGGCGAGGACGCCGAGATCGGCGAGTACGTGCGCCAGCTCGAGCAGGCCAAGGACACCGCCGAGCTGCCCGAGGCCTCCGGCGAGGCGATCGCGCGCGAGTTCGAGCGCTACCTGCGCCGGCGCCCCGAGGACGGGCCGCCCGGCCGCAGCTGAGGACGCCGCAGCGTCCTCAGAGGGCGATGCCGAGCAGGGCGTCGACCGTCGCGGCCACGAGGGCGGCTGCGGTCGACTCCCCTGTGCCCCCGGCCAGGGCCTGCTCGGCCCAGGCGTCGACGACCGCGAGCGCCCCGGGGGCGTCGAGGTCGTCGGCGAGGCGCGCGCGCACCCCGGCGAGGACCGCGTCCGCGGCCGGGGCGGTCGCCTGCGCCGTGTCGACCGAGGCGGCCTCGCGCCAGCGGGCCAGGCGCTGCTCGGCCTCGGCGAGCCCGGTGGCGGTCCAGGACCAGTCGCTGCGGTAGTGGTGGGCGAGCACCGCCAGGCGCACGGCCATCGGGTCGGTGCCGCCCGCGCGCAGGCGCGAGACGAGCACGAGGTTGCCGAGCGACTTGCTCATCTTCTCGCCGTCGAGCCCGACCATGCCCGCGTGCACGTAGCTGCGGGCGAAGGGGCCGCCGTGCAGGACGTGCGCGTGCGAGGCGCTCATCTCGTGGTGCGGGAAGACGAGGTCCGAGCCGCCGCCCTGGACGTCGAAGCCGCCGCCGAGGTGGCCACGGGCGATGACCGAGCACTCGATGTGCCAGCCCGGGCGCCCCGGCCCCAGGCCCGCGCCGTCCCAGCGCGGCTCGCCCTCGCGGGCGACCCGCCACAGCAGCGGGTCGAGGGGGTCGCGCTTGCCCGCGCGGTCCGGGTCGCCGCCGCGCTGGGCGAAGACGTCGCGCATCTGCGCGCGGTCGAGGGAGGAGACGCCGCCGAACGCCGGGTCGGACGCCGTGGCGAAGTAGACGTCGCCGTCCGGCTCGCCCTCCCCGCCCGGCACGCGGTAGGCGGCGCCGTCGGCGAGCAGGGCCTCCACGGCCGGCACGATCGTCGGGATCGCCTCGACCGCGCCGATCCAGGCGTCGGGCGGGAGCACGCGCAGGGCCGCCATGTCCTCGGCGAAGAGGGCGCTCTCGCGGGCGGCGAGCTCGCGCCAGTCCTGGCCGGTGGCGGTGGCGCGCTCGAGCAGCGGGTCGTCGACGTCGGTGACGTTCTGGACGTAGCGCACCTGCTGGCCGGCGTCGCACCAGGCGCGCTGGAGCAGGTCGAAGGCCAGGTAGGTCGCGGCGTGGCCCATGTGCGTGGCGTCGTAGGGCGTGATCCCGCAGACGTACATCCGCGCGGCGGGGCCCTCGGCGGCCGTGCGCAGGCCGCCGGTCGCGGTGTCGTGGACCCGGACCGGGCCACCTCGTCCGGGCAGGCGCGGGACGGCGGGAGAGGACCAGGGGAGCACCGAGCGACCCTATCCGGGGCGCCTCGCGCGCCGGACGCCGCCCGCGCTCGGGGGGTGGGTCAGAAGGGGGGCCAGGGCAGCGCCGGGGCGCCGCGGCGGGGGCGCGGGAAGCGTCCCCGGCCGGCGAGGCGCTCGACCCGCTCGCCGAGGGCGGCCAGCTCCTCGGCCGTGACGAGCTGGGCCAGGGCCGCTCCCGCCGGTCCGGCCAGGGCGGCGGCGGTCGTGGCGAGGAGCTGCTCGACCTCGGCGCCCAGGCGCTGACCGGCCCAGCCCCACAGCACCGTGCGCAGCTTGTCCTCGGCGTGGAACGTCAGCCCGTGGTCGACGCCCCAGGCCCGCCCGTCGGCGTCGGCGAGCACGTGCCCGCCCTTGCGGTCGGCGTTGTTGGCGACGACGTCGAAGGCGGCCATCCGCCGCAGCTGGGGGTCCTCGGCGTGCACGAGCAGCACGCTGGTGCCGCCCGGGCCGGAGCCCTCGACGACCTCGTGCCAGCGCTCGGGCACCTCGCCGGGGGCGACGACGTCCACGAGGCCCGCGCCGGGCCCCGACGACGGCTCGTCCTCCCCCACCCACAGCTGCACCGAGCCCTGCCCGAAGGGACCCTCGCGCAGCACCGTGGGTGGCACGACGCCCCACCCGCCGGCGTCCGAGAGCACCCAGGCGGCGACCTCGCGCTGGGCCAGGGTGCCGTCGGGGAAGTCCCACAGCGGCGCCTCGCCGAGCACGGGCTTGTAGACGCAGCGGGCGCTCGTGCCGTCGAGCTCGACCTGCATGACGAGCGTGGTGTTGGAGGCGCCGACGATCTGCCCGACGAGCTCCAGCTCGCCGCGGGAGAGCAGCTCCAGCGCGCCGGGGCTCCCCTCGCCCGGCTCGGGCGCGCTCGCGCCGATGCTCAGCGCCGGTACCCGTTGGCGCGGGGGCAGACGTGCCCGGAGGGCTCGAGCGGGTCGCCGCAGAACGGGCACGGCGGGCGGCCGGCGGCCACGACGGCGAGCGCGCGGCCGGCGAAGGCGCGAGCGGCGGAGCCGTCGAGGTGCACGCGCAGCACGGCGCGCACGTCCTCCTCGCCGCTCAGCGCCCCGGCGCCCTCTGCCTCCTCGGTGGTCTCGTCGGCCTCGAAGCACTCGATGACGACGACCTGGCGGTCGCCGTCCCAGGCCAGCGTCATGGTGCCGACCCGGAACTCCTCCTCGATGGGGGTGTCCAGCGGGGCGGTGTCGCGGGCGTCGTTGGGCGTGACGGCGGGGACCGGCGCGGAGCCGCCGCTGCGGCGCACGACCTCGTCGAGCAGCTCCTCGACCCGCTGGGCC
>Ga0210040_10003536_pt1 | contig 21048 bp, 20 predicted proteins | sample CryGeyCG12114_NA_FD_185462 | JGI IMG/M metagenome (GOLD analysis project Ga0210040, IMG submission 185462) | Groundwater microbial communities from aquifer - Crystal Geyser CG19_WC_8/21/14_NA (SPAdes) (version 2) | ecosystem: Environmental > Aquatic > Deep subsurface > Groundwater | place: USA... | reverse complement strand
GGCGGGCGCGGGAAGCGCTCCGACCGCCGACCTCGACCTCGACGGCGAGCCCGACGTGCTGTGGCTCTCCGACGCCGGCGGCCAGCGGACGCTCGGCGTCACCACGGCGTCCGGCGCCACGTTCTCGACGACCTTCCAGAGCGCGGCTCCGCAGGCCGCCACCGCTCTCGGGCAGCGCCTCGGCGGGAGCGGCCCCGGCGTCGTCCTGCTCGACACCGGCCGGTCGGTGCAGCTGTACACGACCGCGGGCTGCGCCCTCGTCCCGACGACGGACGACCGCGGCCGTCCCTGGTCCTTCGACCTCGGGTTCACCGGCTACGGCACCGGCGTGGGCTGCGCCGACCTCGGTCACGGCCTGCAGCTGGTGGGGCTGCTGGCCGGGGACGACGGTCAGGGCACCTCGACGGTCACGCGCACGCCGGTCGAGCTGGACGACGACGGCCGCACCGCGCGGGGCGGTGCGGCCGAGGTCGTGGCCGAGCGCGCGAGGAGCGACGACCCCGTCGTGGCGCAGGCGCGGTCGGTCTCCTGCGGGGACCAGGCCGAGGGCGCGGCCGAGCCGCAGCCCTGAGCGGGCCGCTGGGTCAGGGGGTCGAGGTGCCCGACTTCAGGGCCGCGAGGCGCAGCTCGACCTCGACGTCGTCGCCGTCGGCCTCCAGGGCCTCGAACTGCGCGTCGAGGCTGGAGGCCGCGAGCTCCTCCTGGCCGCGCACGCGAGCCTCCTCGCGGCGGACCTTGTCCTCGAAGCGGCTGACCTCGCTGGTCGGGTCCATGAGGTCGAGCGCGCCGACGGCGTCCTGCACGCGGCTCTGCGCCTGCACCATGCGGTTGCGGGCGACGAGCTCGTTGCGCTTGCCCTTGAGGTCCTCGAGCTTGGAGCGCATGCCCTCCAGGCCCTTCTTGAGCTTGTCGACGACCTCGGTGCGCGAGGCGATCTGCGGCTCGAAGCCCTTGGCCTGCTGCTCCTCGGCGATCTGGCGCTGCAGCGCGATCTTGGCGAGGTTGTCGAAGCGGTCGGCCTCGGAGCCGTTGCCCTCGGCGCGCAGGGAGTCGGCCTTGCGGCTGGCCGCGACGGCCTTGGAGCCCCACTCGCGCGCGGTGGCCTGCGCCTCGGTGTGGTCCTCCTCCAGCAGCCGGAGGTCGCCGATGGTCTGCGCGACCGAGGCCTCCGCCTCGCGGATGGCCTGCGTGTAGTCGCGCACCATCTGGTCCAGCATCTTCTGCGGGTCCTCGGCGGAGTCCAGCAGCGCGTTCAGGTTGGCCCGCGCCAGCTGTCCGATCCGTCCCAGCAGCGACTGCTGCGCCATGTCGGCTCCTCTTCTCGTCGTGGTCGTGCGGCCCCCAGCATGGCCCGCGGGGCCGGGTGCCGCCACAGCGGTCGGTCGCCCGCCGGCCCTGAGATCCGCCCCGGTCGAACACTTGATCGGACGCCGGCCCGCTGCCAGGATCGCCGGAGGCTCGCAGCGGAGGTGTGCGGTGGCGGTACCCACGACCAGCAGTGCGGTCACGACGGCGGACCAGGCGGGGCGGCCTGTGCCGGAGCAGCCGGTGCCGGGCCGGGGCCGGGCGCGCCCCGAGCAGCTGGAGGACCACCGCCGCGAGCTCACCGGCTACTGCTACCGGATGCTCGGGTCGGGCTTCGACGCCGACGACGCGGTCCAGGAGACGATGGTCCGGGCCTGGCGCGCGCTCGACCGCTTCGACGGCCGCTCCAGCCTGCGGTCCTGGCTCTACCGGATCGCCACCAACGTCTGCTTCGACGCCCTGGACGGCAGGAAGCGGCGCGCCCTGCCGGTCGACCTCTCGCCGGACGCCTCGGCGCCGGTGGTCTCCTCGCTCGGGCAGCCGCTGCCGGAGCAGACGTGGCTGCAGCCGGTGCCCGACGGGCGGGTCCTGCCCGAGACGGGCGACCCGGCCGACCTCGCGGTCGCCCGCGAGTCGGTGCGGCTCGCCCTCGTGGCCGCCCTGCAGCACCTGCCCCCGCGCCAGCGGGCCGTGCTCATCCTGCGCGAGGTGCTGCGCTGGCACGCCGACGAGGTCGCCGAGCTCCTCGGCACGTCCGTCCCGGCGGTCAACAGCGCCCTGCAGCGGGCGCGCGCCACCCTGGCCTCCGCGTCCGTGGCAGACCGCGGCGCCGACCTGGACCCGCTCGACCCCGAGCACACCGCGCTGCTCGAGCGCTACGTCGCCGCGTTCGAGGCCTACGACATGACCGCCCTCGTGGCGCTGCTGCACCAGGACGCCACGCAGAGCATGCCGCCGTTCGCGCTGTGGCTGCGCGGGCCCGCCGACATCGCCGCCTGGCACGTGGGCCCCGGCGGCGGGTGCCGGGGGTCGCGGCTGCTGCGGGTGAGCGCGAACGGGTCACCCGCCCTCGCGCAGTACAAGCCCTCCGCCGACGGGACCCGGTGGGAGCCGTGGGCGGTGCACGTCCTCGGTGTCCGCGAGGGCCGGATCGCGAGCATCACGAACTTCCTGGGCCCCGAGCTCTTCGCCGCCTTCGGGCTCCCCGACCACCTCGGCTGAGCCCTCCCCGGGCCCGGGCCCCAGCCCGACGGCGTCCAGGCCGACGAGCACGAGCAGGGCCCGCAGCTGCGGGCTCGCCCCGTGCACCCGGAGACGGGCGCCGCGCCGCTGGGCGGCCAGCCGGCGGCGCGCGAGGTCCTCCACCGAGGCCAGCTCGGCGGGCATCGCGCGGGCGTCGACGACCTCGGGTGGCTGCGCCACGGGGACCTCCTGGGTCAGGTGCAGCGGTGACGCCCGCGGTGGCGCCGACTCATCGGCGCAGTGACGACGAGGTGCTCGCGGTCCGCGCGAGACTGATCGCCGTGCTCGAGCGACCGCGGAGATGATCACGGATCCCCGACCTCGGCGCGTCGGGGCGAGGACCCCGTGATCTTCGCGGCGGGGGGTCACGGCGGGCTGCCGGAGGCGCTCGCCTCAGAAGCGGCCGCCGCCGCCGAAGCCACCGCCGCTGCCCCCGAAGCCGCCTCCGCCGCCGAAGCCACCGCCACCGCCGAAGCCGCCGCCGAAGCCGCCGCCCATCCCGCCGCCACCGATGCGGATGCCGCCGCCACCGCCGCCGCCGCCGAGCATGCCGCCGAGGATGCCGCCGATGACCGCGGCCTCCAGCCCACCGCCGGAGCGGTAGCCCCCGCGCCGACCGCCGTAGCCACCGCCGAACCCGCCGCCACCTCCGTAGCCGCCGCCGTCGCCCCAGCCGTCGACGTCCTCGGCGGCCTCGCGCTGCGCCTCCTCGGCGAGGGCGTCGGCCTGCTGGGCGGACGCCAGGGCCCGCACCGGGTCGACGCCGGCCTGCTGCTCGGCGTCGGCCAGCAGCTGCCGCGCCTGGTCCAGGTGCGTGCGGGCGCTGCTGCCCACGGCCCCGCGCCGGGTGCGCAGGTAGGACGTCGCGGCGGCCACCTCGGCCTGCGCGGCCGGCAGCGCCTGGCGCAGGGCCGCGCGGGCCCGGTCGGCGCGCACGGACTCCTCGCGCACCGACGCCAGGGCGCGGTCGAGGGCGACGTCGGCCTCCTCCAGCCGGCGGACCGCGGTCAGCGGGTCGCCCGGCCCCGCGCTGTTCGCCGCCGCCAGGGCCTGCTCGGCGCGGGCCACGAGGCCGGCGAGCTCCGGCGTGCCCCCGCCGGCGCGGGCCAGGCCGCGGGCCTCGGCGAGGTCCTCCTCGGTGTCGGCGACCGCGGTCGCCAGGCGCGAGGCGGCGCCGGCGAGGTCGGACTCCAGGCGCGGGACGGCGTCCAGGGTCGCCTGCACCTGGGCGAGGGCCCCGCGGGCGGCCTGCACGCTGACGGCCGCCTCGCCCGTGGCGCCGGAGGCCTGCTCGTCGCGGGCCTCGCCGAGCTCGCCCTCGGCGAAGGCCAGCAGCTGCTCGGCCTGCTCGGCGCTGCCGCGGACGCTCACCAGCGCCGAGGGGGAGTACCGGCGGCCGAGGGCGTCCAGGCGCGCGCGTTCGGACCCCAGGCGCGCCACCAGGGCGGTGTGCTCCTGGGCGAGCTGGGGGAGCACCGTCGGCAGGGTGCGCTCGACGTCGCGCAGGCGGGTGAAGGCCTCGGCCTGGGCGTCGAGCGAGGCGTCCGCGGCGGTGAGCCGCTGCAGCACCTCCTGCAGCAGGGCGCGGCGCTGGGGCTCGGGCAGGTCGACCTCGTCGACCCGGCGGCGGGCGGCGAACGCCGCGCCGAGCTCGGTGCGCGCACCGGCGAGGGCGTGCTCGAAGGGGCCCGCAGCCTCGTCGCCGAACTGGGCGCGGGCGAAGCCGAGCTCCTGCGTGGAGCGCTCCACGGCGTCGTCGACGGCGACCAGCCCGGCGTCGGCGCGGCGCGCGAGCTCCTCGGTCGGGACGGGCGGCTCCGCGGGGGCGCCGCCGCGCGGGGCGGCCCCACCCGGACCGGCTGCCTGGCGGGCCCGCCGGCGGCGCGAGGACAGCAGGGCCAGCAGCCCCAGGCCACCGCCGAAGACCAGCACGAGGACGAGCACCAGGGCGCCGAGGCCCCCACCGCCGGAGCCGGCGGAGGAGCCCGGCGTCCCGCCGCCGCTCGTCCCGGAGCCGCCGCCCGCAGCGGCGTCGCGCAGCCCCGCGGCCGCGGCCTCCACGGAGCCGTCCCAGTCGCCCTGGCGCAGCTCCGGCTCGACGTAGCGGGTCGAGACGGCGTCGATGTCGCTCTGCGTCAGAGGGGTCCCACCCCCGACCCACCAGCCGTACAGCCCGTCGCCCTCGGCCACCGCCAGGAGCACGTCGCCGGAGCCCAGCCCGGACGCCTGGAAGGCCTGCTGCGCCCAGTCGCTCCGGTCGATGCCGTCGAAGCTGTCGACGTACGCCACCCAGAGGTCGATCCCGGTGTCCGCGCGGAGGGAGTCCACGGCGGCCTCGGCGCTGCTCTCGTCGAGCAGCCCTGCGGAGTCGGTGATCTGGGTGTCCAGCCGCGAGGGCGGCTCGGCGGCCGCCGGCGCGGCGAGCAGCAGCAGGGGGGCCAGCAGCAGCGCCAGCGCGGCGAGGCAGCGGCGGGAGCCGCGACCCGGCGTCCGGGCGCTCACCGCTGCCACCCCGCGGCCTGCCAGGCGCCCGGCCCGGGGGCCAGCGGCGCCCTCAGCGCGGCGGACCGGTCGGCCCAGCGGGAGGTCGGCGCCGGCTGCCCCGCGCCGGACTGCTGGCGCGTGACGGCCGCGGCCAGGGCGGTGACCAGGGCGACGACCTCCTCGGCCGTGGCCTCACCGGCGACGACGCGCAGCACGGGGCGGGACGGGCCCGGGACGACCTCGCTCACAGCGGGATGTTCCCGTGCTTCTTGGGCGGCAGCGACTGGCGCTTGGTGCGCAGGGCCCGCAGCGCCCGCACGATCGCCGGGCGGGTCTGCGACGGCGCGATCACGGCGTCCAGGAACCCGCGCTCGGCCGCGAGGTAGGGGTTGGACAGCTGCTGCTCGTAGTCCTCGACGAGCTCGGCGCGCACCACCTCGACGTCCTCGCCCCGCGCCGCGGCGTCCGCGAGGGTCCGCCGGTGGACGATGTTGACGGCGCCCTGGGCGCCCATCACCGCGATCTGGGCGGTGGGCCAGGCGAGGTTGACGTCGGCCCCGAGGTGCTTGGAGCCCATGACGATGTAGGCGCCGCCGTAGGCCTTGCGCGTGATCACCGTGATCTTCGGGACGGTCGCCTCGGCGTAGGCGTAGATCAGCTTCGCCCCGCGGCGGATGATCCCGTTCCACTCCTGGTCGGTGCCGGGCAGGAACCCGGGCACGTCCACGAAGGTGAGCACCGGGACGCCGAACGCGTCGCACAGGCGCACGAAGCGGGCGGCCTTCTCGCTGGCGTCGATGTCCAGGGTGCCGGCGAGCTGGGAGGGCTGGTTGGCCACGACGCCGACGCTGCGGCCCTCGACCCGCCCGAAGCCGATGAGCACGTTGGGGGCGAACAGCTCGGAGACCTCCAGGAAGTCCCCGTCGTCGAGCACGGCGGACAGCACCTCGTGCATGTCGTACGGCTGGTTGGCCGAGTCGGGCACGAGGACGTCGAGCGCGAGGTCCTCCTCGGTGACGTCGAGCGGGTCGCGGGCGTCCAGGGGGCCGAGGACCGGCGGCTCGGACAGGTTGTTGCTGGGCAGGTGCGCCAGCCACTCCCGCACCCAGGCGAAGGCGTCGTCCTCGCTGGCGGCCATGTGGGAAGCCGCCCCGCTGACGGCGGCGTGGGTGCGCGCGCCGCCGAGGGCCTCCATGCCGACGTCCTCGCCGGTGACGGTGCGGATGACGTCCGGGCCGGTGACGAACATGTGGGAGGTCTGGTCGACCATCACCACGACGTCGGTGATCGCGGGGGAGTAGACCGCCCCGCCGGCCGAGGGGCCCATGATCAGCGACACCTGCGGGACGACGCCGGAGCCGTGCACGTTGCGCAGGAAGATCTCGCCGTAGCCGGCCAGGGCGCCGACGCCCTCCTGGATGCGCGCGCCGCCGGAGTCGTTGATGCCGATCACCGGGCACCCGGTGGCCAGCGCCATGTCCATGATCTTGGTGATCTTCTGGCCGACGACCTCGCCGAGGCTGCCGCCGAAGATCGTGAAGTCCTGGGAGTACAGGCAGACCGGGCGGCCGTCGACCGTGGCGTAGCCGGTCACGACGCCGTCACCGGGCGGGCGCTCGCCCTGGCGCGACGGGTCGGCCCAGCGCGAGCGGGCCACCGCGTCGGTCTCGGTGAAGCTGCCCGGGTCGACCAGGGCCTCGATCCGCTCGCGGGCCGTGCGCTTGCCCTTGGCGTGCTGGCGCTCGACCGCGGCGGGGGCCCCCGCGTGCAGGGCCTCGGAGGTGCGCCGGTGCAGCTCGGCCAGCTTGCCGGCGGTCGTGCGCAGGTCGGCGCGCTGGTCGGGAGGGCTGGCCATGGTCGGGAGCCTAGCGATCAGCCGGCGTAGGGCAGCGGGAGCAGCCCGCGGACGCCGGGGGCGTGGGTGAACACGGCGCCGGCGGCCGGGTCGTCGGCCACCTGCTCCTCCTGCGCGGACGTCGTGATGAACAGCGTGGCCAGGTCGGGGCCGCCGAAGGTCACCGCCGTGACCAGGGGGGTCGGCACCTCGAGGCGCTCGGTGAGGGCGCCGTCGGCGTCGAAGCGCAGCACGCCGCCGCCCTTGTAGAGCGCCACCCAGACCCCGCCCTCGGCGTCCACCACCAGGCCGTCCGGGCCGCCACCGCCGCTCGCGTCCTCGGGGACCGCGGCGAACGGCTCGCGGCCGGCCACCTCGCCGGTCGCCGGGTCGACGTGCAGGAGGTCCACGCGGCCGGTCGGGGTGTCGACGTAGTAGGCGCGCGAGCCGTCGGGGGACCAGGCCAGGCCGTTGGAGATGGTGAGGCCGGTCATCACCTGCGCGGTGGAGCCGTCGGGGTCCAGGCGCCACATGCTGCCCGCGCCCTCGGCGGCGCTGAACGCCATCGTCCCGCAGTACAGGCGGCCCTGCGGGTCGCAGCCGCCCTCGTTGAAGCGCACGCCCTCGTCGTCCCACAGCGGCTCGAGCATCCGGGCGCCCTGCGCGCCGGCGAGCAGCGCGTCGACGTCCTCGATCACGGCGAAGCGGCGGCGGACGGCGGCCACCCAGCCGCCGGAGGTGCGCGGGCGCAGGACGGCGAGGGTGTCGGCCACGGACGCGCGGCGCACCGACCCGTCGGCGACGTCGACGGCGAGCAGGTCGCCGACGTTCATGTCGACGCACAGCAGGCGCCCGCCCGCGGCGTCCCAGACCGGACCCTCCCCGTGCTCGGCGACGGCGTCGGTCAGCTGCGTGGCGGTGGGCACCGGACCACCGTAGCCAGCCGCCCCCGTCTCGCACTCCAGGCGGGAAGTGGGCCCTTCGAGCCCTGGTGCCCGCACTTCTCGCCTGGAGTGCGAGGAGAGGGGGGCAGGTGGTGGGGTGGGGGGCGTGAGCAGCCCCTGGTCGGACCTGTCCCGCCCCCCGCTGCGGGCCGAGCGGCTGCGCGCGGCCCTGGTGGCCCCGCACGGCCCGCTGGCCCGGCTGGAGGTGCTGACCTCGGTCGGCTCGACCAACGCCGAGCTGCTGCGCCTCGCCGCCGCCGACCCCGCGGCCTGGCCGCACCTGTCGGTGCTGACCACCGACTCCCAGACGCAGGGGCGAGGGCGCCTGGGTCGCACCTGGACGGCGCCGCCGCGCTCCGGCGTGGCCGTCTCGGTGCTCCTGCGCCCCGGCGACCTCGACCCGGCCGTGCCGGCCGAGCGGTGGTCGTGGCTCTCGCTGCTGACCGGCCTGGCCGTGGTCGGCGCCGTGCGCGACGTCGCGGGGCTGCCGGCGGAGCTGAAGTGGCCCAACGACGTGCTCGTCAGCGACGCGCGGGGCGACCGCAAGCTGTGCGGCGTGCTGGCCGAGCTCGACCCCGCCGGCGGGGCCGTCGTCCTGGGGATCGGGCTGAACACGTCCACGACCGCCGAGGAGCTGCCGGTGCCCACGGCCACCTCGCTGGCCCTGGAGCACGCGGCCACCACCGACCGCGACACCGTGCTGCGGGCGGTGCTGCGCGCGGTGGCCGCCGAGGTCGAGCGCTGGGCCGCGGCCGGCGGCGACCCGGTGGCCAGCGGGCTGGCGGCCCGGGTCCGAGAGGCGTGCGCGACGCTCGGGCGGCCGGTGCGGGTGCAGCTGCCGGGCGGGAGCGCGGACACCGTGCTGGCCGGCACCGCCGAGGGCCTGGACGACGCCGGCCGGCTCCTCGTGCGCAGCTCCGGACCCGGCGCGGACGGCGTCCTGGTGCCCGTGGCGGCCGGCGACGTCGTCCACGTGCGGTGATCGCTCCTACGATCACCGGCGTGACCCGCGTGCTGCTGGCCGAGGACGACCCGGCCATCTCCGAGCCGCTGGCCCGCGCCCTGGGCCGGGAGGGCTACGAGGTCGTCGTCCGCGACACCGGTGCCGGAGCCCTGGCCGCCGCCGAGGGCACCGACCTCGTCGTGCTCGACCTCGGCCTGCCCGACCTCGACGGCCTGGAGGTCTGCCGGCGCCTGCGCGCCCGCGGCCTCACCGTGCCCGTGCTGGTGCTGACCGCCCGCGCCGAGGAGGTCGACACCGTCGTCGGGCTGGACGCCGGGGCCGACGACTACGTCACCAAGCCGTTCCGGCTGGCCGAGCTGCTCGCCCGCGTGCGCGCCCTGCTGCGCCGCGGCGGCGAGCCGGCCCGCAGCGACGACGGCGTGCTGGCCTCGCGCGGCGTCCGCCTCGACACCGCCTCCCGCCGCGCCTGGCTCCAGGGCCCCGAGGGGGAGGTGGAGCTCTCCCTCGCCGCCAAGGAGCACGACCTGCTGCGCGTGCTGCTGCGCGAGGCCGGCTCGGTGGTCACCCGCGACGAGCTCATGGAGCAGGTGTGGGGCCCGGAGTGGTTCGGCTCCACCAAGACCCTCGACATGCACGTCTCGTGGCTGCGGCGGAAGCTCGGCGACGACATCGCCGCCCCCCGCTACATCACCACCGTCCGGGGCGTCGGCTTCCGCTTCGAGCGGGACTGACGGACCGGCCGGGGCGGCGCGGACGAGGGCGGAGGGCGGCGTGCAGCGGCGCGTCCAGGTGGCGACCCTGGTCTCGGTCACCCTCGCGGTGCTGCTCCTGGGCGTCCCGCTGCTCGTGGCGGGCGTCGTGCTGCAGGGCGCGCAGGCGCGCAGCAGCGCCCAGGACCGCGCGGACGCCGTCCTCGTGGCCGTCGACTCGCGCCTGCAGGTCGACGCCCCGACCGACGACCTGCCGCTGCAGCGCTACCTCGACGCCGACCCCGAGTGGCCCGCCCACGTGCGCGTGGTGCTGCCCGACGGCGGCGAGCTGCAGGCCGGAGAGCCGGTGGTCGGCCGGGCGGTGAGCGGCCTGGCGAGCACGGCCGAGGGGCTCCTGGTGGAGGTGGACGTCCCCCGCTCGGCGCTGCTGCTGGCCGACGCGCGGCTCGCGGTGCTCGTCGCGGCGCTCGCGGCCGGTGCGGTGGCCGCGGGGTGGGCGGTCGGGCTGGTCCAGGCGCGCCACCTGGTGCGCCCGGTGGTCGAGCTGGCCGGGCGCGCGGAGCGGCTCGGGGCCGGCCAGGTGCCGCCGTCCGCCGAGCCCTCGGGCATCGACGAGGTCGACCAGGTCGCGCGGGCGCTCGCCCGCAGCGCCGAGCGGCTGGAGGCGCGGCTGGCCTCGGAGCGGCAGTTCGCCTCCGACGCCAGCCACCAGCTGCGCACCCCGCTCACGGCGCTGTCGATGCGGCTGGAGGAGATCCAGGCGGCGACCGCCGAGCGGGCCGTCTCGGAGGAGGCGCGGATCGCCCTCGACCAGGTCGAGCGGCTCGTGCAGGTGGTCGACGACCTGCTGCGGCGCGCGCGCTCGCAGCCGGTGGAGCCCGCCTCACCGCTGGCGGTGGCCGACGTGCTCGTGCAGCAGCGGGAGGAGTGGGCGCCGGCCTTCGCCCGGGCGCACCGGCGCCTGGAGGTCGTGCTGCCCACGAGCGAGCTGTGCGTGCGCGCCAACCCCGGCCCGCTGTCGCAGGCGCTGGCCACGCTGGTGGAGAACAGCCTCGTGCACGGCGGGGGCACCACGCGGGTCACCGCGCGCACGGGCGGGGAGTGGGTGGTCGTCGAGGTCACCGACGCCGGACCCGGCGTGCCCGAGGAGCTCGGGAGCCGGGTCTTCGAGCGACGCGTCAGCGGCGCGGACCGCACCGGCCTCGGGCTGCCCCTGGCGCGCGACCTCGTGGTGGCCGAGGGCGGGCGCCTGGAGCTGCTGCGCGAGCGCCCGGCGACCTTCGCGCTGTTCCTGCCCGCCGCCTGACCGCGCGCCCGCTGAGACCGCACTCTCTCGGGAGAGTGCGCTCCCGAGGGCCGTCGACACCGCACTCTCCCGAGAAGGTGCGGGAAGGGGGAGGGTCAGCGCACGTCGGCGACCGCCTCGGCCACGACGGGGCCACCGGCCGCCGCAGCCGCCAGCTCGGCGTCCTCACCGGCGCCCGGGGCCGTGCCGCGGAAGACCCACAGGCGGTAGGCGACGAAGCGGAACGCCGTCCCGAGCCCGACGCCGACGACGTTGGCGGCGATGTTGTCGGCCAGCGGGCTGCGCAGCCCGAGCACGTAGTGCGAGACGCCCAGGCACAGCACGGCGATGAGCATCGCGACGCCGTTCATCGCGATGAAGAGCACCAGCTCGCGCAGCAGGGCGGGGTGGCGGCGGCGGCGGAAGGTCCACCAGCGGTTGCCGGCCCAGGCCACGAGCGTCGCGGCGGACGCCGAGACCACCTTGGCCGTGATCGGCCGGTCGGCCAGCGGGCCGGCGTCCCCCCAGCGCAGGAGGTTGAACAGGCCGACGTCGATGACGAAGCACACCGCGCCGACGGTCCCGAACTTCACCAGCTCGCGCCCCAGCACGCCGAGCAGGGCGCGGGCTCGCTCGAGCAGCCTCGACGGCCCTCCGCTCACCGGCACAGGGTAGGCCCGCGACGGCCGGTAGCCTCCCGACGTGGCGGATCAGGGGTCGGCAGCGGGCGAGCAGACGGTCTTCCCGGTCGTCGGCGTGGTGGGCGGCGGGCAGCTGGCGCGGATGATGCAGCCGGCCGCGGTGGCCCTGGGCGTGCGGCTGCGGGTCCTGGCGACCGGGCCGGAGGAGTCGGCCGCGCAGGTCGTCGGCGACGTCCAGATCGGCGAGGCGACCGACGGGGCCGCGCTGCGCGCCGTGGCCGACGGCGCGGCCGCCCTCACCCTCGACCACGAGCAGGTGCCGACCGAGCTGCTGCGGGCGCTGGCCGCGGACGGCGTCGCGGTGCGCCCGGGCCCCGACGCCCTGGAGCACGCGCAGGACAAGCTGCTGCTGCGCCGCCGCCTCGACGGGCTCGGCGTCCCCGGTCCGCGCTGGGCCGCCGTCGCCGACGAGGAGGAGCTGGCCGCGTTCGGGGAGCTGGTGGGCTGGCCGGTGGTCCTCAAGACCCCGCGCGGCGGGTACGACGGCAAGGGCGTGCGGGTCGTCGCCTCGCCCGAGCAGGCGCGCGACTGGTTCGCCCGCGCCGCGGGGGCGCCGCTGCTGGCCGAGGAGCGCGTCGCCTTCACCCGCGAGCTGGCGGTGATGGTCGCCCGCAGCCCGATGGGGCAGGCCGCGGCGTGGCCCGTGGTCGAGACGGTGCAGGTGGACGGCGTCTGCCGCGAGGTGCTCGCGCCCGCCCCGGGCCTGGACGCCGACCTCGCGGCGCTGGCGACGGAGACGGCGCTGCGGATCGCCGGGGAGCTCGGCGTCACCGGCGTGATGGCCATGGAGGCGTTCGAGACCGCCGACGGGCGGGTGCTGGTCAACGAGCTGGCGATGCGGCCGCACAACAGCGGCCACTGGACGATCGAGGGCGCGGTGACCTCGCAGTTCGAGCAGCACCTGCGCGCCGTGCTCGACCTGCCGCTGGGCGCCGTCACCCCCCGGGCCCCGTGGACGGTGATGGTCAACGTGCTCGGCGGCGAGCACCCGGACCTGTTCCGCTCCTACCTGCACGTGATGGCGCACGACCCGGCGGTCAAGGTGCACCTGTACGGCAAGCAGGTGCGCCCCGGGCGCAAGGTCGGCCACGTGACGGCGTGGGGGGAGGACCTGGAGGAGGTCCGGGCCCGTGCGCGCCACGCGGCCGACTTCATCACCGGCACGATCGACGGCTGAGCCGCCGGCGCGTCAGCAGTCGGCGGTGGTGGCGGTGGGGTCTCCGGAGACCATCCCGCTGGTGCTGCGGTACCAGAAGTAGGTCCGCGGGGAGCCGGACGTCGCGCCCTTGTCGCTGGAGGCGCGCAGGCAGTACTCCCCGCCGCCGAAGGCCCTCACCTCGACCACGGTGCCCTGGGTCGGGGTGGGCACGGACAGGCCGCCGAGCTGCTGCGCCGCCAGCCGGAGGTCGTAGTAGCCGGGGGTCGCGCCCACGGCGGCCGCCCGCTCGTCGGAGACGAAGAAGGCGCTCACCTCCGTGGCGGCCGCGCGCAGGTCCTGCTTCACGGCCGCGTCGTGGGCCTTGTCGCGCTGGCTGAGGAACGTCGGCACGGCGATCGCGGTGAGGATGCCGAGGATCGCGATCACGACGAGCAGCTCGACGAGGGTGAAGCCGCCGTCGCGCGGGGCAGGGCGGCTGGGGCGCACGAGCACGGGGGCTCCCGGGGTCGGTCGGTCCGCGACGGGGCGGCGCGGTCTCTCCGGGGTCCATCGGCGCGGACGCCCGGGTGTGGAGGACTCCGCGCGGAGCGGCAGGATGACGCGCATGACGGAGCAGCCGCTGGTCGGCGTCGTGATGGGCTCGGACTCGGACTGGACCGTGATGGAGGCCGCCACGCGGGCGCTGGCCGAGTTCCACGTGCCGCACGAGGTCGACGTCGTCTCCGCGCACCGGATGCCGGTGCAGATGCTCGACTACGGCCGCACCGCCGCCCAGCGCGGCCTGCGCGTGGTCGTCGCCGGGGCCGGGGGCGCCGCCCACCTGCCGGGGATGCTCGCCGCCGTCACGCCCCTGCCGGTGATCGGCGTGCCGGTGCCGCTGGCGCACCTGGACGGGATGGACTCGCTGCTGTCCATCGTGCAGATGCCGGCCGGCGTCCCCGTGGCGACCGTGTCGGTGGGCGGGGCGCGCAACGCCGGGCTGCTCGCCGTGCGCATCCTCGCCGCGGGTGGCGACGAGCGGGCCGCCGCGCTGCGCGAGCAGATGACGGCGTTCCAGGAGGACCTGCGCGCCCAGGCCGAGGCCAAGGGCGAGCGCCTGCGCGCCCGACGGGCCGGGGGCCGCGCCGGCTTCTGACGCCGGGTGTCCGGTTCCTGCCGAAACGGCCGCGCCGGCGTCCTGCGCGTCCTACTGTCCGAGGGTGTCCCCTGACGCGTCGGCCCTCCCCGCCCGCATCGCCGTGCTGATCCCCTGCAAGGACGAGTCCGCCGCCGTGGGGCGCGTGATCGACGACGTCCGCGCGGTGCTGCCGGAGGCGGAGGTCTACGTCTACGACAACGCGAGCACCGACGCCACGGCCGAGGTCGCGGCCGCGCACGGCGCTCACGTGCGGCAGGAGGCGCGCCCGGGCAAGGGCAACGTCATCCGCCGGGCGTTCGCCGACGTGGACGCCGACGCCTACCTGCTCATCGACGGCGACGACACCTACGACGCCTCCGCGGCCCGTCGCCTGGTCGCCACGCTGGTCTCCGGGCCCTACGACCACGTCGTCGGCGTGCGCCGGGCCGACAGCCCCACCTCCTACCGCCCGGGCCACGCCGCGGGCAACCGCGCGCTGAACCAGGTCGTCAGCGGGGTCTTCGGCACGCCGGTGACCGACATGCTGAGCGGGTACCGCGTGATGTCGCGCCGATTCGTGAAGTCGTTCCCCGCGCTGTCCCGCGGCTTCGAGGTCGAGACCGAGCTGACCGTGCACGCGGTGAACCTGCGGGTCCCCCAGGTGGAGGTGCCGGTGGGCTTCCGCGACCGCGCGGACGGCAGCGAGAGCAAGCTGCGCACCTACCGCGACGGGTGGCGCATCCTCAGCTGGATCCTGCGGCTCACCCACTACGAGCGGCCGATGCTCGTGCACCTGGCGCTGGCCGGGCTCCTCACGGCGGTCGCCCTGGTGCTGGGGCTGCCCGTCGTCGCGGACTTCGCCCGCACCGGCCTGGTGCCCCGCCTCCCCACGGCGCTGCTGGCCTCCTCCCTGGTGGTGCTGGCCGCCCTGGTGGCGCTCGTGGGCCTCGTGCTGGACGCCGTCCACCGCGCCCGCCACGAGGCCTCGCGCCTGGCGTACCTGCAGCACGCGGCGCCGGTCCGCCCCCCGGCGGTGGACCTCACGACCTCCTCCGCCAGGGCGTCGGTGCCCGTGCCGCGATGAGGTCCGCCCTCGTCTTCCTGGCACGGGCGGCCGCCGGGCTCCTGGCGCTGCAGGTGGTGTTCCTCCTCCTGCTGGTGGCCGCCCAGGCGGTGCCCAACGGACCGATCATCCGCCACCTCGACGAGGCGGTGGCGACGGGCGACTACGGCGCCGAGTACGCCCCCGACGGCTTCGGCGGCACGGCGGACCGGTTCACCGAGTGCGTGGTGGTCGGCTACGGCGTCAGCTCGCCGGACGACCCGCGCAGCGTCTGGTACCGGGCGACGGGCGGCCCGCGCCTGTCCTCGTGCGTCGAGGGCGTCGCCCAGGTCCGGTCGCTGGCGGCCGGCGAGACGCTGCTGCCGGGCGCCGGGTACTTCCGCTACTGGAGCGGCTACTCCGTCCTGACCCGGCCCGCGCTGGCCCTGCTCGACCTGCCCGGGCTGCGGCTGCTCGTCGCGGGGCTGCTGGCCGTGGCGACCGCGGTGGCGTACTCGGTGCTGGCCCGGCGCCTGGGCCGGGGGGCCGCCCTCGCCCTGCTCGTGCCGCTGGCCGTGGCGAGCAACGCGATGGCGATGCCCTCGACCGCGTTCTCCCACGGCATCGCCCTGGCGGCCGTGGCGGCGGGCGTGGCGGGGACGGCCGTGCTGTCCCGCTGGGGCTGGCGGGGTGCCGCGGTGGGGGCGGGCCTGGCCGCGGCCGTCTTCAACTACGTCGACCTGCTCACCGTCCCACCGATGTCGTGGGCCCTGTGCGCGGCGGTCGCCGGCGCCGTGGTGCACGTCGCGCGCGGCCGGCTGCGGCTGACCCTGGGCGCGGTGCTGGCGGCGGGCGCTGCGTGGCCGGTCGCCTTCGCGGTCACCTGGGTGTCGCGGTGGGTCATCGCCGCGCTGGTGCAGGGGCCGGGCGTCTTCTCCCGCGTGGCCGAGGTGGGGCGCTTCCGCGTCAGCGGGGACGCCGGCACGGTCGTGCAGCACGAGCTGGGGGCTCCCACGCGGGCGAACCTGCGGCTGTGGCTGGACACGACGTCCACCGCCCGGCCGCTGCTGGTCGTGGCGGCGGTCGTGGTGGTGTCCGCCCTCGTGCTGGCCGCGCGCCGCCGCGGCGTCGAGGGGGTCGTGGTGGCCGCCGTCCTCGCCGCACCCGCTCTCGTGGTGCCCGCGTGGTATGAGCTGATGAGCAACCACTCGCAGATCCACGCGTTCTTCACCTACCGCAGCATCCCGGCCGCGGTGGGGATCGCCGTGATGGCCGCGCTGGTGGCCGCGCGCCGGCCGGCCCCGGCGTCCGGACGCCGGGTCGCGACCGGCGCCGAGCTCGTTCCCGCCGCCTGAGGTCAGCCGGGCAGCTGCGCCTGGGCGATCGCCCGCACGGCCTCGGTGTCGTCGGAGCGCAGCGCCTCGAAGACCGCCTCGGCCTGCTCGGTGTCCCAGTCGACGACGACGCCGGCGTTCGTGCGCCGCGTGGTGTCGGCCACCGGGACGGTCAGGCTGACGGCGCCGTCGCCGGACACCGCCCTCATGGCCCGGGCGAAGCCCGCGAGGTCGAAGGGGCCGAAGTCGTCGTCCACGGTCAGGGCGCCGCCGCCGGCGCGCGCCATCGGGAGGGCGCGGAAGGGGTTGACCAGCGTGGCGGGGGAGGCGGCCTTCGCGGCGATGGCGCTGATCAGCTCGCGCTGGCGCTGGGCGCGGCCCAGGTCGCCGCTGGCGTCCTCGTGCCGCGTGCGGGCGTAGCCCAGGGCCGTGGGGCCGCCCATCTCCTGGCAGCCGGCGGGGATGTCGAGGCCGGCCAGCGGGTCGACGATGGCGTTCTCGGGGCACATGGTGACGCCGCCGACGGCGTCCACGACGTTCGCGAAGCCGGACAGGCCGGTCTCGGCGTAGCCGTCGACGCGGAGGCCGGTCGCCGCCTCGACCGTCTGCGCCAGCAGCGCGGGGCCGCCCCACGCGTACGCGGCGTTGATCTTGGAGGAGTCGTGGCCGGGGATGTCGACGTAGCTGTCGCGCGGGATGCTCAGCAGCACCGTCGGGCCGCCGCCGGAGGGCCGGTGCAGCAGCATGATCGTGTCGGTGCGCTTGCCCTCGACGTCGTCACCGGTGGACAGCTCCACGCGCTGGTCGCGGCTGAGCCCCTCGCGGCTGTCGGAGCCGACCAGCAGCACCGTGCGGCCCGGGGTGTCGGGCAGGGAGGACTCCGGGAGGGCCCCGAACCGGTCCACGGCGCGGTAGCCGGTGACGCCGAGGAGCACCGGGTAGGCCACCACGGCGAGGACGAGCACGAGCACGCCGAGCCGGATGAGCCCGCGGCGGCGGCTGGCGGACATGCCGCCGCCCGGGGCCGGGCGCGCACCGGTGGGCCGCCGCGGGGGCTGGCCGCCGGAGCCGCCCGAGCGGCCTGCGGGCCGGGCCTGCGCCGAGCGAGGCGCTCCGGAGCGGACGGCGGGCACCACGGGCACCTTGCCGGTGCGGGCGCCGACGGACCGGCTGGACGCGGCGCCTCCGGCGGCTGGGCGCGCGGCGGCCTGCCCGCGCTTCAGCTGCGGCTGCGACCGGTAGGTCGTCGCGGGACCCCACTGCGGCTGATCGGGCACGGCCCCCACGGTAGACGGCGGCCGGGCCGGGTGACAGCGACTCGGGGCCTCAGGCCAGCCCGAGGCGGGGCACCTCGACCGCCGGGCAGGTGTCCATCACCACGTCGAGGCCCGCGGCGGCGGCCCGGGCCGCCGCCTCTTCGTCCACGACGCCCTGCTGGAGCCACACGGCGCCGGCCCCGATGGCGATGGCCTCGTCGACGAGCTCCCCGACCCGGGAGCTGTTGACGAAGAGGTCGACCACGTGGACCGGACCGGGCACCTCGGCCAGCGTGGCGAAGGCCTGCGCGCCGTGCACCGGCTCGGCGCGGGGGTGCACCGCGACGATCGGCTTGCCCAGGCCCTGCAGGTACGCGGCGATGCCGTACGCCGGGCGGGCGCGGTTCTGGGAGAGGCCGACCACGGCCCAGCGGTTGGGCGTGGTCAGGAGCCGACGGATGACGTCCGGGTCGTTCTGGTGCGCTCCGGGGGAGGCCATGCGGCACACCGTAGGGGCGTTGCGCACCGTGGTCAGCGGTGGACTCACCGGTGGAGGCCGGTGCTCCTGCCTCAGCAGGTGGCCCGGCCCCCGGCCGCCTCGTCGCTGACGGCGGCCAGGCCCCCGAGCACGGTGAGGGGCGAGGAGGCGCGCGACCCCAGCGCCTCGGCGCTGCGCGGGGGCAGGCACCCGGTACGGGTGAGCAGCAGCGGCTGGCCCAGCGCCGCACCGGAGAGGGCGTCGGGGAACTGCTCGCCGCTCGCGAGCAGGGTGCGGGTCGCCGGCACGCCGGCGAAGAGCTGCTCGGCCACGGCGGCTGCGGTCTCGTAGCGGTCGTCCCCAGCGACCCGGACCACGGTGCCCGACGCCGCGTAGGCCGCCAGCTGGGCGCTGACCTCAGCGGAGATGCTCGCGGGGCCGCCCAGCACCACTACGCGTGAGGGCGCCAGCGCCGCGAGGGCCTGCGCCGTCGTCGGCGGCAGGACGTCCCGGCGGGTCAGGAGCAGCGGCGTCCCGGTGGCCGCGCCGTAGGCGCCCGCCGCCAGCCCATCGGGGAACTGCTCGCCGGAGGCGACGAGCACCTCGGCGACCGGTCGGCCCGGAGCGAGGCCCTCCGTGGCGACGTCGGCTGCCGTCGCGTAGCGGTCGGCACCTCCGATGCGCTCGACCGTGGTGACGTAGCGGCGCAGGTCGGTGACGACGTCCTCCGAGACCGAGCTCGGACCACCGATCACGACGGCCCGCTCCGGCTGGAGCCGCTGCAGCTCCGTCGCGACGTCGGGCGGCACGGAGTCGGGGCGCACCAGGAGGACGGGACCGTCGACGTCACCGGCCAGCGGGGCGGCCGCGAGGGCGTCGGGGAAGGCCTCGCCGGAGGCGATGACGACGGTCGCGGCGGAGGAGTAGGAGCCCCGGCTGATGGCGGCCGAGGTGCCGTAGCGGTCCGAGCCCTCCAGTCGCGCCGGGCGCGCAGCTGGGGGAGTCGTGCCACCTGCCACGGGAGGGGTGGTGGGTGCGGGGGTGGTGGGTGCGGGGGTGGTGGGTGCGGGGGTGGTGGGTGCGGGGGTGGTGGGTGCGGGGGTGGTGGGCGCCCCGCTCTCCAGCCCCTCCAGGAAGGCGACGTAGGCGGTCTTGTCGAAGTGCGAGCCGTCGCCGTGCCTGCCCGAGGCGGTCGTCACCTGCACCTGGTCGGTGCCGAGGATGCCCACCAGGACGTCCGTGTGCTTCGCCTTGGGCACGGTGGTGTCGGCCGGGCTGGCGGTCACGGACATCGGGACGCCGTGGAAGTCGCTCGCCGGTCGCAGCGCCGGGTCGTACCCGGCGGTCTTCGCGTCGTAGTCGCTGCCGTCAGCGGCGAGGCCGTAGGCGGCGGTGATCTGCCGCTCGCGGATGCTGGTGTACCGCTGGCGCAGGGAGACGACCGGTTCCGCGAGGTAGGCGCCGTCGACCCCCGTCAGCGCCCCGGTGGTGATGGCGTTGAGCGCGCCGATGCCCCCGTGGCTGTCGCCCGACACGTAGAGGCCGCCCGTCGGCACGGTGTCCTGGATCTGCCGCCACAGCTCCGTGGTGCCGGTCATGGCCGCGGGGGACCCGTACTGGTTGCGGTGGCAGTCGCAGGTGGCCACGGCGAAGCCCGCTGCGAGCGCGGCCTTCGCCATCCCGTCCCACGACCCGAGGTTGTTCCCGGTGATCCCGTCGCCGGCCAGGCCGCGGAAGTGGATGACCACGGGCACCGGTGCCTGCTCGCTGGCCCGTGCGGGGAGCCTGAGCACCGCTCGTGTGCCGTTCACCGTCAGGTTCACGGTCGTCGCACCGACCGCCGCGCTCGCCGGCGAGGCGACCAGGGCCTGCAGGACGAGGACGAGGGCCAGCACGATCCCGGCCGAGCGGGTGCGGGACGGGGCCGGTCGGTGGGGCTGGCTCCAGCGCTGCGGTGCGGTGGTCATGCGGCCCTCGGGTGGTCGGGGCTGTGAGCAGCCGCTGTCCGGTCCGCCCGCTCCGCGGCAGGGCGACCGGATGGTCACCTTTGCGGAGGAGGCGCAGCGCACTGTCGCACCGGTCGGCTCCGACGCGCCAGAGCGAGGTGGTCTGGATGCGGCCGCAGTGAGACGGTGCGCGCATGCGGGAGCGGGCATGAGCGGCGAGGCGGTGCCGGGCGCACCGCTGGACGCCGACCAGCGGGCGGTCCTGGCGGCGCTGCTGGGGATGCAGCGGCAGTCGTGGGAGCAGGGGGTGACCGGCCACGCGCTGCTCGACCTGGGGCTCGACGACGTCGCCCGGGTGGTCGCGCGCGACTCCGTCACCCGGCAGGCCGCTGACGGCCGGTTGGCCGAGATCGACGCCGCCGGGCTCGTGAACGGCGCCTCGGCGGCAGAGGCGGTGCGGTGGCTGGCGGACCGCACCGACGACGCCGCGCTGGGCAGCGCGTACGACCAGCAGCTGCGGTGGCTCCTGCACGGGTGCCCGCGCGCCGACGACGGCACGCTCTTCCACCTGCAGGGCAGCCGGCAGGTGTGGGTCGACAGCGTCTACATGGTGGTGCCGGAGCTGGTCGCCTCCGGCCACCTGCGCGAGGCGCGCACCCAGCTCGCCGGGCACCGGCGCCGGCTGTTCGACGCCGACGCCGGGCTGTGGGTGGCCCGCTGGGACGAGGACGCCGGGGCGCGGGCGCTCGACGTCCGGTGGGCCACCGGCAACGGCTGGGTCGTCGCGGGGCTGGCGCGGGCGCTGCGCCGGCTCGACCCCGCCGCGCCGGGCGCCGCTGACCTGAGGGCCGAGGCGGTCGAGCACGTGCGGGTGGTCGTCGACGCGTGCCTGGCCCACCGTCGCAGCGACGGCGGGTTCCACGACGTCCTCGACGACCCGGCGTCCTTCACCGACGTGACGGTCGCCGAGATGCTGGCCTACGGCGTGCTCACCGGTGTGGCCGACGGGTGGCTGCCGCAGCGCCACGCCGAGGCCGGGCGCTCGCTGGTGGCGACCGCGCGGGAGCACGTGGACGCCGACGGGTTCGTCACCGGCGTCTGCGGGGCTCCGCACTTCGACCGGCAGGGCACCTCGGCGGAGGCGCAGGCGTTCTTCCTGCTCGCCACCGCCGCCGAGCAGCGGCTGGACGCCGCCTGAGTCAGGGGACGGGGACCGCGGCGGGCTCGACGGGTGCGGGCGCGGGCCC
>Ga0210040_10003535_pt1 | contig 21055 bp, 15 predicted proteins | sample CryGeyCG12114_NA_FD_185462 | JGI IMG/M metagenome (GOLD analysis project Ga0210040, IMG submission 185462) | Groundwater microbial communities from aquifer - Crystal Geyser CG19_WC_8/21/14_NA (SPAdes) (version 2) | ecosystem: Environmental > Aquatic > Deep subsurface > Groundwater | place: USA... | reverse complement strand
CCGCCCTACCCCGCAGCCTATTATATCGGCCGATACGACGGCCCTCACATTCAGCTACGATGTAAAAGACGACCGCCAGCACCTGCTGCGCGTGCAGCCCGAGCTGCTGCGCGACGGCCGCTACACGGTGCGTATTCAGCGGGAACCCTCGCTCGGCTTTCCGGTGAGAGGCAAAAGCGATGTGGCCGTGGGCAGCTTCTGGGGCGCCGACCGCGACGGGGGCAAACGCCGCCACGAGGGCATTGATATCTTTGCCAAGCGCGGCACGCCCGCCGTGGCCGCCGTGGATGGCTACGTAACGCGTACGGGCGTTACCAACCTGGGCGGCAACGTGGTGTGGCTAGCCGATGCCGAACACGGTCAGCATCTCTACTACGCCCACCTCGACAAGCAGCTCGTGCAGCCTGGCCAACAAGTGCGTAAAGGCGATACGCTGGGGCTGGTGGGCAACACGGGCAACGCTCGCACCACCGCACCCCACCTGCACTTTGGCGTCTACCGCAGTGGCCGGGGGGCCGTAGACCCCTACCCTTTCGTACGCCAGGCCGATGCCACCCCGGCCGCACCGCGCACCAAGGCCGAGCGCCTGGGCGAGTGGGTGCGCGTACAGAGCAAAACCGCTGATTTGCAGCGTGGCCCCGCCGCCAAGGCCAGCCGCGTAGCCGTGCTACCCCGCCATACGCCCCTGCTGGTAGTAGGCAGCCAAACTGATTGGTACCGCGTGCAGCGCCCCGATGGGCAGTTGGGCTATGTGCCGGCCCGCGCCGTGGTGCCTACCACTACCCCCTTGCGCCGCGAGAGCCTCACCCGTGCCACCGACCTCTTCGCTACCCCTATGCCTGCCGCTCCTACCCTCGACACCCTACCTGCCCAAACGAAAGTGGCTGTGCTAGGCGAGTTTGGCCGCTACCAATTGGTGCGCGCCGCTAGCGGCAGCCTGGGCTGGCTTGCTATGACGCCCGCTTCCTAACGGGCTGTTGTTGTCAGCTTTCAGGTCACCGAACGTAGCCTGAAACCGGTAGTCAAAAATTTACCTGCTTCATCTGCACCTCATGTACCGGCCTCTACCTTCGAGCCGGTGATTGGAGTACAACGCGGCATATTCTCTTCGGAGCGTATGCCGCGTTTGCGTTGTAGTCAGTCTTTGCAATCTGTGATGATAGACAACAAAAAGCCGCCCCGCAACAAATGCAGGGCGGCTTTTGCTGTTTGAACAGCCTCTACTTACTCCGCAATAATCACGGCTTTGCCCAGGGTTTTGGCGTAGGCAATGCGCCGTTCGCGGCCGGTGTTGGAGGTGTAGTCGAAGCCCACGGCTTTGGTATCGGCTTTCACGGCACGCCAGTTCTCGGCGTCTACGTTGGCGGGCTGAGTGGACGCGCGTGGTACGGCTGGCTGCGTGAATCGGTCGTCGGCGAAGAAGTTGTTCATGGCCTGCAAAATGGCAATTTCCTTGGCGCGGGTGGTGGCGGCCTGCGGGTCTTCCAGGTTGCGGGCTTCAATGAGCGCAATGGCCGGAATCATCTCCTTGCGCAGTGTGTCGCCGGTACTGGTCAGAATAATGAAGCGCGCCTGGGCGTTCAGAATTTTAGCACCCTGCAATTGTAGAATAAAGTTATCCTTGGTTTTAGCGCTAGAGAAATAATGCGTAGTGCGCACGGTATTCAGAATGCTGCGGGTGGTGAGGCGGCTGCTTTCCGTAGGCGGCGAGTATACCTTATCGGCATTCTTGGAATTTCCTACCTCGCGCTCGGTATTAATACAGGACGTGACCTGGAGCAGCAAAGCGGCGGCGACACCGGAGAGGAGTATTTTTTTCATTGTGCGGCCGTGGCCAGTTAAAATCAGTGCGGCAAGATACGCGGCTGGCTCGGCTGGCAAGTCAACCCACCGCGCTCGACCGCTAATTTTATACCAGAATTAAATGATGACTGTGTGATTTCGTGCCTTTCTCATACGCATTAGCAGTTGACAGGGAGATATTCGGGGCTGAAAATTAGAGCCAACTCAGCTCCAGTCCCACTGTCCAGCGGGGCAGCTCGGGGTAGCGTGCTTGCGCGTCGGTTGTAAACGTATCGGCCAAGCGGTAGCGTCCCACCAGCGCAAACCGCCCGATGCCGGCGCGGGCGCCTACCCCGTAGGGCCACCGCCGCACGTAGTCCAGCCCGCGTTCCGATACGCGCTGCCGACGGGCGCCGTTCGGTCCGGGCCGGTCTTCGTAGAAATGCGCGGTGCCCATCACCCAGCCTCCCCAGCCCAGCACATCCACGTAGCGCCCAATGGCGTTGCCGCGCCGGCCGTAGTTGATACGGACGAACCCCTCGGCCTGTGCCTGGTGCAGGGCCACGTACTCGCGGTAGTGCTGGGCGGGGGTAGGCAGCACCTTCTGGTCGTTCTGGCGCAGGTAGTACGTCAGGTGGTTGTAGCGCAGGTCGGCACCAAGAGCCAGGGTTTGGGTTAGTCGCCACTTGTTGCGCAGGCCCACAAAGACTTCTGCCGAGCGGCCGTATTCCAACTCAGCCCCCGTACCCGCTGAAGGGCCCATCACGGCCGCATAGCCCAGGTAGAAATGGTTGTAGTAGGCGCGGTTGGGGCCGTACGTATCATAGGTAGTATCGGCGGCCACATTGGCGCGCAGCAGCACACGCTGCGCCTGGGCGTTGTATCCGCACCAGCTCAGCACTAGTCCCAACAAAGCTATTCGCCTCAACACTAGCATCATGGGGCGGCCGTATAGGTTTGGGTGAAGCCCCGGTAATGCACGCGCAGCACGTCGCCGGGTAGTAGCAGTCGCAGCGGCACTTCCAGCACGGCGCGCTGGGTCACGTCGCGCACTTCGTAGCGGCGTAGTGCGCCACGGGCATCGGCAATGTGCCAGTAGAGGTAGTGCGGCGGCTCCGTGGGCACCGGCTCGTCTTCGGCTGGTGCCTCGGGGGTCGGCACCGTCGATTCTCGGCCCAGCGCGGGCACGTCTGGGCGAGGCTGGTCGGGCGTCACGGCCCGTATCGAGTCGGCGTACAGGGGCAGCGTGCGGGCTGGTACGGTGGCTGCCGCCGGCCGAATAATAACCGCTAGCATCGAGTCGCGGCGCACAAAATCGAAGGTAGGCACGGTACTGGTTGACGCCGCGCCACCCGGCAGTAGCGCCGCACTCTGCGGGCGGCCGTAGCCGTGGGCGTAATCATAGTAGGGATATAGCTCGCCGGCTTTTTCCAGCTTCCGAAATAGCTCCATTACCGTGAGCTGTCGCTCCTGCTGCCATATGCAGGCCGCCAGCCCTACCACCAGCGGGCTGGCAAACGAGGTACCCTCGATGCGCTCGTAGCCGCCGGGCGCGGCTACCAGTGCCGTACTAAACGCGGCCACATTGGGCTTGAGGCGCCGCCCCGCACCGGGGCCGTAGCTACTGAAGTCGCTGTGGAGGTACGTATCGGGGTCGAGGCCGCCTACCGTTAGCACCGAGTCGCCGTCGGCGGGCGTGCCAATGGTGCGCCAATCTTCGTCCTCGCCATCATTGCCAGCGGCATTCACCACCAGCATCCCTTTGCGAACCGCCAGTTCGGCGGCGCGGGCAATCAGGCTGGTGCGGCCGTTCATCTGCTCAGGGAAATAGCGGCGGTTGGTGTAGCCCAGCGAGGAGTTGATGATGTCGGCGCCCTGGCGGTCGGCCCACTCGGCGGCGGCCAGCCAGGCTTCTTCCTCGGCGTACCGCTCGCGGTACATCTGCTCGGTGCGAGCCAGCAGAAACTCGGCGCCGGGCGCCAGCCCCAGGTAGCTGCTATCGGGTAGGGCGCCCGCAATGCAGGAAAGCACCTCGCCACCGTGGTTGGCGCCGTGGTAGACGTTGGGCTCCTGCTTCAGAAAATCATACGTAGCTACAATGCGCTTGTCGCGGCGCAAGTGCTCGAAGGCCGGGTGGCGGTCTACTCCGTTGAAGCCAGCGTCGAAAACAGCAATGCGCAGGCCTTTCCCCGTGAGGTGGGCGCGGCGGAGCTGCGCGGCGCCCAGGCTACCTGTTTGGCGGCGGGCTAATTGGCGGTCGGTAACGGAAATCTGCATGGAAGCCCCTGCGCCAGCTACTGGGCGGGCCGCTAGTTGCAGTTGGCGCGCCGGCAACTGCTCCACGCGCAACACACCCGGCAGCCGGCGTAGGGCGGCTGCTTGGGCTGGCGTGGCCCAGCACACGGCCCCATTGAGCCAGCGGCTCACCAGCGTTACGGAGTTAGTGGTGGCGCGGAGGGCGCACAGGTAGGCGGGCCGCACGGGGTAGTCGGTGCTATCGGCGGGGGGCAGGTGCTGGCGCTGGCGGCGCGCTAGTGCCGCCGGCGTGAAATAGGCGCCGGGCGTGAACGTGACGCCCTTTTTATCGCGTAGTTGCACCCAGTAGCGGGTAGCAGAAGATTGCGCCTGTGCTGGTTGGGGTAGCAGTGCGCCTACCCCAACCAGCAGCCAGCCATACAAAAAGCAAATGCGGTACCTCACAAATTTCAACAGGCGAAACGAAAACGAGGCGTAAGGTACAACGCGAAGCGCACACCAGCGGCTTGGCAGAAACTGTGTTTCGTAACCGTCAGATATTCAATTTTCCTGTTATTATTGCTGTCAGCCAGCCATTCATGCCGCAGCAGCTTTCCCGGAATAGCACAACTTATTATCCTATACGAGAATCCTGCGTATACTACGGCAGCTACCAGCAAGCTCAACTGCTAGCTGTGTGTTGCCTTGCGGTGCGTGAGTAGCCCCGCGTAGCCAGTTGTCTTGCCTTGCTCATAAGTATTTGATTGACAGCATGCAACTACTTTCCAGAAGCCTACTCATCGTTAAACGACTATTTCAATACTGATTTTCAAATCCATGACTTCTCCCCTCTCCCGCTTAGCGCTTGCTACGCTCATGAGCGGCACCCTATTGATTGCACCTAGCTGCAACAAAAAGGAAATTGCCGCGCTGCAACAGCAAAACCAGGATTTAACCAGTTCCCGCGAGCAGCTTCAGGCCGAAAAGAATGCCCTGGAGCAGGAAAAAAATCGTTCTGAAGAGGAGTTGCGCTCTAGTTTGCTCAACAAAAACCAGCAGGTAACGCAGCTCAACGAAAACCTGGGCATGACCCAGCAGCAACTCAAGGAGCGTGAAGCCCGCATTGCGGAGCTACAACGCGTGCTAGACGAGCAGCAGCAGCGCGTGCAGAACCTGCGCCAGCGCGTAGCCGACGCCCTACTGGGTTTCAACGCCAACGACTTGCAGGTGCAGCTTAAAAACGGCAAGGTATACGTGTCGCTCTCGGAGCAATTGCTGTTCAAATCAGGCTCTACCAAGGTAGACCCAAAGGGCCAGGACGCGCTGAAAAAGCTGGCCTCGGCTCTGCAAGGCAACAAAGACGTGAACGTGCTGGTGGAAGGCCACACCGACGATGTGCCGATTGCCCGGGGCACTGCTGGTATGCAGGACAACTGGGATTTGAGCGTGCTGCGCGCTACAGAAATCACCCGCCTGCTCACCACCAACGGCCTCAACCCCGACCAGGTGACGCCTTCCGGCCGCTCGAAATATTTGCCGGTAGTAGCCAACAACTCGCCCCAGAACCGCGCCCTCAACCGTCGCACCGACATCATCCTAACCCCAAAGCTGGACGAACTTTTCCAGATTCTGGAACAGAATTAAGTAGTATAGTCATGTTTTAGCAATCCTAGTATAGAGGTTGCTGCTACAGTAGAAAAGCCAGTTTCCCCGTTACCAAATGGTAGGGAACTGGCTTTTTTGTGCTTCCGGAACGCCGTATGCGTCGAAGTTGTCTGTACGATGGTGCGACGTTCTACGATTACAAATAAGGTAACCCGGCCGGGCTGGTGGTGGCTGCTGTGCTGGCTGTGGCCGCTTGCGGCGGGTAGTTCGGCAGATAAGCCGCTGCTACTACGGGCGGCACCGGGTATACTACCAGCCCCTACCTTCCGAATAACAGAAGTGCGCGATGAGCGCCCCAAACAGGAGGCGGTGGCCTGGCTGCTCCCCTCCATAACTGGTGGGGCCAGCCCTACCCCGCGCCCGGTAGATTTGCAGGGTGGCGCGGCGGCGGCCGTGCAGCAGTTTGCGCGCCAGAGCCTACCCCAACAGCCGGGGCAGCGGCCGGTGCGCCTGCGCTTGCAGGAGTTGCGCGTAACGGAAACACCCGCGCCGGACGGGCGCATAGAGGGACGCGTGCGGGTGGAGCTGGCCTATGAGTGGCTGCGCCCCAACGACACGCCGCTCTTGCTCACGGTGTATCGGGGTGGTGCCCGCTACCTGCGCCCAACCACCGATATCAGCACGGTGGAGCCGGCTCTGCGGCAGGCCCTGGTGGAGGGATTTCGCTACCTCAATACCTGGCTGCCGCAAGCCGCCGCCCACGATGTGCGCCTGGCTACCAGCGTGCACCCTACCTACCGCAACGACCAACGCCTAACCGAGCCCGATACCCTGTTCTATGCCCCGGCACGGCCCCTGCGCTGGTCGGATTTCACCGGGCAGCCCCGCGCCGGCATCTACGCGGCGGCTGTGTTTCCGAGTTTTTCCTACCAGGGGCAACCCCGCGTGCACAACGGCGTGGTGGAACTGGATATCACCTTGCAGGTATTTGTGGTGCGCAGTTCTTCGTGGGTAGGACCAACCCAGCAGAACCCATACAGCCTCAACCACGAGCAGCGCCATTTTGACTTGGTGAAGCTGGTGGCCGAGCGGTTTCGGCGCACTACCATGGATAGCCTGACGGTGGCCGACTACAACAGCATCCTCCAGATAGCTTACCTGAAGTCTTTCACCGAAATGAACCGCTTGCAGGACCGCTACGACGCCGAAACCCACCACGGCCTCGATACGGCCGCCCAGCAGCGCTGGAACCGCCAAATCGACGCGGAGTTGCGCTCGTTTGGCGTGCGGCCGTAAGGTTCCGTACTGCGTTTACAGGCCGTATTTGCTGATGAGGTAGATGAGCGCGGCCATGCTGGCACCGCCCAGCTCCAGCTCGCGACGGTTCACTTTGTCGAACGTATCGGCGGCGGTGTGGTGGATGTCGAAGTAGCGCTGGTCGTCGCAGTCGTAGCCGATGAGGGCTTTCACTTGGCCTTTCAGCGGGCCGATGTCGGTGCCGCCGTGGCCGGCCCCGATTTCCTCACTGTGGTAGGGCTTGAACAGCGGCGCCCACTGCTGAATTTTAGCCAGCGTGGCCGGGTCTGCTTCCACGCCAAAGCCCCGCGGCGTAAACCCACCCCCATCGGACTCCATGGCAGCCACGTGCTTTTCGTTGGCAGCCTTGGCCAGCTCGGCGTACTTGTTGCCGCCGCGAGTGCCGTTTTCCTCATTCATGAAGAACACAGCCCGCACCGTGCGCTCGGGGCGCAGGCCGGTGGCCTTCAGCAGGCGCAGCACTTCCATGCTCTGCACAATGCCGGTGCCGTCGTCGTGGGCGCCCTGGGCCAGGTCCCAGGAGTCGAGGTGGCCGCCCACGGTGATGATTTCGTCGGGGTACTTCGAGCCCTTCAGCTCACCTACCACGTTGTAGCTTTTCACTTCGGGTAGCTGCTGGCAGCTCATTTCCAGCTCGAAGGTGAGGTTGGGGTCGGTTTTGAGGAGCTGGCTGAGCTGGTCGGCGCCGTTGGTGCTGAGGGCAGCGGCAGGCACCTTGGTCACCTTGTCGTCGTAGCTCATGGTGCCGGTGTGGGGGTAGTCGTCGTGGGCCAGCGAGAGGCTGCGCACCAAAGCGCCTACCGCGCCGCGCTTGGCCGCTTCGATGGCGCCGCGGCGGCGCTGGTCGCCAGCATCGCCGTAGGCCCTACCCGTCTCAATGAAAGTAGGGTTCATGGGACGGTTAAATAAGATGAATTTACCTTTCACCTTGTCGTCGGGGAGGGCGGCCAGCTGGTCCCAGCTCGTCACTTCCACCACGCCCGCCTTCAGCTTGCCCTTGGTAGCCACCGAGCCGCCCAAAGCGCACACGTTGAACTTCACGGCTTTGCCGCTGGCCCTCGCTTCGGCTTTTTCCTTGGCGCCGCGCACCCAGTGCGGCACCATCACCTCCTGCAAATACACGCGGTCGAAGCCCGCTTTTTCCATGGCCGCCTTGCCCCATTCCACGGCCTTTTGCGCTTCCGGCGACCCGCTGAGGCGCCCACCGATCTGGCCCGTCAGGTAGCGCAGATTCTCGTAGCTCTGCCCGCGCAGCAAGGCTTCGTCGTAGAGGGTGCGGATGGCCAGCGAGTCGATTTTGGAGGCTGATTGGGCCTGGGCAGCGGGAGCCAGCGCGGCCGCCAGGGCCACGGCTGCCGCTCCGCGGAGGAGAAAGCGCATAGAGTCAGGAGTATGGTAGAAGAAACGGGAACGAAGTCGCAATATAGAAAGCCCGCTACGCGGAAGAAACGAAACCGGGCTTATTTCGCGGCTGCGCCGTAGTGTCGTGCCTTGGCTGTGCCGGGGCCACCGGCACGCGGCAGCTTCACTTCAAACAGGTAACCATATTCATTATCACCGATTTCCGCCACCGGGCGCGGTACATTCAGCTCGTCTAACAGGGGCAGCAGCGTATTGGAGTGGCCCACCACTACCACCGTTTTGCCCGCATATTCCTCCCGGATTTGTTCGGCCAGGCCGCGCTGGTTGCGCGGGTTGTATACGATGGGCGGCAGGCGCAGAGCTGTAGCCAGCGGCGCGGCCGTACTGCGGGTACGACGGGTATCGGTAGTGAAAATAGCCGCGATGGGACGGCGCTCCAGCAACTCACGCAGTTTCACGGCACGCTGCTCGCCGGCCGGCGTCAGGGCGGGGTCGGTCAGGTTGGGGGTAGGGTCTTTCTCAGCGTGGCGCACCAAGTACACCGTAGTGAAGGCCGATATGCCAGGATTAGCCGAGCGTGTACCGCCGCATCCAGCAAGCAGTAGGATTGAGAGAACACAGAGTAGAATTGCGCGCATAATGCAAGGTAGGGGCGCCTTGCAGGCGCCCGTGGGGGTTGTGTAGCTGCACCGGGTAGCTGCCGTGCGTGTTTGAAAATAAGAAAGTATTCGGCACCGAGCGGGCGCCTGCAAGGCGCCCCTACCTCTACTTCAGGCTCATAATCTGGGCCAGCTCGGCGGGGCTTACCGTGAGCAGCCCTACCTTGGGTAGGCGGCCGGTGAGCACACGCCAGTTGGGTTCCTGCTGAAAGATAGGCCGAAGCAGCGCCAGCGCGGCTGGCACCTGCTGCTTATTAGCCAGGCTGATGGCGTGCCAGTACTTCATTTCCAGGTTTTGCGGAAATAGTTTCTCAGCTGCCTCATACTCGCGGATGGCACCGGGCACATCGTTTTTCTCTACGGCCAGGTCGCCGGCATTCATGTGCTCGTAGGCGCGGTGCAGCTGCAACAGGCGGCGCAGCTCCTGCAAGGGCACCTCGGCGTCGTCCACGCGCAGGTCAATGAGGCGGTCGGCCCAAGGGCCTTCGGTGGCGGTGCCGCGCACCACCAGCAGCGCCGCCGACTGCCGCCCGCGGATGTCGCCCCCGGCTGCTTGAGCCGCGTCGAGGGCGGCCAGCACGCGCTCAGCCAGGGGTAGGGCGGCGTGCTGGTCGTAGGCCTTGGCCATGGCGGCGGGCACGGTGCTGTTGAGCATCATGTTGGCCTGCACCGAAAACTGGTTACCCTTCACGTGGCCGGCTTCGTCGATGCACTTTTTACCGGTGTGCGTGGCTACGTTGCCCTTCGCGTCGAGGATGGCCACCTGACGCACATCGCGGCTTTCGTCGGCGGCCAATAGCTCATCCAGCGCCTGCTGGGCGGTTTTGCCGCTTTTCAGCAGGGCCAGCCCGCGCGGCCCGAAGGATTTGTTGGTGAAGGATTGCGTGGCTACTACCCCTACCCCTGCTTCGCCCCAGCTCACAGACGTGCCCACTGAAAACCAGTGGCTTTGCACGGCTACGGCCATGTCGCCGGTTTTCAGGTCGCGGGCCACGATGGAGAAGGTATGCGCCAGCGGGTCGGTGACAGAGTATACCTGGGCAGCAGCGAAACGGCTACCAAGCAAGGCAAGAAGGAATAAAAAGGGTTTGATGGACATAGAGGGTAGGGCTGAAGTCGGTTTCAAGATAAAGCAGAAGATGCAAACACGGCCACTCCACGGCTTTTCCGGTTGCGCGGAAAAGCCGTGGAGTGGCCGTGTTTGCATCTATACACCAACTGGCTCAACGCGGCCTGCAGCACTACTGCCGCTGCCGGCCGCGCCAAGGGCCGCTCTACTTTGTCTTTAGCAGGCGGAAGCTCTGGGCCGTTTCGCCCGTAGTCAGCCGCACCAGGTAGATGCCCTCCGACAAATGGCGGCTGTCTACCGGAAACTGGTAGCTTCGGCCAGCTTCGGCGGTACCGGCCGCAATGCGCTTGAGTAGGCGGCCGGTTACATCGTACAAATCAAGTACATAGTTCTGCGTTTGGGCCTGCCGGAACTCAATAGTTGTCTCCTCCGTGAAGGGATTTGGGTAGATGCTGAGTTGCTTGCCCGTGCTCCCTACCTCATCTGTGAGGTACTGGGCGCTGCTCACAGCGGTAGCCACCAGCTTAGCCGAGTTGCCATCCAAGGGACAGCCCGCGCTGTTGAGGTTGCCGAGCTTATCTGCCAGCGCATTTGCTGCTTTTTTATCTTTGCTCGTGAAGGCCGTGTTCACATCGCTTATCAGCTTCTGCGTATCGCCCCGGTAGGGGGCACTGTAGGCTACCGCGCTGCTGCAAATATTCAGTAGCGCCGCCACCGATTGCCGGCCCAGATTGTAGTTGCCGCCACCGCCGGACTTCAGGACTTCCAGCAGCGTTTTGTTTTTTAGTTCGGCGGGGGCCTTCTGAAATATACTGCTATACAAGGCAGTAGGTGCGTAGCATTTCCACTGCGCGAGGTGGTTTTTCCAGTAGCCTAGCCCACAACCCTGGGCCACGGTGTTGTCGTTGACCGTTACCGACACCGCGGCGGAGGTTGTTGCCAGTCCTTTCTCGTCGGTGGCTACGGCCGTTAGAGAATACGTGCCGGCTGCTACCCCACTCCAGGTGTAGGTGTAGGGAGCCGTCAGGTCCTCACCCAGCTTGGTAGTGCCTGCAAAGAATTCCACTTTCGCTACGCGGCCATCCGCATCAGCGGCCTCGGCCGTGAGGCTGATGGTGGCCGGGACGCTGAACGTAGCGCCGGGAGCCGGCGAAGTAAGGCGGACGGTAGGCGCTGCATTGGTCCGGATGGTGATGGTGTAGTCCTCCGCCTCGCCGTAATTCATCGATGATGAGGACTGCCCGCTCGTGATTTGAGGGCTGTAGTTGCTGCGTACCCGCATACGCGTGGTACCCAGGCGCGCCGTGGCCGGGATGGCAATGGTTGTGGTGAAGGGGGCCGTGGAGGAGGTAGGCGAAGCGTACACAAACTCCCCTTCGTCGTCGAAATCCTGGTCCTGATTGTAGTCTATCCACACGCCAAAATACATCGGATAATTGGCCGCCTGCATCTGCATGGGGTAGCTCTCTCCGCAGGTAACCGTAGTGGTCAGCGTACCAGTTGGGGGGTAAATGGTGTAGCCATTGGCCGTGCCACCCCCGCAGCCCGAGTTAGCATTCACCAACGTATGGAAGCTGAAGTTGTTGATGAGCGTAGCAAAGTTGGTACAGCCATCGGCGTACGTTGGCTGCTCGTATGCCTTTGTGGCAATGGAGTAGGCACCCAAAGAAGCGTAGTCGGAGTTGGCACCCAGTGAGCCGGTTGTGCCGTCAATGGTCAGGTAGTAGATGCCAGCCGGCCACGTGCCCTCTACCGTGGCAGAAAGCGTGGGCGGGTCGGCCGTAGCTACTACGTTGCCAGCGGCATCGCGCAGGGTAAGCAGCACGTCCAGGTTCGGATGGGCAGGGTCGGGGCGGACGCTGAGGGCTAGGCCACCGCCGCCGTGCGCAAAGGAAAAAACGTCGACATCCGTTGTGGTGGAGATAACGCCTTTGTTTGCCTCGCCCGATACCTGCCCGTTCGGTCCTACCACCAGCGCAGTAGCCGAGGCCAGGGTATTGCCGTGGTCATCGGCCCGGTAGCCAAAGCCGTTCATGGTACTGATTTTTAGCAGATCATCTTCCAGATTGTTGGCGTTGGGATACTCGCCCTTGCTCCACTGCACCACCGGCACGCTGTAGCCGGCTCCCATAATAGGCCCCCAGGATTGCTGACCATAAAAATAGGCTTCGGAGGGGGTAGTGCGGCCATCGTGCCCCAGGTACAGGGTGTGTCCGCCCTCATGCGAGCCAGCTTCGCCGGCTCCTTTCACTCCTCCATTGAAGACCCAGCAAGGCGTTTCGCCGTAGGTGGTGCCGCCCCAGGCAAACGACCCGATGTAGGCCACGCCCCCGGCGTTGGGGTAGAAGTAGGTGGTAGGCGTGAAAATAACCCGCATCCGCCGGCTGGCTGGTGCCTGGTTGAATACGGCTTCGCTCGTGGTTACATTTAGGGCAAAGGGACGATAATCCTCGCTGACCAGCTTCCACACCTCCATCATCTCCCGTTCCGAGAGCGTGGCGGGAGCCGCCTCAATTGGGTTGCCGTTGTTGAAATTGTAGTTCCACAGGGTATTGGCTACCGTCTGCCCATCAAAATCGAGGTACAGCACGGCGTCGGCCCCCGGCAGACTTTCGAGTGCCGGCACGGCCGCCGCCACTGCTGCGCTGGTAGCCGCTTGGGTGTTTGCGGGAGCGGTATTCTGCCGGTCCTGGTAGCCCACGCACAGCACTTTGTCGATGTTCTCTTCTGTCAGGAACACCGAGCCATCGGCGGTAGAGGAAAACCGGTAGTACTTCTTCTCGTCGCGCAGTATCACCGAGCCCGTGGCCTCCCGGTCCGATACTTTCAGGTAGAAGGTGCTGTGCTTGGTGCTGGCTACCTCCCCAAAGAACAACTCGGCGGTACCCTGCCGCTTGCTCGCCGTGAGGGTAAGCGCCAGGGCTTTGCCTTCGGGTAGCACCTGATTCACTGGTGCGCCTACTCCCTTGGGACTAGCCGCCGCAACTTGAGCCCGCTTTTTATACTGCGCAGATACCTCCTGGAGCTTGCCCAGGTAAAGCGGTTTCTGGCCGTAGGCCGGTACCATCAGCCCCCCAGTCAGGAGCAAAAACAGTAAACAGTAGATGTTTTTCATACAATATAAAATGAAGTGGAAAGGATGGATGGTGTTGCTTATGTTGGCCTGAGAGCGGGCGGTACCGCACGGCGCGCCCTGCCCAGTTGCTGGCAGCCAGCGGCGCCTACTTTCTGGCTAGCGTGACTTGTATTTCCGAGGTTGGCCCCGTGGGCGCAGTGGCATCCGCTACTTGTTTGGCAGCCGGTGGCGTGAACAGGTTGGGCGAGCGTATGACTAAGCGCTCCGCGGTCAGCTCGTAGATGGCAACCCACACCATATCCTGCTGCAAAAAGCTAATAAACTGACCCTGAACTTTGTAACTCAAAACCGCACAGGGCTTCTCGGCAGCAGCGTGTACTGTGAGGGTAGCGGAACGAAAGGTGATAGTGGCTCCCGGCCGGATATCCTGACACAGCGTAGCAATTTGGAGCGGAGCTGCCGATTGCTCGGTAATAATCCACTCGCCCACGAGCGAGGGTTCTAGTGCTGTTTGTATTGGGCGCTGCGCCTGAGCACACCCCACGTAGCCTAGCGCCAACAGGAAGCCACACGCGCGGCGTATTGTATAGAATAGCATCATAAAGTATTGTCACTTCACCTACACACGTAACTCATTCTCAGCCAACAGCCTCTATTCTCTCATTGACCTGCTTGCCTTGCCGGCCTAGTAAAAAGCCATGCTCAGCGCCTATAGGAATAGCTCTAAGTAACTGACGACCTTGTAAATGCTGTAGCAGAACAGGTGCGTCATAAATAGACTCTATACTATGCGTATTACTTTATTATTCAAAATAAAATTAGAATGTTTATACAATAATGAAAATGTTAAAATGTGCTTGCTTACGCATCAAGCCTCTGCGCAAGGGCCATATGGCACTACTTCCTTTTGCTTTCTTTGCTTTCCAAAGCGCGCATATCATTTCCGCAAACAAACCTCCCTCCTTCTCTCTTACCTTGACACGGAATAGAAAGGCTCTTCTACCTCATTATCATCGCTCACACTCCCTTGCCTACCCCCGCCATCCACGTTCGTCACCTCACCAAACAGTACGGTAATCGCACCGTGGTGCAGGATGTATCCTTTGCGCTGGCGCCGGGCGAAACGCTGGTATTGCTCGGCCCCAGCGGCTGCGGCAAAACCACGCTGCTCAAGATGCTCAATCGCCTCATCGAGCCAGACGGCGGCACCATCGAAATCAACGGGCGCGACATCCGGCAGCAAAATCCCGCCGAGTTGCGGCGCGGCCTGGGCTACGTGATTCAGCAGGTAGGGCTGCTGCCGCACTATACGGTAGCAGAGAATGTAGCCGTGGTGCCCAAGCTGTTGAAGCATCAGCCGGAGCAAATTGCCCAGCGCACCCAGGAGCTGCTTACGCGGTTGCACCTGCCGCCCGCGCAGTACGCGGGGCAGTATCCGCGCCAGCTCTCGGGTGGGCAGCAGCAGCGCGTGGGCATTGCCCGTGCGCTGGCCGCCGATCCGCCCATCGTGCTCATGGACGAGCCTTTCGGCGCCCTCGACCCCATCACCCGCGCCGCCATCCGCCAGGATTTCCGAGAGCTGGACGAGCTGCGCCGCAAAACCGTGGTGCTCGTGACCCACGACGTGCAGGAAGCCTTCGAGTTGGCCGACCAGATTGCCTTGCTCAACGGCGGGCAGATTCAGCAGATAGGTCCGCCGCGGGAGCTGCTGTTTCGCCCCGCCAACGACTTTGTGCGGCAGTTCTTCGCCGCTGAGCGGCTGGCCTTGCAGCTGCGCGTGTTGCGTTTGGAAGATCTGCTACCATTTCTGCCGGATCTTTCAGTAACGGCGGCGGCTCCTACCCTACCGGCTACCGCCTCGGTACAAGAGGCGCTGGAACTGCTCAGTGGCACTCCCGGCAGCCGCATAAAAATCAGCGAGACAGATAAATCTGTTGATTTGGCGGGACTAATGAGTGGGTTTGAACAGGCGTTGACCGCACAGTAGTGCTCCTTACTTTGCCTACCTCACCTGCAAACTGCTAACGATCAACGATATGCGGAGCAGAGCTTCGTGCTATAACCCATGCAAACCCTCTCCGACCTCTTCACCTTTTGGCACGAGCAAGCCGCCAAACTCGGCCAACAAACCATCCAGCACATTGGCCTCACGGCGGCGGCGCTGCTGCTGGGCGTGCTGGTGGGTGTGCCGGTGGGGCTGGCGGTAGCGCGGCGGCCGCGCTGGGCAGGGCCGGTGCTGGGCTTTGCGGGGGTGCTGCAAACCATTCCCAGTATTGCGCTGCTGGGCTTCCTGATTCCGCTGATGGGCATTGGCTATGAGCCGGCCATTTTTGCGCTGTTCCTCTATTCTCTCCTACCCATTGTGCGCAATACGGTGGAGGGTGTGCGCGGCGTAGACGCTGGTGTGGTGGAAGCTGCCCGTGGTCTGGGCCTCACCAACTGGCAGATTCTGCGGCGTGTGGAGCTGCCGCTGTCCCTGCCGGTGCTGTTTGCGGGCATCCGCACAGCCACCGTAATCAACGTGGGCGTGGCCACGCTGGCGGCCTACGTGGCAGCGGGTGGCCTGGGCGTATTCATCTTCGGCGGTATTGCGCTCAATAATCCGGTGATGATTCTGGCCGGCGCCATTCCGGCCGCCGCGCTGGCGGTGGCCTTCGATGTGGCGCTGGCCGGGGTGCAGCGCCTGAGTGCTCGTCAGCTTACACGGGTAGGCGCGGCGCTGCTGGTGGCGCTGCCGCTGCTGGGCGGCCTCTACCTGCTGCCCCGCGCTGGTGCCCGGCTGCGGGCCGGTTTCAGCCCCGAGTTTGTGGGTAGAGCCGATGGGCTGCCGGGCCTAGCCACTACCTACGACCTCCACCCCAGCAACGTCATTCTGGCTCCGGCGCTGGTGTACGAGGCCGCCCGCGCCGGCGAGGTAGACCTCATCGACGGCTACTCCACCGACGGCCGCATCAAGGCCTACGACCTGCGCGTGCTCCACGACGACAAGCAGGCGTTTCCACCCTACTACGCCGCGCCCGTGGTGCGCCCCCAGGTGCTGGCTGCCCACCCCGAACTTGGCCCCGTGTTGGCCAAACTTACCGGCCAGATCAACGATTCGGTGATGACCGACCTGAACTACCAGGTTGATTATCTGCACAAAGAACCCCGCGCCGTAGCCGAAACCTTCCTGCGGCAGCGCGGTCTGTGGGCGGCGCCCCGCCCTACCCCAGCCAACGCTCCTATCATCACCCTGGGCTCCAAGATCTTTGCCGAGCAGTATATCCTGGCTGAGTTATACGCGGCCCTCATCCGGGCCAATACCGATCTGAATGTAGCTTCCAAAACCGGCCTGGGTGGTACCAGCATTTGCTTTGAGGCGCTGCGCCACGGCGAAATTGACCTGTATCCGGAGTACACGGGTACGGGTTTGCTGGTGCTGCTGCAACCCAGCGCCGCCGTGCTGGACTCGCTCGGCGGCGACCCCCAAGCCGTATACGAGTACGTACAGCAGAGCTTTCGGCGGCGCTATAACTTGGAGTGGCTGGCGCCGCTGGGCTTCAACAACGCCTACGCTCTGCTTATGCGGCGTAAGCAGGCCAACCAACTAGGTATTGCGTCGATTTCGCAGTTGAGCGCCTATTTGCAACGGTAGCAGAACCGTTGCAAATAGGCGCTCAAGGTAGCACAGCAAGTAGCGCCCCCACTCAGGCATTGTTGAAGGCAGCTTTCTGACACCCGTCATTTCTGCGAAGAAGCCGTTGTGAAAAGGTAGTGGTCAACTTTCCTTAGCCAAGCTAGTATCCTTACTATATTCAATGGCTACTTAATATGCTTGATTTCATCCGCAACACGTTTCAAACGTCGGCGCCTGCTACTCCCGCTCCCCCCTCCGCTCCTGATCATACAAAGGGCCCTTTTGTTCCTCAGCAGCAATCCGACGGCTTTATGACGCGGGTATTGATTGTAGCAGGAACCGTCTTATTTATAGGACTACTGTTGCGGTTTTTATGGGCCAGTATGTCCATTCTGTTACTAGGCTTCGGGTCAGTGCTGTTTGCTGTATTGCTGCGGGCTCTGGGCCGAATATTTTGCCGAATTTCCAGTAAAATTCCGCAGAAGATGGCTGTTACGCTGGCCCTGCTACTCATCATCGGCCTTATCACCGGGTTTGTGATGCTGGCCGCACCGCGTATATCGGAACAAGCTAGTACATTGTCGGCCAATCTGCCTGCTGCTCTTGATAAGCTAGAGCAGCAGCTGGAGCAAACACAATGGGGCCACTACATCATCGACAAGATTCGCTCCGATGCATCGGCCCCCAACCTCAGCCGGATGACGGGGTATGTGGGCAGCTTTCTGGGCATTGTTGCCAATACCATAGTGCTGCTGATTGCGGGCTTCTTTCTGGCTCTCGACCCTAATCTGTACGTGAACGGCTTCGCGCGCCTGTTTCCCATCACCAGGCGGCAGCGGGCACGCGAGGTAGTAGGATGCGTGGTTGAGCAGTTGGAAGGGTGGCTGCTGGGGCAGTTTATTGCCATGTTGGCCGTGGGTATTCTTACCTGGGTGGGTCTAACGCTACTGGGTATTCCGCTGGCCCTGGTACTGGGCGTATTGGCGTTTATTCTGGACTTCGTACCCTTCATTGGCCCTATCGTGTCGGCCGTGCCGGGGGTGTTGCTGGCGGTGCTGCAAGGTTCAGAAATGATGTTGTATGTAGGCCTTGTGTACCTGGGCGTGCAGCAAATAGAGAGCTACGTGGTAGTGCCGCTGGTACAGCAGCGCACCGTATCGGTGCCGCCAGTGCTGGTGCTACTAGGCGCACTACTGGGTGGCGTGCTAGGCGGATTGCCGGGCACTATCATTGCCATGCCCACACTCGTAACATTCATGACCCTAATCCAAGAGCTTTACATCAAGGATGCCCTAGGCGACCGGCAGCCGGCAGCCGAAGACAAGTAGCCTCCGCAGGAGTTGTACCATGTACACTTTCTTCGCGGAGGCTAGCAGAAGCCTCTAAGTAGCTACTGCTTCATTAGCTTCTGGTGCGTCATGCGTTCATCCACGAGCACTTGCAGCAGGTACAGCCCCGGTTGCAGCACTGGTAAGTCGCGCAGTACGCAGGCAGCTTCGGTTAGCTCACTGGGTGTGAAGACGTGTTGGTAGAGCTGTCGCCCATCCATGGTTATTAAGCATGCTTTGCCGGTAGCCGCAGCCGTTGGCAATTGCAGGTGCAGCGTTTCGTTGAATGGATTGGGTGCTACCTGCACTGGTAGCGACGTTCTGCCGTGCGGGGCCACCGCCACCACCGGCGAGTAGGCACTACTACCGTCGTGGTCGAGCTGGTGCAGGCGATAGTACACAATACCAGTTGTTGCTGGCTGGTGCAGGTAGGTATAGCTGCTGGCAGAGGCTTTGTTGCCGGCGGCGGCCACGCGACCTACCGGCGCAAACGCTTGGCCGTCGGTGCTGGCCTCTACCACAAACATATCAGAATTAACTTCGCTGGCTGTTTCCCATTGTAGTCGCACCTGCCCATTGGCAAGAGCGCTGCCGGTGAAGGAGGTAAGCACTACCGGTAGTACAGTTACAGCCTGCGAGTTATAGGCCACAAAAGCCACATCGCTACTACCAGCCAGAACTATCTGAAACTTCTTGATGGCGCTGTAGTTGCTTTGCGTAATACCAAATTGGCTGAAGTCGGCGGCCCACAGGCGTAGGTCACGCTGAGTGTTGGTAAAGCCTGCACCGAGCCCCATCGGATTCTGCGAGGCTTCGTAGAAATCGGCAATCCAGTTGCCAACTACCGGGATGTTTAGGAATGTTACAGTCACGCTATTGCCAATGATCTTATCGTTGGCATCCAGAAACTGATAGGTATCAGCGGTACTGTTGGGGTCGGCTACTTGCGTAACCAGGATGTCGGGGGTGGCATCGTTGATACTAGAGCTTGTAACGGTGCCGATGTTGAAGGTAACCCTACCCGCTGGGATGTTGGCAACACAGGTACCTAAGTCTAACCCATTAACGCCATCGGTTAGGTATTGTGGCAGGCTGGCATTGGAGGGCAACGGGGCGGCAGGGCCATTGTTTACCTGGTCGTAGAGCTGGCCCCAGCCTACTTTTGTATTATCAATGGCAGTACCCAACGCTGCTGTAGGTAGCGCCCTATACTGCCCAGGCGTGAAACTGAGACTATGACTGGTTAATAGCGCGTCGTTGACGCCGGTGGAGTAGCATTTGCCGGCCACCACAAAGCCTACTAAATTGTGAGAGTTATCGGGTTTTGTAGCGCTGAGGCTTGCACTTTTAAAACCGGTGGTAGCATCTGTTGTGCCGTTGCCACTTCTCCAATAGCCCCCGTATGTCGTTACTATCTCCGTCACATAGTTCACGGTTGTAGACTGTGCCCAAGCAGGTACCGACAGCAGCATCCACAACCATCCTATGGTAAATATTTTCTTCATTTAGTGCTATTTATATTAAAAATATAAAATCTTTTTTTGCGCTCCGCTATTTATTCTTTATTCCCTTTTTTAGCTTATATAAGAGCTTAAATGGGTATCGTAAACTTCCATTCTAGTTATTAAGCCTAGTTAAAAGAATTGAGTTTCAAAGATAGAAATATAAAATATTTATATTTCTACAAAAATCTGTAATACACCCATAAAACCGGGTTATATAGCAAGTGCTGACTCCTTTATTAGCCTTTTGTTTCATTTTGACACAGGTTTTCTCTCTTAATAGGTGCTCCGGCTGTATGCTTCACCTATGCTTCATACCGTATTATGTATGTTGCGGTCCGCAACCTTTCTCTGCTTTATTTAATCTGCACTTCCCGCTATGTACGTACTCATTGTTGAGGATGAAAAAAGCCTGCACCAGGAGGTGCGCCAGTTCCTGACGCAACAGCAATACATCTGCGACTCGGCGCACACCTACGCCGAAGCCTCTGAGAAAATCTTTGTCAACAGCTACGACTTTGTGCTGCTGGACCTGGGCCTGCCCGGCGGTGACGGCCTGGATTTGCTGCGCGAAGCCAAAGCAAACGAGAATCAAGAAGCGGCCTTCATCATCCTCACCGCCCGCGGCGCCATCGACGACCGAATTAAGGGCCTGGACCTGGGCGCCGACGACTACCTACCCAAACCCTTCTCCCTTATGGAGTTGCAGAGCCGGATGCAGGCCATCACGCGGCGCAAGTTTGGCCTGAAGCGCCAGGAAGTGGATTTCGGCACCGGTTTTCACATGGATGTAACGGGCCGCACGCTGCACTACCAGGGGCAGGAAGTGACCCTGACCAAGAAGGAATTTGACCTGCTGCACTACCTGCTGCTGCACAAAAACCGCGTGCTCACGCGCCTGCAACTAGGCGAGCACCTGTGGGGCAACGTACTGGAAGACGATTCTGACTCCAACTATATCGACGTGCACATCAAGAACGTCCGCAAGAAGCTCGGCCAGTTTGCCCCCGCCGATTTTCTGGAAACCGTGCGCGGCATTGGGTACCGGATTGCGGAAAATGGGTAATAGAAGTATCCATTGAAGAACGTCATGCTGCGCTTGTCGAAGCATGACGTTTTCTGTTTCCTTTAGTTGAAAAATACATGCGCTTAGAAGCGAAGCTGGTTTTATTTAACGCGCTGTCGAAGCTGCTGTTGGTGCTGTTGGGGGTAGTGGCTATTCCGCCCATCGTGAGCCGGGTAGCGGTGTCGCACACCGATCAGCGCCTGCGCGAGAAACAGACTGAGCTGCTGGACCTGATCCGGCGCGACGGAATTTCGGCTTTTGTGCGGCAGGAGCAGAACGCCGAGGCCTACGCCGACTACAACATTCTCAAGCAGGAGTATATCACCCTGACGCCCCTACCCGCTACCACGCCCGAGGAGCCCGTGCAGATGCTGGACGAGCAGCGCCAGGTAGACAACGAAATCGAGGACTTCCGGATTCTGAGCCACGTGTTTCGGC
>Ga0210040_10003534_pt1 | contig 21057 bp, 15 predicted proteins | sample CryGeyCG12114_NA_FD_185462 | JGI IMG/M metagenome (GOLD analysis project Ga0210040, IMG submission 185462) | Groundwater microbial communities from aquifer - Crystal Geyser CG19_WC_8/21/14_NA (SPAdes) (version 2) | ecosystem: Environmental > Aquatic > Deep subsurface > Groundwater | place: USA... | reverse complement strand
AGCAAGCTGCTATAACGTACAATCACTTTGCCTGTATTTCTCAATTATCAAAAACACTACAGGATACATTAGAAAACGCGGAGGAACAATTAGATGTAGCTTTATCCAAGGTAAAGTATTGCAATACATGTAAGATAAGATTGTCTTATATATATACTGACTTAAAAATATTATTTAGGTGTGCCTTCATTTCGATGAGAAAACATACAAAAAGCTGCACAAAGCGTATAAATTATTGGGGAAAACACACACCTGTATGGACCAAATGTTGATGCATTTCGCATCCGCAATTCACAACACCGCCTTTAGTATTATTCATGGTTTCGCAGAACTATGCAAAAACGACGATCAGCAATTGAATCTCCAGAAAAAACAATATCAAGATCTCTGCTCAGTAAGTTTTATCAATATTTAAAATTGGAAGATCTGAAAAATTATGCCTATAAAAATGAGAACTTCTAAAATGGTCGCAATTTCAATTTTAGTGCTTGAATTCTGAGCTATTTCTTCCCTGTCTTGTGGATTTATGTAAAGCCCTTTGGAAGATATTGCTCAATTATCATAAACTGCTGAATTGGCATGCAAATAATTCTTCTTTGAGTGCTAGTGATGAAGGTAACATTTAAAAATAATGTAAGATACAATGCTTGTAAAATTGTTGGATTTCTGTCAGTTGAATTCATGAATTTTTCGGTTTGTTTAAAACAGATCTGTTAGATGAAAGTGAAGCTAACTTCAATGATGACTATATCAATCAAAAGCTTCAAAATGGCTCATCTCATGTTTGGCAAGACATTCAGACCAAGATCAGAACATTTTTGCTAGCATTTGACTTTTCAGGCTTTAAGATTGATGAATTTATGCAAGTTTTGTCAGTTATACATAGGTAAGGTTTTCTTTGTGGCAAACTCTGCTGTACAATTAGTTTTTACTTGGAAATTCATCATAGTCATAATACATTTTTTCTCGCAGTTTGAGAGAGATTGGAGCTGAATTTTGCAGTAGTGAATCTGAAAGCTTACAGGATTGTATTCGACAAACCAGTCTCAGATACTTTCTTCGATATCATGATTCCAAGTTGGAAGAACTAAAGGTTTTTTTGGAGTGTGAAGCTTGGCAAATGTGCCCAGTTAGATCCGATTTCGATTTAATGCAGTTGCATGTAAGGTTTCCCTTTATTATATATCATTAATTACGATTAAGCATAAAAAGTGCAACAGTTTTTTATTATTCAGGAATTTCGGTTTATGAAAGGAGAGACTGATTCACCTAGATCTGCTAAACTGAAAGAGAAGCGGCAAGTTTTTGAAAAATTTCACAATGGTGGCACTCCATTTGATATTAGTAAAGAGGATTCAGAAGAAAATATTTATGTAAGCTCACCTCAGTTCATGGAAAAATGCAATCCTACTATTTAATCATAAGAATCGTGAAGCTATTTCTCGTGTTTTTTTTAGACGGAAACATCTACCAAAGAGCATGGCTCAATCAATGATGGTTACGAAAGTGATTCAGGGACTTATGATAAAGAGGAAGATTATGATCGCACTAAAATTCCTACTATAACTAATGCTTCTTTGTCTATTTTAAGACTGTTTGGTCGGTGAGTGTCCTAAAAATTTGTAGAATGCATCTAAAGTCAATAGAACCATACGATATCATTTATCAGTGCGTAAAAAACTTTGCTTTCAGATATCTCCATATGATGCATTTATTTGATTCCATTGCATATGATGTTGCTGTTTGTATGAGTCAACTGTTTGAATACTATTTTTATGCAGTTTTCAATTTTTTCACATCAGAAAATGTACGTTTTTCTTCAAAAGTCACGTCAATACTTTTATTTTCCCATCAGTTTTTCTATGTTTGTATTATTTCTGGTCATTTTAGGGTGATGTAGCAATAGAATCAGTAGCAAATGCTCAACTGCGTTTGGCTTTAATACGAATTCGAGACAGTTTGAAACAAAAAGAGACCGATATTTGCGATGCAGATGGCAAGGTATTAAGTTCATTAACTTTATTTGTAAATTCTAAAATTCTGTGCTACTGATAGTAGTACTAATAGTAGTAAAGTAGTAGTAGATACTAATAGAATACTGATTAACTCTTTCGTACAGATAAATGTGATTTCCCAAACACTATACATGAAAAACGAAGACAATTTATTTGGGTTAGCTGAACGGGTGGTTGCCTCTGAATCTGTTGTCTACCTGGCCACACAGCTAGACAGGCTGAAAAAAGTGGTCCATCGACATATCCCGGAATCCAGTTGGGATTCAGTGGCCCAATTGATCGACCAAGTAAGAAACTCATTGTAGACATGCGTAAATCATTAACTTTAACTTCCGCATAATTTATAATCCACTTATATTTACAAAATTGCAGGCAGTGATTGTATCATTAGAACTGCGAAGACCAATTTATGCAATGGTAACATCCCAAGCAATCAATTATCAGTCATTCGTTACTTACATGGAAAAAGTGGACTGGTCTGTTAATGATTTGATGAGCCAACATAGTAGCTATGTGGATATGCTTCTTCGAGTAAGTTCTATTTGCTTTGTTTGATGTGAAGTAACCAAATACCACATTATGAGATCAATATGTTTTCATTATTATAATTTGTAGGCTTTACAAGTATTTTCTATGCGTATGGAGACAATCGCAGACAGTTTACTAATACCACAAGAAGCTATCAGCATCATTTGGGAGCAAGTATTTCGATTCTGTTGTCGCGTATTTGTTGAAGGGTAAAAAACATTAACATTCTGTATTTACCGTTGCTGGTTGTTATTTTAAAAATCATTATTGTTTGAAATGGTAGATTTTCGAATGCAAAAAAGTGTTCGAATGGTGGGCGAGGACTGATGCAACTAGATTTCATGCAATTCCTGTCAAAATTAGAAAAAATATCACCTGTGTCACTGAAGAGCTCCCCCGATCGGGAATATGTGGAAGGCTATGTGAAAGCGTACTATATGCCGGAAAGTGTAATGGAGGAATGGCTTCAAAAACATTCCGTAAGTTGTGTAGTTCAGTACTCCGGGTTTGTTTATCGCTTGTGTACAGTGAAATTATCCGCTAATCGTCTTTCTTTTGCGAACAGGAGTACAACAGCAAACAACTGATTTCGCTGGTGAATTGTGCTCTACAGGGAAATAAGAAATCTAAACAAAGGCTGTTGGGTGTAATAGAGGAGTTGGAAAAAGACAAAATGAGACGATAAATTCACTAAAACTATTGCATCAGTGAATTTGTTATTCGGATGTATTAAAATTGAAGGTTAGTGCTTTTTTAATGTACGCATATTCTGTAACTACAAAAGAGTTGCGTGGAAATTTAATCCCGTTAATTATTAGCAAGTATGCATTACATTCCATAATATTTTATTGTAACTTTACTTTTGTGTGCTTTATCTCCGTGAATGGCAATCTTGATAAATGTAACAGTCCATTGTTATTGTTAGTTAGTTAGTTTGCAACTCCGCAAAATGTTGGTATTAATGTATTTTAATTAAACCAAAGAACTTCAAAGATATTTGGATACCATTATATGATTTTATTACATAAAAAAGTTTTATTTCGTGCTCTTTTGTTTGCAAAACGTGGTTGTGGCTTGGCACTAGAGTTGACACACTTTGATTTTTTCGGGCTTTGAATAGCACGAGGAAAACATACCATAAAACTAACTATATATTATCAACATTTTTTTTCAAACTTTTTTACATAGTGAATGTAATTGGTTGCATGTCCCACCCAAATAATTTAATTTCTGTAGACACTAAACTATCTACAGTTATTTAACTACGTCTGGAGTAATAGTAGAGGTGTTTTCATTTGTCATGGGCAGAGTTAACAGGTACCCATCATCAATCCGCACATTCATATTACAGAAAAATGACATTTTGATCGCAAACCAATTCCGAATTTGTTTTCCGATAGTTGTGCAACAAATATTTTGCACGCGAACCAATTCAAAATTTGAAACCATTTGACTACTATTGAATGAATTTCTACTTATTTTTACTTCTAATCATAAGCATTAAACGCAACCCATGAGAAGGCCGACGAATGAAATACTTAAATATGAATCAACTGACGAAGAAGTACTAATGATTTTCATCCTTAAATATTTTCAAACTATTCACACGTCATGAGATAAGAATATTAAAGGTCTACATCTATAACATCGTTCGTACAGAAACATTGTAGTAAAGCTGACTAAATTTGAAGTATGAGATAAATTGTCAGCACAGAAAGTAGTCCACTACTACGGCATTACTTTAAAATCTAATAGCTTCAACATAGCTACAAATAACACAGTCCTTACAACTAAAAGCTGTCATTACAAAACCTGTTGTATGCAACATTTTTATACTGTAAGATCAGTATGTAAAAAGAGTCTATCTACCCAAACAACTAACTTAACTAACTACATTAAGTAAAATTCCGAATTCATCCATGATCATAAACTGACCTGCCGTTACTAACCACTACACAGCTATATAATAACTGCACCATCTCAAGAGTAATTAAAGTAGTACCTGTATAAATACTGATTGCTATTTCAGAAAGCTAGGGTCAATCTAGTGACCACGAATTTAACAAAGAAAAACAAAAATGCTATTACTGTATGTTCAAAATTAAAATGGAAAAATTTCGGTCCGAAGTGATTTGGCGTTGGTTATTTTTTCTTGGTTATCTTGCTAACAAAATTGAACAAATGACCATGTAACCAAAATAGCAAATTCACTATTACGGAAGTCCATTTTGATTTCGGACATACAGTAGTTGTCATATAAGGTCGACTTAAGGGATCATAACGGCGATGGTGATAACAGTACAAGAGAGAATATGTACTTTTATAGCTAGCTACTAACTAGAACTAACAGTAGTAGTAACATTATAAAAATAAGGAGTCTACCAAACATAACACTTGTTTTCAGCATTCATTCCACTTTTAGCAGGGCAGTTGAAATCCTTGGAGAACTGTTTCATATTTGATAATGGTCCTACTACACGGAACTCACCAGGTGAGTGCACTCCCGTTAGGATTCGTAATTTTAGTGACTCTGGTCGGTACTTGTTGCACCACACATTAGCTGCACTAATCCAAAACAACTGGTTGGGTGTATATTTTAATCCAGGCAGTTTCTGTGGGTAGATAAATAACGGAGGAGTAAAACTAGCGTTATGTGCATATGATCCATATTTCCCTCTATTAGTAATATTTATTACCTTCTCTGGACCATTTCGATCAATCCATGATTGGTATGCTTGGTATGCTTCCTTGATACCTCCGTTGTCAGCAATATTTTCTCCTTGTGTATTAATTCCGTTTAACTGTAAAGCATGAGATGGAATTTTACAACCTAGTCTACTGCTGCATTGATTGGATTTTTTTACCATGCATGCAAAACTACTGTACCTGTAAATCAACTTCTTTAGCAGTGTAGTTTCCATACTGCCAAATGATGCATTGTGTTCTTCTGAGATAAGCTTCTTTAGTTGTGGGTTCCCACCAGTCGTACAAGTTACCATCACGATCAAATTGTCTTCCCTAGAATGAAGAATAAGAGAAATAGTATAGTTTAGTTAGCAGATAAAGTAATCCTCTTAGCGGAGAAGACATGGAATAAAAATTCATTCCCTGTTTCTTATGGATAGAGTTAAATACCTGGTCATCAAAACCATGGGTAATTTCATGCCCAATGACCCATCCAATAGCTCCATAATTCATGTAACGAGGTCTGTCATTGTCAAAAAAGATGCCTTGAAGGATTCCAGCCGGAAATTCTGCAATACCAATGGAAACAAGATATTTGAATATTGGAACTAATCTAAATCACACATGATTACAACTGTGAATAAATAGGCCATAATAAAAGTCTAAGTTCTTCCGTACGAATAGAGTTTTCCAAAGGTGAGTAAAATGCATTCACAACTGCTGGCCTTCCATGAGATATCCAATCTGTTTTATTCACGGGTTCTCTCAACTTTTTGTATGCGTAGTCTGTTCCGAATTTCGTGAGATTCAACACATTTCCAAGGTAATCATCGTTTGACATTTCCAGCTAGAAATATAAAGAAGAAGACAATAAATTAATGATGACAATTTGACTCATATAAACTCAGCTATATGTTCCTCCAAAGGAATTCTCAGCTTACCCCTTTATACAACTCGGTGAGTTTGGAGTCGTCTAAAAGCTCCACAGGGTAGCCAATGTGAGTGTTCATAGTTTGTGCTTTTTCGTATGCTCGCTTTCTATAAAAAACGCCGTGTTATTTAAAAAATGAACTAGAACTGGTAAATATGAAATCAATTACTGTAAGAGGCATACTTTGTAGTTTTGTCCATCCATTCGATTTCATCGAGAATATTAAAAAATGAACTTCTGAGGTCAGCAACCATTTCTACAGCAGTGGCTCGAGCCTCTTCCTTGAAATGGCGTCGTACGTACAAGGCTCCCACAGCATTTGTCAAACTACAGAATTTCAAAAATGTTAATCACTGCAGTACTTAATCATCTTCTGTGTGACTCGCGATGACAGCCATACAGTTAGCAGTTTAGCTGTTGAGTATTATTTTTTTCACCTCGCAGATACAACTCCAACACATTCCTTCCATCTTGGCTCCCTTTCACCTTTCCCTGTCAATGTGGATGTGTATTCTAATTGAAGTTTTCGTACGGCTTGACTCATATAGCTTACAGAAGCTGCGGCAGCTCTCCACATTACATAATTGGCTTGGACACTGAAATAGTTTGAGTTTGTTTAAACGAGGAAACAATAAATGAGCCAGAGAATGCGATAGTAAACAGTAACATTTTTTACCGTTTGTCGGTTTCAGCAATCAATTTTTGGAACTTCTCAATGTATGCAGGAACCGTGACAATTACAGTTTCATCGGGACTGATTTTAATCTAAAAAATTCAAATTGGTTAGAAAGTTATGAACGGTATTTTTATTTTCAATTAAACCTGATAAACTGTCATGCATCGCTTACATGAGAGGGCAGTAAGGTTTGAATGTATTCTAACCACGGGATTGACTGGAATTTAGCTTGTAACTCAGCAATTGTCATCGGGTTATACAACTTAGTGACATTACGACGTTCTTCTCGTGGCAGAGAAAACTGCAAATTGATTAATCCAAAAAATAATTAGTATTTTGTACACACAATTTTTTAAACTGTGCTTCCACAACAGTGCAACTTACGTTTGCAAGTTTGATTTCAAACTCTAAAGCTTCACGTAAATCTTTTCTGGCTGTATCTGGATCAGCGCCTAGTAAAATGGCCAAATCCACCTAAGAATACACACATGATTTCACTTTCAATCTCAACATAAAACCTCATTGATGCAAACGTAAACTCGAACACATGTTAACTACAACCATACCTGATATTTGTGATATGCAGAAACTTCTTTTTCATCCGCACCTTTAATCAGGTATTCACGACTTAAGCCTAATGCAGGTTGATCAAGCTACAAAAAACAAAAACAACAGTTTACCTTATAAGTTACGAATCGCTCAAGACAGTTTACAATTCAGCTCAGGAATCTTATAATGCCCCAAGTCCTGTATGCACTCAAACTCAAAGAATACTGCAGTGAACTCAACAAAGATTTGTAATTCCTACATTTTCATGCCTGCACACTAATCCCTACATTTTCTATTTGTATTCTATAGCTTTATTGGTCATGATTCATCTTCGCATGTGTCAAACATGATCAAACCAAATAGGAGGAGAAAAGCAAGATGAATCTACTGCAGCGTTCATTGATTGATGAAATATACATTCTTTCAGAAGTACAAAACATAATCACATATTTTACTGGCTAGAGAAGGATTATAAACAGTAGTAAATCACTCCCGATGTAATTATGTAACACATCCTAAGGTCTTAGTTATTTCATGACTTGCATTTTTTCTAACTGATGTTCTAACAACTGATTGAAACTCGCAAGAAAATCTAGATGCGCTAAAAGTTTAAGTAGAAAATCCCATTGTAGCATACAAAAGTCGCCAGTTTCAGCTTGGTGTTAAAACTTACGTCAAGAACACGGTAGGTAGAATTTTTCACATCTGTTGTAACAGAGAAATCTATGAAATAATCCACTGAGTAGCCATGTTTACGGAAACTGTACACAGAGTTGATCCACGAAAAAGTTGACGGATCCCAGGCATCTTTTTCTAACACAGGCCATCCTCCAAGTTCTTTCAAGATGTTTAGCATGGGTTCCATACCCAGGCTTTCAATCAAAGCTATTGGAACACAAAAGAAATTAGATTGTTAATTCAACCAGATCAGGTAAGCAAGTTTCCTAAAGAAAAGCATTTGTAGTATACTAGCGTGTTTGTCTAAGCCGCCTGAATTTACCTTAAACAAACACAAGTCAAGTCATTAGTCATTAATGCAAAAAAAGTTCACATCTCGATAGAATTGTGATATCTATGATCATTATAAACAGAAAATTTATCTACCAAAAGCTAACAACATTCAGGGCACCCTCAACAAAACAATGAAGCTCGCTCACACTGAAATAATAAACATTGGAAGCCACCGCACGGCTCACTTGGCTTCACAAAATGTAATTAATTTTCATAAAAGACCAAGTAGACACCAGCCAAGTCTGGTGCACATACAAAACAAAAGATTTTAACCGCCTAAAAACTATTATTATTATTTTAACTACTGAACATGTGTCCCAAGAGGAAACCCAGTAAAACAAACAATCTTGGGTTACTTTTACTTTCCTATAAAATCCAAAGTCAAGTTGCTACCTATAGAATTAAACCACAGGCAGTGAATTCTTCCCTATTGCATTCAATAAACCGAAATCTCTTGTCTTCTTCGACATTGTGTTAATTTCCTCAACTTTTGAACCAAACCCTTTAAAGCATGAATTATGCCCTACCACGTTAAAGTTTATTAACATTTATCCTTCTGTAGTATGTTAATTATGTTTACCTTTTGACACAAGTTTTTTCACCCATGTAAAAAATCCTAGCCAAACTTAATTGCTTTGCAGCTGACAAAAGCCAACAGTCTACAAATACAGTAGTAGCGATTTGTGACAAACGTAGCGAAACTAACCAGTTAACTAAAATACCTAATGCCCCATTTTAATGACATTAGCATTTACAAGACACTATGAGTGCCAATCTCATCAAGTTTGTTGCAATAATGCAAAACTGTAATTTTCTTTGCCGTCTCATCACTTCCAACTATCATCAATCTTGTTTTCACTTCCCTGAAGAGTACCACTTGACTTCCATGGAATCACAAGAGAGCTATTAAAAAACCCAACTACAATCTTCTTTTTTCTAAGTATTTTCCGGGGCTTTACCTAACTAACTAACTAACTATAGCGATAGCCTTACCACTAATGTGTGATATAAGAAACTCATCATCAGCATTATATAAGCTTCATAAGCCATCCTCTTCAACCTAAGATAGCAACCAAAAGTAACTAACTAACTCGAAGGTTACTCGAAGGCAATTACAAGACACAAAACTCTGGTGGTTCAAAACTAATATGAAAACGAACTGAGGAGGAAAACCAATGTGAGCCGCTGACACAAAAATTCTCTTATTATGAGATGGTCCGGGTCACATTCTATATCTACTTGACTTCACTTAAAGGATTCCACGGGGAGAACTAACAAACTTAATGAGATTTCTGACATGTTTTCATCCGTACTTGATACTTACAGACTACTACTGAATGACTACAACAGACTGACTATGTATGTAGTGCCTGTTACTGGTAATAAACTCGATGCTATTTAAACCGTATTTGTTGACTACCATTTCGGTTGTCTTTTTTCACACTAAAACGACGCCTAGTATAAAAGTGTGTTTTACGTTTAGCTATGATCAGCTGATATTTAATGCCTCTGCCAAACTGTCACTTACTTTTGTTCATGCAGGATTGATATAGATCTTTGATAAGTCGAAATGGGGTCGGCTCATCTTCTTTCACAGACTCTTCGACGAGTATCCTCACTTGTTCGTCCAATTTGTCATTTAACATGCCGAAAGTGGTCATTTGGGTTTTGTCATCAGGGATGATCGTACTTTTTACAAAACCTCCACATGAGAATTCGTAAAAGTTTTCGCAAGGATCCACAGATTCGTCCATGTTCTCGATCAGGGCGGCCGCTGCGAACGGTACATTATTGATTATTAGTTTCTGTGAAGTCTTTAGAGTTATTAGATGGTTGTTTTTAGGATCTTTTATTTACCTGAGCGAACACATCCTTTAGTATTGCAGATTTGTTCTTCGGTATCACCATCGAGTTTGTTGTCGACAAGTCCATTTTGTCCAATAAGTGGTTCTGGTGAAGGCATAGACTCAGATTTTGCAGCAACTGTCAACAAATTTAAGTGCCAAGTGCTCAAGCATGCAACAACAACAACTAGCAACCAGGGTTTACAGACAGACATAGTATGTACACAATAATAATACACAAGAACCACTACTTAACTATAGTCAGTTAGCTACTAGAACGGGGTGTGCAGTCGTTTAAATGACTAGTACAAATGAGTTTGGCAGTTTTAAAAATTTCATCAAAACAATGCACACACATACGGTCATGTATGTATTTATACCTAATCTTTGATTGTTTAAAAATTCAAGTGCGTACGCACAATATTGAACCGTTAAATGTTGACGAATTTCTGGACAAAAATATTGACCGTATGAACTGTATGTACAATAGGGTATTTTAATTTGTTTGTTGCCTGCACTACATTTTTGAGCTTAAATAGTGTTTTAAGATTAAATGGGGTTGATGTCAAATATTTGCATTGTGGCTTGTTAATAGATTAGATAAGTAGAGCGTGTGCGATAACGAATAGCTGTTCCAATTTTTCCTAATAAGAACTTTTACTTGCTCGAAATTTTTTAAGACTAATTTGGATTTGGAATGATTTTTTTCAACTCTTTGTGTATCTTTTCCAACGAATTAGGTAAAAAATAATATTTGAAGCGAAAATATTATTGACTCTAAAATCTAGATGTTGAATTCGATAAGTCTGAGTTAGATCCATTATTTACGCTTCAGTATAAATTGTAAGTCTTAATCATTAGGTTCTGCTCACGCTACTACTGGTAATTAAAATACTTTTTACTTTCCTTGCGGCAATTAAACTCATATAATTGTATCACAATGGCATAAACGGTTTGGTCCATGCAATAAATAAATAATGCCAAACATAGCATTGGTCAGTCGTGCTTCAGCAGTCTACAGTCTTACAATGGCTGAAATTATTGGTGGACTGACATTGACAATTATATTCTTGTAGACCGACTAAATTGTTATGGGTTTCAATGTGGATGCACAAGGCTATTATGAAAACCACGAACTTTTGGTAAGATATGCTGATTTAAAATTATTCCAAATATTTTCCTCGAAACATGAAAGCGTTTTTACAGGCACAACAATTCAAATTACAATCGATAAACAAACAGGTAAATTTCAAAAATCATGCCATTCATCTATAAAAACTTGAATTTTTCCAAAAAATCTTCATGCCATAAAAATAAATAAATAAATACCACTCAGGGAAAAAATATTCACACAAAAGGGAAACCGCTTAAATAATGAAAACGCACATAAGCCGTATCTCAAGCAATGCGTGCTCTTCACTTGTGTTAAGTTATGGTTGAACTTACCTCTAAATAAATTTGAATTTGTGGAGGCAATGGCCACGACTAGAGCTGCACAGGCTACAAAGAATACACATGCTACAACTAAAAGTCTTCTTTCCATTCTCGTCCTTCGATTCCACCATGGTGGATTTCTGAAAAAAAGCGCAACAAGAATACATTATGCTCAGATTGCATTACAAATTATCTTTTGTGATTCCCAACTGGAAACCAACACTTCTTAATTAGCGAATCGCCGAACCAATTTTTCTATTCGCAAGTATGATGGGATCTGTTGTTAGCTTTGGCAGAGCGCACGAAAAAGTTATGTCAAGTCAGTATACAACTAACAGTCAGTGTGTATAATATAGCCATAGCTAATGTCTGTCTAGTTAGTTAAATAGTAACTTTGTGAAAGGAATATAAAATTCAAGCACATGGTCAGTGTGTATACAACACAAGCTAATTTTAACTTTGTGTGAGAAGTTGACTTGAAATTGCAAATTGTGTGCGACCTGATTATTAATCCTAATTAGATGTCAGTTTCATGCACACTAATACTATTTATGAGCTTTCTTCAAGAAATTTAAGCATGAGTTATTAGGGATATTCTGCAGTTAGTATACCCGTATCTGGACATGGGGAACACTGTCAAATTAGATTTACGTATCAAAGAAGTTTTAAAAGACGTCAAAGAAAACTTGAAATGTAAATATTATTCTTTTTGGCGTGTTCATCTAAAGCTGATGGCGTGTATACTGATACTAGATTTCATGGCAAATGGAAATAACATTCTGTCATATTTCACAGAGTCAGTTGGAAACCAAAAGTTTTGCAAATGAATCCAATTAAAATTTGTGTTGGAAACGGTTTAGATATTCTGCCAACTTGAAGCTCACAGTATAGTTTTGGCTTTTAAATCTTTAGTCGGACCAGTTTTACTATTAAAATTTAAAATTTTGTGTTCTTCCATTTCTATTTTTTAGTAAACACCGAGGTTTTCCAGAAAGTAAGACATTCAGAGATTCAATTTAAAAATGAATTTTAAACCCAACCTGAGCGCCTTAGCCTGATGGTATGCATTGTTGGCAGTACTATTTGAATTCCCTGTTTGCATGAAAACAGTAGGCGTTTGGGAACTGATACCACTTGAACTTAAACCCTGCACCATTGAACTCTTGATTTTGTACACACAAGTAAAATATAAATCCCACACAAGGAAAAAATCAAAATGCCCCTCAAACTATCCACTCTCAAGCACACATGTGTGGCACAGTAATGAGGAGCCAACTCTTTGTTTTGCAATCATCATATTCCTTATGACACATTGATGAGACATATTACACAACGAGTGGTCATTGTAACAACCATGTGAGATATTTTCTCACGTTCCTCTTTATTTAGCACTCTCCAATTCCCACATTGCATGTCCTTGTGAGGTCATGTTTAGATCGCGTAGTATTATATTTACACGGAAAAAAAGGTCAACAAAAGTCACACAATATGAGCAAGAAGTATATACTATTTTCCCTTTTCCATACAAATTAAACTAACTAACTGACTAATACGTTTTAAATTATCCATTTAGAAATTCACAAAAATCTAAAGATTTCCAACTCCCTATTTCGAGTAGCAGTATTTCCAGCACACAGTTTCTAAAACACTTTTCTGCTCCTAAACGGAGCCAGAATTGACTGGAAACTATTTCTTTCTACTTCTTATTGCACCATGCTATGTAAAAATGGGCTGGACAAACTAACCAACTAACTAATTGGCTATTAAAGTAAGTAGCTGCGTAGCACAGAACTTTAACATGAGGAGAGACTAAAGTGAGGTTATCATGGCTCAAGAAGATGACAAGAAGTGTGTGAGAAAGAACAAAAGTTGGAGATTCCTATTGACACGAGATGAGTATTAGTAGGAGTTTCCAACTGACAATGAATACACAAACTCTTTTGTATCTAGTCAATAGGCTCTTATGGGAGCTGTAAGCTCTCCTTTCTCCCTGATCAGCCAAAACACCGAAACTCTGTAATACTGTGCAGCTCACTTAAGTTTGGAACATCCTAACTGTAGTCTGCCTAAGATTTCCTTGTCAATTGTAGTTTAAGTTGGTAAAAAGCTACGTGATGCAGACATTTGTTTCTGCACAATGCCATTAGTTCGCTCACAAATACTGACAGTTCTCTGCATTATGTCAATGTATAACGAATTTCCATTAAAATTGCAATCATTAAACCTATGATACTTCCCATGATCCTGCAACTTGCTGCATTTGCAAGTTTTCAAATTTAGACTCACATTAGCCTAGATTTTTGTTGGGCTCATTGCATTTGGTGCAAAAATTATTCCCACAATCATAATAATACTCAATCTGTTCACAATGCGAACTAAATTCATCTTTTATCCCAATGGTTCACTCTAATGCCATTCAAACGGTTTATTTCTGTTCGTGAGAAAGTAAGTAAAGCGTGCCGTTTGATTTATACCGTCGAGTGTACTAAACGAAAACAGAAATGGAATGCCTACTCACTCATCTCAAAACAGTTGTGACATGTGTCGCGACAGTAAAACACAGAGACAGATAAAGTCGGCCGGCAAGTTGTTCATTAAACTCATAAGGGTTTTATCTCACTCACTGCATTCATCAAAGTGTTAACCTAGTCATTTGAATGGTGCTAAAACATAGGGGTAAAAACATTGGCATTAGTTAGTACTAAAAGTAACTAAAGCATTGCATACAGATACAATGGATGGAGAAGTGAAGATAAAGCAAGGCCGTTTGCCAACTAATCAACCCACCTCGTTTACTTTGCTTGCATTACTAATTACTAATCCTTCTTTAGTTGCATTGTTAGTTTCCTATTCTTACTGTCAAGAAAGGATTGCCCAAGTCATTACATATATATTCCTTTCAAGTCTTGGCTATCGGTTAGCTAGTTATTTGAAGGAGATAATTACCGCTTTTGTTAATGCTTCTATTTGATGTTGCCTTTAATGTGTATAAATGAGCTTTGTTTTTTACGAGGGGTTGCAATTCATATATTATCCAATGGCTGAGTTTGTATGTGTGTGCAAATATACTGTGATTCCTTAAATAGCTGAATTTATCTGCAGATCTGGTTTACACAAATGCACATTTACACTGGTTTGATACATTTGTTTGCTAGACTTATCTTTTTGGTAGTTAAGAGTGCTGCGATGATTTGTTGCGATTAAATGAATTGAAAAAGAGCTAAAAGAAAGCCGTTAGCGATAACATATAGTTTATGTAAGACTTGTGGGTTGGATGGATGCATAAGGATAGTTAGTTTCAAGATGTAATAGATTGTATTACGGTGCGTAACCGATGAGCAGCATGTTAAAATGTGGTTCATAGGGTTTTAGCAATGAATATGCTAGGAATGCCATGTAGACAAATAACACTAAAATTGAAACGACCTAATATAAACAAAGATTAAGTTGGCTAGTCCCCACCGAGTTCATTTATGTCTTTGGCATTGACTCTCAAAGAGAATGAGGTGAGCTTTAATTAAATCATTTTTCCTTTGCTTGCTCATGCAGAATTGCATGGAATTGGATTGAAGGTTGTCTGTTCACTGGTATTCTTCCTTATGTTTAAAATACGGACTAACTACACGCTAGGAACGAATACAGCTGTGAAATTTGTGTCTTTAAACTGTTTACAAGTTTAAGCCCACGTTTTAATTAAATTATTTTGCTTTCAAAAAAGACAAACTAAATCGGCTAGTCTTGAGTAATGCAATCACCGCACATGTCTAACGCACGCGCACACATCTTAACCATATAATTATTGATTTACTGCGTTCTGTTTAACTGAAATAAAACGCATTTTGTTTTCATCTTTTAAGACTTCGATTCAGATTTATTGGCTTTCAAAGAAATCAGGTTCTGAAGAAATTGGAAACACAGGGCGCAAAGAATAATATGTGGAGCACACCACGGAAAAATACCAAATTCTACTCCATGATCGTCATTGCTGGATTAAAACGCCATAATCAAAACAATTAGTGAACTATGCAAATTTGAATATGCGAAACAAACAATCATGATGCGTACTAGAATAAGCCAGTTATTTAGTTAGGCTTAAAAGGGTGAAAAACTCGTTTAAATGTTTTTGATAACAAACAGAAACAGAAGAGGGTCAGACACAGCAAAACAAACGTTTGTAATGCCACGCCATATGAAGCTCATTAATCAATTTTTTTATGCACTTCTAACCACCACTTATAGATAGTAGTTCCTTGCAGTGCGTAAATAAATGATCAGCACAAAAAACATCTGAAGATTCCCATTCACTTGTTGTTTTTTTGCTCAATTCAAGTTTGATAACTCGTGTGCACTTTTGGAAGCGTAGCGAAAACATGCAACAATCGTACGCTGACGCTCATTTAGTCATACACATGTGTGTGCTGTACTATTTTTTCAATGTGAACTACGCTAGGTCGGTTTTGACAGCATCGTGTTTGTTCACCTTTATAATAACTTGTTTACTGCACTCCTCCTCCTCAATCACATGCTAGTAAGCTAGAACCAGGACAAAAATGTAGTCTTTTGATGTATCTTCTCTGTTCATCAAAGAACCCATACAATTGACTTTGCGTACATGAAAAAACTGGAAAGTTCAAATTTTTTAAACTATAACATGTCTTCAGATGCAAGGTATCCTAATGTTGACTGAATTGTGCATGTAGGAAAACTATTTTCAAAAATTACGCTCCATGAACAACATAAGAGTGACAGAGTGAGGCAATAAGAATATAAATATACATTCCATCACTGCAATCTCCTTTTACTCGGGGTTAAGATATTAGATGACGTTTTTACAATTGCTAAAATCAAGGATATCGATAAGATTCAAGCTACTCTCAGCAATTTCCATCTAGCAATCAGCTTTACTCATTAAATTAAGGAGAAATCCAAATCGCATAATATTTAGATTTCAGATGCTCAATTGACTATACTAAATGATTTTCTTTTTGATTTTCCATACACAGAATAAACAGCACATAAGGGGTACACCTGAAGCCTTATATTTTCGTAGATTTCTACATGGCGTACACATCCCAGCCAATCGGATCAGTAGGTAGAAGTGGTAATCTTCTCTAATTGGCTGGGAGATGTACGCCATGTAGAAATCTACGATATTACAGGGCTTCAGGTGTACCCCTATACTGATAGATATCTCAATTTCTCATCTAATCATCTAGTACATTACAAAACCTTAGCTAGCTATAGATTTCCTTGTTTGGAGTACTAAAGTTTGGAATAAGCAACTATATTTCTATCTAATCAACTGACCAATAGTTCTAATAATTCCTAGTTTGTCTATGTTATATTTCAATCAATCAATTGTAATAAAATATTTTTTTAATAAAATTACTCAGTAAACAATTAATGCAATCCAAATACTGATATCGGGAGGCATAAACCTAGATAATTAAAACTCGTCTAGTTATTTATCATGCAACAAGAATCTATAAACATGTGACCCAGTAGTGCTGCTCATTTAAGGTTAAAAAAATGTGAATCTGACCTCAAATATTGGTCACGAAATATGCATTTAGAATTCACAAAAAACACAATCTCACTTGCATAGTAGTTAGTTAGTTATTTACTGAATATTTGCAGCCTTTCGGCATTTTTATTGTTTTCCTGATAGGTCGGTACATAAATAAAATATGTAAACCATGTAAGTAAACCCTGAAAATATATGATACTGAAAAAACCTGTTCATTTTGCCCCAAATTTATCACTTTCTTTACATAATGTACAAACAAGGGTCACAAAAAATACGGCTCCCAATAGTCCTTCATTACAACAGAAAAATTATCACGCATATGAAATTTCACATGTTTTTTGCATTTCCTAACGAAGAAGATTTGCTCTAAAATTGATGAATTGCATAGACAGGAAACTTGAATATGTTTCAAGCTATCTGATGCTATCAAAGGCCAGTGTTACAGGTATACGACATGAGAAATGTTTGGCATTGAGAGAAAATAGTGTATTTTTTGTTGCATAACGTACGGATTACGGGCAGATAAGTCTGATTACATGGTTAAATGCATTCAAAATGAAGTTTCTCTTGTGGAAACTAACTAACTAGTCCATTTAATGCTCACCAGAGATTCATCATCATCATAATAATTTTTTTCCGTGTCTATATATCAATCAAACGTCGACTACAAGAGATGAGTTAATTTTCCTACCCCTCATTTACTCCGTTATTCATTTACTACTGCTTGTTTGTGTCTATCAGACTGTTTGGCTCTAAATGCCGGAAAACCATGAAAGATGTTTTCATAACTCAAGTAACTATACATAAGTCATAGCACTAACTCAGGTTATTAGTATGCATGCACAACTTAATGAAAGGGAATACCACAAACACACTTTCGGAAGGGTGCATTAGAAGGAAGTCAATTTTTACGCATAAAACTCAACGCTTTCTGATTTCCAAAAAAAGCCAAGAGACCGGAAACTATCTCATATGGTTCCCAAAATGTACAAGCCTACGTATGAATGTATACATGCATACGTAAAGCATACATAAGGTTGGCAGATTACATGACGAAAAACTGACCGTTTTTTCTCTAAAATTCCCTGCTATGTGTGCACCACTACTACAACTACTTCTACTTAGCGACATCATACAATTATTGCGAATGACGATAATGATAATTATCTGAGTAAGTGAGGTGCGTGCATCACATTTGGGCACGCATATCCTTTATACGTGTATCACAGAAGCACAATGGTATTTTAGAATCCATAGTTCAATAATAGAACCAGTGGTCACATTATTAACTCATGGTCCGCAGGTTGTGTAAATGTTTACTTGGTTTGCAATTTCATGTATTATTTGCGTGCTGCAATCCAATGACTTGCAGAAGCAGTAGCATCCTTTGCTTAATTTTTGGCATGCATTTACTAATTATAAGAGAGGTTTTTGTGTGTGGAATAGACACGTTTATTGGATTCCTGAATAATAATAAATTCAGTACACTTTTCCTACTATAACTAAATATTTCGTCCCCTACTCAACCTCTGATTTGTCATTGAGAAAGGTAAACTCAACTGTGGAATACATAGGAACTATGTGAAGGTCAAACCCGGATTTATAATATAAAAGTGAGCTTGTTTGAAACCGTGTCAAATTTATATTACACAAATGTTTATTATGCAATTCAAGTTTTTACCTACATTGTTCCCAAAACTGAGGTCTTCCCTGGAATTCTCATGCATGAAAACTGGGGAAGAATAAGATTTTTTTTAACCAAAATCCAGTAATTTTTGTCTGGAATACTATACTCTTTGGTTTGGTTCAATGAGCTGCATATTAAGATGCAAAAAATGTTTGGATACCTTTGCTTGCTTATATTATAGCTACTGAATATAATACTTGCTAAATGATAGCAATTATTTAGGTTCAGATTTCGCACGCAGATACTAACTAACTACTACTGTAGGTTCATTTTCAGTTGGTTAGTTCGTTGAAAACTGACTAAGACGTAACCAAAATGAGTTCTTGTATTGCAAACTAAGGTACTACGTCTTGAAATTCTGCTAATTTCAAATTCGCTGGTTAGTTAGGACCCACGAAAATAGACAGTTTGTTGGAATCCATAAAAACAATAATTTGTTTAACACCACAAGAATAGACGAATGTGCAATGCCTGATGAATCCTAATTTGTTTTCGTTTGCATCCTTAACTAATCTTAACTGCTAGATTTGCATGCTAGTAACTAACTATACTTACTTGCCATGGACTGTGTGAGCGACTAAAGATCATGCATAATGCATTCCTGTGAATGCTAATTTTTTCATTTGCTTGTCACTGCCAGAGTGAGTGAAAAACTTTTCTTCGTTAAATATTTTTTTCCCATTTCCCTTTCAACCAAATTGTTTGTTTGTATTGATTCTCAATTTGCAATGGATTTATATCTCGTAAAATTTTCATTTGTCTAGCTATTTAATTCAATTCCTTTTCACCGTACAAATTGAATGCTAATAAAATTATCACTTGCCAAATACTGACGTAAATTTATTTGCGAGAATATATTAGTTCAGTTGTAAACCGTATAAGTGTTTTATACAAGTAATAAGTACGTAGCAACCAAGCGGCTGATTCATAGGGAGAATTTTTTTTTACATGGAATTATGTAAGCACAAATTGGTCATTAATTTTACGTCTATTGTTTTATGTTGATAAAGAAACGGTTTCATTAGTTCTCATTTTTTTAGTCTATACGGAATGCTGCCCGTACACTAACTATCAACTATATGATGTTAATAATTTGTAAAATACCTAATCTTATATATTGCATACGCAACGCGTCAATTGCCTGAAAAGTTTAATGATAAGAACAATGGTGCATTTTAAATGCTCACTTCAATAAGAGCTTTTATGCGTCGTTAAAAAAAACGCATCACAAAGTTTATTGCACCGTTTTTGCAGAATGAAACTGAAACCTTTTTTTTTCTCTGCACCCGTACGAATTGATACTGGGTTTAATAATTAACGTGCATTATCTTCTGAAATGAAACTTGTTTGTCTTCCACGTCAGATTGGACAGCAGGTGGGCCATGTCATGCACAATTTTATGCAAGTCAAGCGAGTCGTTGATCTTTAGAATTTACATTCAGTGTGCATCTTGAATGAATGAGGATTTCACACACATTTAAAGTAAGATACTCAGATAAAATCCTGGAGTGAATTTACCCAACTCCCTAATTGAGTAACAAATGGTGACTGACTACAAATGAACTCTGAGAATCAGCCAGGCAATAAAAAATTTGCTGAAAGAAGGAAATGTTGAATGAAGATTGGATTGCATGATGAATATTAAGGATATTACTAACTAATGCACACAACTGTGATTCACTTTACGAGTAAATTATGAATTAAAGGAACAAGAAAAACCACTTTGAAGCAGTGGAGATGACCCACAATGAAGATTTCCCACATTTACTAACTCGTGGTTATATACTATTGTGCAAATGATTCTATCTAGGCTGTCTTATGAAGTAGCAGCTATTAAGGAGTTAGTTAGTTAGTTATAGTTCGTGAAATATTCTGTTTCGTAGAATGCAATGTCCTATCTTCGAAATCCTTTCGCCTATTTGCATTGAGTAAGTCCATGGGGGCCCGTCACACTTGTGTCAATGAAAATTAGCTAACACCACTCCTTGATAGAGCATTAAAAACTGATCAAAATACGCCATTTTGCAAAAAAATCTGTGGACCCGTTTCGGAGATATACACCCCAAAACCGAAATTTCGGGCCGATAAAGGGGAGTTAATTTCTCGGTCGCTATTCAGCCGATTTGGCTGAAATTTTTTGTAGGTGTCTAAGACATCAATACGCAGATAT
>Ga0210040_10003533_pt1 | contig 21063 bp, 15 predicted proteins | sample CryGeyCG12114_NA_FD_185462 | JGI IMG/M metagenome (GOLD analysis project Ga0210040, IMG submission 185462) | Groundwater microbial communities from aquifer - Crystal Geyser CG19_WC_8/21/14_NA (SPAdes) (version 2) | ecosystem: Environmental > Aquatic > Deep subsurface > Groundwater | place: USA... | reverse complement strand
CCAAATACGCGCCCTATGCCAAGGAGATTTTCGGCAAGACGCCCGAGATGCTGGAGTTTTTCTCGACCCGCCTGGGCGTGGAGTACCCTTGGAATAAATACGCGCAAATTGTGGCCCGCGACTACGTGAGCGGCGCCATGGAAAATACCACTGCCACCCTGCACGGCGAGGCGGTGGCTGGCACGGCCCGCGAAATGCTCGACCGCCCCTACAGCAGCAGCGAATCCATTGTGGCGCACGAGCTGTTTCACCAGTGGTTTGGCGACTACGTGACGGCCGAAAGCTGGAGCAACCTGACCGTGAATGAGTCGTTTGCCGACTTTTCGGAGGCCCTGTGGGCCGAGCACAAGTACGGTAAGGATGCCGCCGACGCCCACCGTTTCGGCTACATCCGGCGCTACATGGGTAGCCCCGGCAACGACGAAAAAGACCTCGTACGTTTCCATTATGCCGATAAAGAGGACATGTTCGACGGCGTGACCTACCAGAAGGGCGGTGCCATTCTGGACATGCTGCGCACCTACCTCGGCGACGACGTATTCTTTAAATCACTTACGAAATACCTCACCGACAACAAGTTTGGCAACGGCGAGGCCCACCAGCTGCGCCTGGCTTTCGAGGCTGTGTCGGGTAAGGACCTGAACTGGTTCTTCAACCAGTGGTATTTCGGTGCGGGCCATCCTGTTGTTACCATCGACTATGGCTGGGATGCGGCTAAAAAGCAGCAGAGTGTTACCATCAAGCAAACCCAGGAGGGACAGAAATTTATTCTACCCCTGGCCATTGATGTGTACGTGAAGGGCAAGGCCGAGCGCCACCAGGTGCTGATGACGGAAGGCACCCAAACGTTCAGCTTTGCGGCCGCCAGCCAGCCCGAGTTGGTGAACGTGGACGCCACCAAAATGACACTCTGGCAGAAAACCGACAACAAGCCGTTCAGTGCCTACGTCTACCAGTACCAGCACGCCCCCCTCTACCTCGACCGGCGCGAGGCCCTGGTAGCGGCCCAGACCCGACAGAAAGACGATGCTGCCGCCCGCGGCTTGTTGCTTTCGGCCCTCAATGATAAGTTCTACGGCCTGCGCCTGGCCGCCGCGCAGTCACTGGACCTGAAAAATGCTGACGTACGCAAAAAGGCTCCGGCTATCCTGCGCAAGCAGCTCAGCCAGGAAAAGGAAACGGCTGTGCAGGCCGCTTTGCTCAGCAGCCTGGCTACCCTCAACGACAAGCGCGACCAGGGTCTGTACGAAAAGTACCTCGACAATCAGTCGTATAACGTGCAAGGCGCGGCCCTCAACGGCCTGAGCCTAACCAAGCCTAGCGTGGCCCTAAGCCGCGCCAAAGCCCTGGAGGCCGACAGCCGCGGAGCCCTCACCGAGGCCATTGTGGAGGTATACGCCAAGCAAGGCGATGCTACTCAGTGGCCCTATATTCAGGCGCAGTTTGATGAAGCTGGCGCCCAGCAGCGCATCAACATGCTGGAAGCCTTGGATGAAGTGATGGTGCGTACCAGTGACCCGGCCATCTTCAACGCCGCCCTCACCCGCGTGAAAGACCTGGGCATCAAGTACAAGCAATACGGCATCGACCGGGCTGTGCTGGGCTTGCTGGGCGATGTGCAGCAGCGCAAAACCGGCGCTACGGCTACGCAGGCGCAGCAGGAAATGGAAAAAGCCGCGCAGGAAATTCAGCAGGCGAAATAGGACTGCTGAATTAACATAGAACGTCATTTCGACCGCAGGGAGAAATCTCGCGTGCCACAGTAATTCTTCAACAACTGAAATTACTATTGCACGCGAGATTTCTCCCTGCGGTCGAAATGACGTTCTTTTTTGTGCTGCCTACCTCCCTACTGGCTGAACTTTCCGCAGGGCAGGCGTGTCGGGAGCTATGCGTACGACCACTCTGCTGACGGCTACCGGCTTGCTCCTGCTCGCCGGCCCGGCTCGCACCCTGGCCCAAAGCCTCCCCTCCGACCCCGTTCTCAACGCGGAAACGCCCTTTATCCGCAACCTTCGCCCCGACCGGCCCGGCCAGACCATCACCACCAACATGCTGCGCCCCGGCCAGGTGCAGGTGGAGCTAGGCACCCTGCGCTATACGCCACCGTATGGCCTTGGGCCGCGCCGCACGCTGTCGTCGGCCTTGCTGCGGGTAGGGTTTTTCAACCACATTGAACTGCGCGCCACACAGGGCTACCTAGCCGATATTTCCGCACGCCCTACTCTTGGCGATGCACCGTTGCCTACCCTACCCTCCTACCCCAGCGGCTTCGCGCCGCTCACGGTAGGCGCCAAGTTTCTGGCTTCTACCAACCAAGACAGCCGCTCCCAGGTAGTGCTGCTCACGGAGCTGACGCTCCCTACCGGTGACGCGTCCTACCCCAACCAAACCTATGAGCCGGCCGCACGCCTACTCGTATCGCAGCAGTTGGGGCAGCGTTATGGCTTAGAAGCCAACGTCGGGTTCCGGCAGCGCGGCTTTCGGGCCGAGGGTACCAGCCAAGGCCAGTACTTGGGCACGCTGGCCCTGAACGGTGCCATTCTGCCCACCGTTGGCTTCTTTGCCGAAACTTATACGTTCTGGCAACGCACTTATGGCTGGCAGCCCGGCCTCACGGGCGGCCTCTATTGGCGCCCCCTACCCGGCCTGCGCCTCGACCTAAACACCGGCAACACCTGGCGCGAAGGCCGCCCCGCTCCACAGGTGGGCGCTGGTTTAAGCATAAGACTCCCGAAGTAGGGAGTTGAAACGCAGGTCATTGCTTCGTCGTGCCTCCTCGCAATGACCTGCGTTTACACGCGACGAGCATACTTAAAGCAGAAAGCCCTTACGTCTGAACAGACGTAAGGGCTTTGTCATAGAAGAAAATGTATGCTGAAAACAGGACGGATTGCTTCGTCGTGCCTCCTCGCAATGACTTGCGTTTCAGTTCCCTACTCTTTCGCCACGCGGGTAGGCGTTTGCTGACCCGATATAATGCCCGTGGCGCTGCGGGCAATGGCGTTGATGACAGCCGTCATGTTCGTCAGGTCCAGGCTCTCGATTTCGTCGTCGACGGAGTGGTAGAGCTTGTCGGTGGGGATTTGGTCGGTGCTGATGGTGTGGGCCGGCACACCCAGCTTCGCCAGGGTGGCGTTATCGGAGCGGTAGAATAGGTTTTGCTCCGGGTAGGGGTCGGGCTCGAAGCGGAAGGGCGAACCTTGCAGGTTCTGTTGCAATAGCGGGCCAAAGTCGCTGCGCTCGTAGCCGGTGATGAAAGCCGTGTTGGGGCCGAACTTCGCCACTTTGCCAATCATCTCGATGTTGAACATCGCCACTACCTTATCCGGATCGAGCTGGCGCGAGAAATACTGCGAACCAAACCCACCGATTTCCTCGGCCGTGAAGGCCACAAACACCAGCGTGCGGGCGTTTTTCTTCTGCTTTTTGTAATACTCAGCCAACGCTACCACAGCTGTGGTACCGCTGGCGTCGTCGTCGGCGCCGTTGGCGATGGAGTCGCCCTCTACCGCTTTCAGAATACCCAAGTGGTCGTAGTGTGCGGAGAAGACGACCATTTCCGGCGCCAGCTTTTTATCGCGGCCTGGTAGCACACCTACCACGTTGCGCATGGCCACCGGCCGGATGGTAGTAGCGCCCGTTACAGCAAAAGCAGGCGCCGCACCGTCCAGCGGCGCGGTGGCCAGCAACAGAGCAACGGCGTGCGCCGCTGGCTGTTGGGCTTTCACCGAACCCTGATTCAGCCCCAGCAGTCGCTTAAACTGCGCCTGGTGCGCGGGATCTACAACGACTACTGCGTTTTCGTGCAGGTCCAGCAGCGGGCGCACCACTTGAAACAGGTTGTCCTGTGCACCGACTACAACCGTGCGCACGGTTGTTTCGGCATTCGTCCAGCTAATCTGAGGTAGGCCCGAAGCCAACACGATATTCTCGGAGGGTAGGGCGGCTCCGTTCAGGGTAGCGGTGCGCGTGGTGGTTTGTGCCTCGTAGGCCTCAAATTCCTGCAAAAAGCTCTCCTTGCCTGGCAGCGGCTGCAACCCAATGCGCTTGAACTCAGCGGCCAGAAACTGACCAGCTTTCAGGTTGCCGGGGCCGGCGCTAGGGCGGCCGGCCATGTCGTCGGCGGTGAGGGTGCGGGCCACGCGCGCTACCGTAGCCGCCGATACAGCCGGCTGCTTTTGAGCTGTGGCATGAAAGCCTACCAGCAAGCTGGCGGCTAAGAGGAGGTGTTTCATGAAAGCAAGCTTACTAGTTTGCGGCAGGTTCTGCAACTGAATTAGCTAGCAGGATCTACTACCCGCAGCAGCGCCATCAAATCAGCCTCCGACTTACCCATGCTTCTGTTGCGGTCGGCTTCGCTTTTCAGCTTTGTGGCCAGCTCTGGCGCAGCATTCTGCAAGGCTTTCAGCGTGAGCTTGTTGATGGACACCACCGTACCATCGGGCCGGCGCAGGTAGTACGTTTCCTTAGTTACCAGCTCGTCGTAGCGCTTGTCCTGGCTGTAGGCGCCTTTGTAGCTGGCGTGCTCCAGCTTCTTCTGATACTGCTTGAGCACCGCGTACTTGCCTTCGTGCAGCACCTCCACAAACTCGCGGCCTTGTGCCGGCTCGGGTGCCTCCGCGAAGCGCCGAAAGCGCCGTTCGGGCACTGTGCCAGCAGCATCCGTCAATACGAAGCTTTTTACCCGGTTCTCGTTCAACAGCATCGAGTCGGTGCGGGCGGGTTGCCGGGCGTAGAGTAGCTGCTGCACCACGTCGTATTTCAACAATACGGGTTGCAGCTTCACGTCGTGGTCGGTGGTGACAACGGCCGGTAGCCAGCGCGCAATGGCGTAGGGCGAGCCCACCAACCCCTGATAGCGCGTGTCGACAGTATACCCTTGCCCGCCGCGCACGATGGAATTGATATTTTCCTGGGCCATCACGCCGCTACCGCTGGTGGGCACCTGGCTGACTTGGGCAATACTACGTTGGGTAGAGAAACCAAGCAGCGAAACGGCGGCAATAGCGCCCCAACCAACTGCCCGACGTGTAGTTGCATACTGCATAGTGTAGCTAATTTCAGATGAAGAATGAACTGGATGTCTGTATCCTAGCTCTAACGCCTCAATTTACGCTGCGGTATCTACTTTTGCAGCTTCCTGTTCTTAACACAAAAGCAGATACTTTTGGGCCTACTTAATTCATTTTCCTGACCGATTCACTCGTATGCGCGTAGCCCTATTTCTTTCAACTGTTACCCTAGCCTCTCTCCTTGGCAGTTGTGCTACCCGCGAGCCTGTTGAAACCACCCAGCAACCAGCCGCTATGGCCACATCCCTACGCGGTACCCACTGGGTGCTCGATCAGCTAGGCGACTCTGCCGTGACCACTCCCGAAAACAGCCAGGAAATATCCCTGATGCTGGCCGCCGACAGCAGCAACCGCGCCGATGGGCAAGCTGGCTGCAACCGCTTCCGGGGACGCTTCACCCTCGCCGCCAACGACCAACTCACGTTTTCGCCGCTCATGGCCACCAAAATGGCCTGCCCACGCCTGCAAGTGGAAACCCGCTACCTCAACGCCCTCGAAACCACCACGCGCTACCAGTTGGAAGGTGACACATTGCGCCTGCTGGGAGCACCAGCCGGCACGCAGGTTGTCGCGCGGTTTCATGCTGGCGAGGCACCAGAGTAAAGAAATGTTGAATGTTACGTGTTGAGTTATGATTGTCAGTCAATTCAAAACTCAACACGTAACATTCACTTCCCTATCCTAACGTCAGCACCAAATCGTCGGCATTCACCAGGGTGCCTTCTTCCAGCGTCACGCCTTCCACGGTGGTGTCTTCGGGGGCGGTGATGGTGGTTTCCATCTTCATGGCTTCGATGATGAACAAGGGAGCATTGCGCTTCACTTCCTGACCGGGCTTTACCAGCACGCGGGACAGTAGGCCCTGCAACGGCGCACCCACTTGGCACGGATTGGCTTTGTCGGCCTTCGCGTGCTGCACTTTTATCACCTCCACCGACCGGTCGCGCACTTCTAGGTTGCGGGTTTCGCCGTTGATGGAGAAGAACACCGTGCGCTTGCCCTCGTCGTTGGCGATGCCCAGGGAGCGGAATTTCACGATAATGCTCTTGCCGCGGGCAATGTCGATGATGCTTTCCTCGCCGGGTTGCAGGCCGTAGAAAAACAGCCGCGTGGGCACCACCGACACGTCGCCGTACTCCTGCACGAAGGTCCAATATTGCTCGAATACTTTGGGGTAGAGCAGGGAGGAAAGCAAGTCCGTGAACTCCACACCCTGCCCAAATTTCTCCTGAAATGCCTTCCACTCCACGTCGAAGTCGATGGGTTCCAGGTGCTCGTTGGGCCGCTCGGTATAGGCGGGCTGGCCTTTTAGAATGATTTCCTGCAACCCCTCCGGCCAGCCGCCTTCAGGCTGCCCAATGTCGCCACGAAACAGGCTCTGCACCGATTCTGGGAAGTTCAGCGTCTGGCCCTTGTCCCACACGTCCTGGGTAGTGAGGTTGTTCGACACCAGAAACAGCGCCATATCGCCTACTACCTTCGAGGAAGGCGTCACCTTGGTGATGTCGCCAAACAGCTGGTTGACGTCGGCAAAGGTCTTTTTAATCAGCTCGAACTTGTCGCCCAGGCCCAGCGCCACGGCCTGAGGGCGCAGGTTGGAGTACTGCCCACCCGGAATTTCGTGCTGGTACACATCGGCCGACCCCGCTTTCAAACCCGACTCAAACGGCTGATAATAGGTGCGTACGCCTTCCCAATACGTACTGAACTCGTTGAGGCTCTGCTGGTCGAACTCGCGGTGGCGGGGCGTGTGGCGCAGCATCTCCACGGTAGCGTTGAAGTTGGGCTGCGAGGTGAGCCCCGACAGGCTGCCCAGCGCCACGTCCACCACATCGACCCCAGCCTCCACGGCTTTGAGGTAGGTAGCGGCTTGCAGGCTGCTGGTGTCGTGGGTATGCAGGTGAATGGGTAGGCTGATGGTGTCGCGCAGGCCAGCAATCAGCTCCTGAGCGGCGTAGGGCTTCAGGAGGCCCGCCATGTCTTTGATGCACAGAATATTGGCTCCGGCATCTTCAATCTGCCGGGCCAGGCGCAGGTAGTAATCGAGGTTGTACTTTTTGTTCTGCGGATCCAGCAAATCGTTGGTGTAGCAGATGCTGGCCTCGGCCAGACCCTGGGTTTTCTCGCGCACAAACCGGATGCAGCTTTCCATACCCGGCATCCAGTTCAAGGAGTCGAAAATGCGGAATACGTCGATGCCGGTTTCCCAGCTCTGCTGCACGAAGCGCTCCACCAGGTTATCGGGGTAGGCCTTGTAGCCCACGCCGTTGGCCCCGCGAATCAGCATTTGCAGCAGGATGTTGGGCACGGCCTCGCGCAGCTTGGCCAGTCGCTCCCAGGGGTCTTCGTGCAGGAAGCGTAGGGCCACGTCGAAGGTAGCGCCGCCCCAGCACTCCAAGGAAAACGTTTGGGGGTGCTGCTTGGCAAAGCGCTCGGCCACCTTCAGCATATCGAAGGTGCGCATGCGCGTGGCCAGCAGGCTCTGGTGCGCATCGCGCAGGGTGGTGTCGGTGTAGTGAATGAGGGTATCCTCGCGCAGCCACTTGGCAAAGCCTTCTGGCCCCAGCTCCGTGAGGCGGTCTTTGGTGCCGGGAGGGTAGGCTGCGGTGGCATCGTAGAGGGGCAGCCTGGGCTTGGGCAGGTCGCGTGCTGGGTCGGAGGCGCCGTGCACGTCGGGGTTGCCGTTCACGATGATGTCGCCCAGGAACGTGAGCAGCTTGGTGCCGCGGTCCTGGCGCACCTCAAACTTGAACAGTTCGGGGTGGTCCTTGATGAAGTCGACGGTAGCGCTACCATTCTGAAAATCAGGATGCGCCACGATGTTTTGCAGGAACTGAATGTTGGTCCGCACGCCCCGAATCCGGAACTCTGACAGGGTGCGCAACATCCGCTCGGCGGCCTCTTTGAGGGTAGGCGCCTGCGCCGATACCTTCACCAGCAAGGAATCGAAAAACGGCAGAATCTTGGCGCCCTGGTACACCGAGCCCTGGTCGAGACGGATACCGAAGCCGCCCGCCGAGCGGTAGGCCACGATAGTGCCGTAGTCGGGCTTGAAGTCGTTTTCGGGCGCTTCGGTGGTGAGGCGGCACTGCAAGGCAAAGCCCGTAATGCGGGGCCGCACCTGCGGATCGAGGTTGATTTCGGGGTCTTGCAGATGGTAGCCCGCCGCGATGTAGAGCTGGGTTTTGATGAGGTCGACGCCCGTCACCATCTCCGTCACGGTGTGCTCTACCTGGATGCGCGGGTTCACCTCAATGAAGTAAATCTCACCCAGTTCCGGCTTCACCAGAAATTCCACCGTGCCCACGTTGTTGTAGTTCACGGCGCGGGCCAGACGCAGGGCGTAGTCGTAGAGCTGCTCGCGCAGCTCCTCGGCCAGGCCCAGGGCGGGCGCTACCTCCACTACCTTCTGGAAGCGGCGCTGCACGGAGCAGTCGCGCTCGTAGAGGTGCGTCACGCTGCCATAGGCATCGGCCACCACCTGCACCTCAATGTGCTTGGGTTGCTCCACGAATTTTTCGAGGAATACCGTATCATCGCCGAAGGCTTTCAGGGCCTCGTTACGGGCCTCGAAAAAACCTTTTTCCAGCTGGTCGTCGTCGCGGATGACGCGCATGCCCCTACCCCCGCCACCCGAGGCAGCCTTCAGCATTACGGGGTAGCCAATGCGGTTGGCCTCGGTGCGAGCCGTTTCGAAGTCGTTTAGCTCTTCTTCACTGCTCTGAATAATGGGCACTTGCTCACGCAGGGCCACTTCCTTGGCGCGCACTTTGTCGCCAAGCGCCTCCATCACCTCGGGGCGCGGCCCCACGAAGATGATGCCTTCCTCGCCGCAGCGCCGGGCCAGCGTAGCGTTTTCACTTAGGAATCCGTAGCCGGGATGAATGGCGTCTACGCCATTCGCCTTGGCAATACGCAACAGGCCTTCAATGTCAAGGTAGGGCTTCAGCGGCTCGTCGTCCTCCCCAATTTGGTAAGCCTCGTCGGCCTTATAACGGTGCAGAGAGTAGCGGTCCTCGAAGGTATAAACAGCCACTGTGGTAATGCCCAGCTCAGTAGCGGCACGCATCACACGGATGGCAATTTCGCCTCTGTTGGCGACGAGGAGTTTGCGAATATTCATGGGTAAGTAAAGGTGTTTTGGTCAGCGCGGCCTCAAACTAGGCAATAATTTAGCAGGAAGGATAAAAAAGGACTCTTTTTGCCATGAAAATTGCAATTATCCGGCACTTTTGTTCATTCCGCATTCGCTTGTAGTCGCTCGGCCCCACTGTGCACCCTGCACACCCACGCCCCCCGCGCACTCGCTCGGCTGTGCCGAGTGAGGACTATGCCCCAGCAGCTCTGCTGCGCGCGCCTGCCCCTTCTGCGCCGTTCAAGTAACCTCGTGCAAGCGGCGCGGACGGATTCGGGGCAGAGCCCCTCAAGCGTAGTGCTCACTCGGCACAGCCGAGCGAGTGCATAAGTGCACAAAAGAGCCACGCAGCTTGGCGCAAACTAAGCGTCTCGTATATTTGTCGTACCGCTCCCGCAACGGAGCACTTATCAAGAAAGGCGGAGGGACAGGCCCTGCGATGCCTTAGCAACCGGTAGCCACAGCTACAAGGTGCTACATCCTGAATCTGCGTGAGCAGATGAAGATAAGTTATGAGATGCTTAGCGCCCGTGTATGGGTTTGGCTCTTCTGACTTGTCGGAAGGGCTTTTTTTGGGCCTTTTCGGGAAGAAATCTTGACTGGGTGCTTGCTAGCGGGGCGACTTTCGTTCACCCGCGGCAGTTACGACACTGCCCCTACCCTGTTTACCTGCATGACTCGCTCCGACATTCGCATTGGTTTATTTGGCTTTGGTGTAGTTGGCCAAGGGTTGCACACGGTGCTGGAACGCACGCCCGGCCTGCGCGCCCGCATCGGCCGCATTGGCGTGAAAGACCGCACCAAGACCCGCAGCCTTCCTGCCGATCTGTTCACTTTCGACCGCGATGAGTTGCTTGACGACGACTCGCTGAACGTGATTGTGGAGCTCATTGACGACGCCGACGACGCCTACCACATCGTAACCGGGGCCCTGCGCCGGGGCAAAGCCGTAGTGACGGCCAACAAGAAAATGCTGGCCGAGCACCTACCCGAACTCATTGCCTTACAGCGCGAAACTGGCACGCCTCTGCTCTACGAAGCGGCCGCCTGCGCCAGCCTACCCGTCATTCGGAACCTAGAGGAATACTACGACACTGACCTGCTGGAAGCGGTGGAGGGTATCATCAACGGCTCCACCAACTACATTCTCACGGCCATGCACCGCGACGCCATTTCCTTTGCCGAGGCCCTGAGCAAGGCCCAGGCGCTGGGCTTTGCCGAGAGCAACCCTGCGCTGGACGTAGAGGGCCTGGACGCCCGCAACAAGCTGGTGCTGCTGCTCACCCACGCCTTTGGGCTGGTGACTTCACCCCAGGAAATCCTGGCCGTGGGCATCGACCGGCTCAGCGACCTGGCCTCTGAGTACGCTCGTGAGAAAGGATTGTCGCTGAAACTCATTGCCGAAGCCCGCCGCCTACCCGATGGCAACGTGGCCGCCGCCGTGCTGCCTACCCTGGTGCGCCCCGAGCACGAGCTGGCACGGGTGCAAGACGAATACAACGGCCTCATCACCCAGAGCGGCTTTGCCGACCGGCAGTTTTTCCTGGGTCGGGGTGCAGGCGCGGTTCCTACCGCTTCGGCCGTGCTCAGCGACTTATCAGCCCTCACCTACGGCTACCGCTACGAGTACAAGAAAATCAGTCAGAACGTTGACTCAGCCCTGACACCCGACGCGGCGGAGGTAGACGTGCTGGTGACGTTTACGGACGAGCATGCTCCTCAGGAGGCCGATTTCACGCGGGTGCACGAAACCTTCCGCTCGGCTGTGCGCGGGCACTACCTCACGGGTACCATTGGGCTGGCGCAACTGGCGCGGGCCGAGTGGATGCGGCTGCCCGGCATTTGCGTGGTCCGCCTCCCTACCCCGCTGCGGGCAGCCGCTACTGCTCAGCCTGCTGATACCCAGTTAGCCGGTGCCGCTGCGGCGTTTGCGGAGTAATACATTCTTTTTTCTCGCAGAGGTTCGCGGAGGAAGGCGCAGAGGTTTGCAGTGGTCGACCTCCGCGAACCTCTGCGCCTTCCTCCGCGAGAAAACCTGATAGCCACTACCGCTTGTTTTGCGTAGCAGAAACTCAACCGTTTACTTGCTTCGCTTTTCATGGAATTCGCTGATAAGAATATTCTCCTGGTAGGAGCCTCCTCCGGTATTGGCCTCGCCACGGCCCGCCTGCTGCATGGCCTGAAGGCCAATATTTTCACGGCCTCGCGGCACGAGTCGCCGGAGCTGGCGGAGTTGGGCACCACCTTCCTACCCCTCGACGTCACGGCGCCCTTTGCCGCTACCGCTTTCGATTCCCTACCCGACACGCTGCACGGCGTGGTATACTGCCCCGGCAGCATCCGCCTGCGGCCCTTTGAGCGCATTGCGCCCGCCGATTTTCGGCAAGACTTTGAGCTGAACGTGCTAGGCGCCGTGCAAGTGGTGCAGGCCGTGGTGAAGCGGCTGAAAAAGGCGGGTGGCGCTTCCATCGTGCTTTTTAGCACCGTAGCCGCCGACACGGGCATGAGCTTTCATACCAGCGTGGCCACCGTGAAAGCCGCCGTAGAAGGCCTCACCCGCGCCCTGGCCGCCGAGTACGCCGGCGCCAACATCCGCGTGAACTGCATTGCCCCCTCGCTCACCGATACGCCCCTGGCTGCTACCCTCCTCAACACCCCCGAAAAGGCCGAGGCCAGTGCCAAGCGCCACCCCTTGCAGCGCGTGGGCCAGCCCCAGGATATGGCCTACATGACGTCCTTCCTCCTCTCCGACCACAGCAGCTTCATCACCGGCCAGGTACTACCCGTGGACGGCGGTATGGGTAGGTTGAAGTAGGTGAGCAAGGACTAATTGAACGTCATTTCGAGCTTGTCGAGAAATCTCGCGTGCTGATGCCAGATAGTATCTATCGTTAGCATGCGAGATTTCTCGACAAGCTCGAAATGACGTTGTGTAGAAACCACTATAGCCTTATGAAAATCACCCTTTTCTGGCACCGGCGCGATTTGCGCGTTACCGATAATACCGGCTTGGCGGCCGCTTTACAGAGTGATGCACCCGTAGTGCCGCTGTTCATTTTCGACCGCGACATTCTGGATAAGCTGCCCAGCCAGCAGGACGCCCGCGTGACGTTTATCTACGACACTGTGGAGCAGCTGGTAAAGGAAACGGAAGACGCTGGCGGCACCATGTTGGTGTGCTACGGCAAGCCGGAAGAGGTTCTCGAGCAATTGCTACGCGACTACGACCTGGCCGCCGTGCACACCAACGAGGACTACGAGCCCTATGCCCGCCAGCGCGACGAGGCCATTGGGAAGCTGCTGCAAAAGCACGGAGTGCCCTTCACGGCGCACAAAGACCAGGTGATTTTTGCCAAGGACGAGGTGCTGACCAAAGCCGGCACGCCACCTAAAGTGTATGGCCCTTATAACAAAGCCTGGCGGGCCTCTTTGCAGGACGACAGCTTCCAGGAGCAGCCTTCGCGGCAGTTATTCACCAAGGAAAACCTGCATCACATCGCCCAAGCTCCGGCGCGCCCTACCCTCTCCAACATGGGATTTGAGCGGTACGAGCAGCCCGTACCGCCTGCTTGCCTACCCAACGAAAACTACGTGGAGGACTACGACAAAACTCGTAATCACCTGGCCGACGACCACGGCACCACGCACCGCTCGGTACACCTGCGCCACGGCACGCTCAGTGTGCGGCAGCTAATGAGCCAGGCGCAGGAGCTGAACGACAAGCTGCTGGACGAGCTAATCTGGCGCGACTACTTTATGATGCTACTCTGGCACTTTCCCGAAACCGTTGAGGAAAGCTATGACAAGCCTTTCCGGCACATCGAGTGGCGCAACAACCAGGAGGAGTTTGCGGCTTGGTGTGAGGGCCGTACTGGCTTTCCGCTGGTAGATGCTGGTATGCGCCAACTCAACCAAACCGGCTGGATGCACAACCGTGCCCGCATCACCACGGCCAGCTTTCTGATTAAGGATCTGCTGATTGACTGGAAATGGGGCGAGCAATATTTCGCCGATAAGCTCATCGATTACGACATGAGCAACAACATCGGCAACTGGCAGTGGACGGCCGGCACGGGCGTGGTGTCGGCGCCGTGGTTCCGCATCTTCAGCCCCGAAAGTCAATTGCAGAAATACGACCCCAAGCTGGAGTACGTGCGGGCTTGGGTACCCGAGTTCGGCACCGACTCCTACCCTGCCCCCATAGTCGACCACAAAGAGGCGCGCCAGCGTGCCCTGAGCGCCTACCGAGCCGCCCGCAAGTAGTCTTTTTTCGGCAACTTAAACCCCCGCTCAACGGTTATACTACCATGGAAAAGGAAGCTATCAAACTCGCCTACCTCGATTACGTGCTGCGCAAAGGTCAGCCGCCGGTTTCAGTGTACAAGCTGATGCATAAGCTCGGCAGTACAGAAGCCGAATTTTATCAGTATTACGCCACATTTGCGGCCATTGACCGCGAAATCTGGGCCGATTTTGGGCGCGAGGCCCGCGCCCGCGCTGCCCAAGAGCCGGTGTGGGAGCAGTACGGCGCCCGTGAAAAGCTGCTGGGCTTCTACTACACGTTGCTGGAGATTCTGAAGCAGAACCGTAGCTATGCACTGTGGTCGTTGCGCTACTCCTTGTCCAAAATGCCCGGCATGACGCCGCGTATCCTCGACGATTTCCGCCAGGGCTTCGAGCAGTTTGTGGCTGATATTCTGCGCGACGGCCGCCGTACCGAGGAGGTAGCTTCTCGCCCTATGCTTCAAGAGAAATATCCGCGGGCTTTCTGGCAGCAGATGCTGTTTGTGCTGGGTTTCTTCGCCAAAGACGACTCTCTGGGCTTCGAGCGCACCGACGCGGCCATTGAGAAAGCTGTGACGCTGAGCTTCGACTTGGTAGGCCGTAATACCCTGGATTCGGCTGTGGACTTCGTGCGGTTTCTGGTGCAGAGCCGGTAGGGCTGCTTCTCCCCAGAACGTCATTTCGACCAGCGGGAGAAATCTCGCGTGCTGACGAAAGATAGTATCTACCATCAGCAAGCGAGATTTCTCCCGCTGGTCGAAATGACGTTCTGCTAAACTATTTCATTACAATGTCCGATTCTGCCAAGCCGCTCGTTTCCCTACCCACCACCAAAGTGGCCCGCGCCGCCCGCTTTGCCAAAACTGGTTTGAACGTGGGCGCCAACTATGTGAAGCACTACGCCAAGCGCGCTGTGGGCGCCGAGAGCACCACCGCTGACCTGCACCAGGCCAACGCCGAGGAACTATATGGTGCATTGAGCGAGATGAAGGGCTCCGTGCTGAAGGTGGCGCAGATCCTGGCTATGGAGAAGAATATCCTGCCCACGGCTTACTCCGAACAGTTTGCTCAGGCCCAGTATCAAACGCCACCGCTCTCGGGGCCGCTCATTATCAAGGCGTTTCGGGATGCGTTTGGCAAGTCGCCTTTTGAGTTGTTTGATACATTTGAGCTAAATGCCCGCCAGGCCGCCAGTATTGGGCAGGTGCACTATGCCGAAAAGGATGGCAAGGCGCTGGCCGTGAAGGTGCAGTACCCCGGCGTGGCCGACAGCATCCGCTCCGACCTTCGCATGGTGAAGCCCGTGGCTTTGCGCGTGCTCGGCCTCGATGAAGCTCAGATGCGCCCCTACCTGGAAGAGGTGGAAACCCGCCTACTGGAAGAAACCGACTACCAGTTGGAGTTGCGGCGTGGGCTGGAAATTGCGGCGCAGTGCGGACACATTCCGCACCTGCGGTTCCCGGCTTACTACCCTACCCTATCTGCCTCCCGCATCCTAACCATGGACTGGCTGCCGGGTCAGCATCTCAAGGAGTTTCTGACAACCAATCCTACTCAGGCCGTGCGCAACCAGCTGGGGCAGGCGCTATGGGATTTCTATGCTTTCCAGATGCACACCATGCGCCAGGTACACGCCGACCCGCACCCTGGCAACTTCCTCCTCGATACCGATGCAGGTGGCACGCTCGGCGTGCTGGATTTTGGTTGCGTGAAGGAAATCCCGGCCGATTTCTACCAACTGTTCTTCGCTCTGCTCGACCCGACCGTACTGGCCAACGACGTCCGCCTTACAAAGCTACTCACCCAACTGGAGGTGCTTCGCCCCGACGACGCCCCTACCCTGCGCGACCTGTACCTGCGCACATTGCGCGTGTCGCTGGAGCTAGTGGCGCGGCCGTTTCATCAGCCAGTGTTCAACTTCGGCGACCCGGCGTATATGCAGGCCGTGTATGCCCTCGGCGACGATCTAATGCAGGAGCCTGAACTGCGGAAGCAGCGCGAGCCGCGTGGCTCGCGGCACTTCATCTATGTCAACCGCACATACGTGGGCCTGTACGCGCTATTAGCCGAGCTGGGCGCTGAGGTGAGAACAGCGTAGGGGCGCGTTGCACGCGCCCATCGTTGACAGATAGCAGCTTTAGTATGTACCCAAACCGGGCGCCCGCAAGGCGCCCCTACTTCATGAAAAAACTTTTCGCCTTTTGCCTACTGCTAGCAGGCTTTCTTCCGGCTGCTTCGGCACAAATGGCCATGACTTGCTGCACCAAACCCGCAGCAGCCACCGAGGCCTTTGCCATGCTGGCCAACGATGACGCGTTTGTGGGTGGCCACGATGCGCCTCTACCCTACACGTACCAGAGTGCCGGCGACATGGTTTCCTACCCTACTCCCGATGGCAAAACGGCCAAGGCATTTATACTTAAAAGTGCCAATCCTTCCACCAAATACCTGTTTGTGATTCATGAGTGGTGGGGTCTGAATGACTATATCAAGCGTGAGGCAGCGGGTTTTGCCCGGGAGATGCCCGGCGTTAACATCATTGCCCTCGACCTGTACGACGGACAGGTAGCCACTGCCCCCGCCGAGGCCGGCAAGCTCATGCAGAGCGTGCAGACTAGCCGCGCCGAAGCCATTATCAAAGGTGCTATGCAATATGCTGGCCCGAAAGCGCAGATTGCCAGCATTGGCTGGTGCTTCGGTGGAGGCTGGTCGTTGCAAACGGCATTGCTGGCTGGTAAGCAGGCTGTGGGATGCGTGATGTACTACGGAATGCCGGAGAAGGAAGTAGCTCGTTTGAAGACGTTGAATACCGATGTACTCGGCATCTTTGCGTTGCAGGATAAGGGCATTTCGCCGGCCGTGGTAGCGCAGTTCCAAAAGGATATGGCTGCCGCCGGTAAGAAGCTGACGGTGAAAAACTACGACGCCGTGCACGCCTTCGCCAACCCCAGCAACCCCAACTACAACAAAGCTTACGCCGACGAAGCCCACGACTTGGCCGTAGCGTATTTGAAGAAAAGCTTCAAGCTGAAATAGTAGCTGTAGCTAGAAAGAAGAAAGCCCTGTTATTCTGCACTTATGCAGGATAACAGGGCTTTTTGTTGTTCGCTATTGTTATTTCTACCGCACTGCCAGCTGCCAATTGCTAGCCAGCAGCGCTGCCAAGTCGGCTACGCTTTCAGTGAGCTGCTCCCAGGAATTGAGCACAAAGTATTGGTCCTGATAGTGTGCCTCGGAGTATGGCGTGTGCAGCACGGTGGCCAAATCAAATGGATGGCGCACGTCAACGCTGTTCAGCCAGTGGTGAATCTCGCCCGCCGACGACAAAAGACCCGCCCCGTAGATGCGCGGGCTGCTGCCTTCCGTCACGAGCCCAAACTGCACCGTGAAGCCGTATAAGCGCCTCAGCTTCTGCAATGCCACCGTATCGTGCAGATGCTGGCCGGCCACTCGGCCCAGGAAATGCAGGAAGTCGGCGAAGGCATTGTCCATCAGCAAGGGCAAGTGACCGAAGGCCCCGTGGAACAGATCCGGCTGCTCAATGAAGTCGAACTGTTGCATAGACCGAATCCAGGTGGTCACCGGAAATTTGCGGTCGGCCAGCAAGCCAAAGAACGTAGACGCATCCAACTCACCACCCACAGGCGCAACTTCCCACCCTGTGCGCCGCCGTAGCCGCTCGCTTACCTCATCAAAACGAGGAATAGCAGTACGCTGGAAACCAATCTGTTGCAAACCTTGCTCGAAGGCCACGGCCGCACGTTTGTGCAGCAACGCGGTCTGGCGGTCGAACAAAACTTTCCAGACGAGTTGGTCCTGGGTAGTGTAGTGGTGGTAGTGTTGCGTATCCATAGCTTTTGGCATAAAAAAAGCCCGGCCTCCGGGAGGAGTCGGGCTTTTGTGGTTTACAGCTTCGTACGTCATGGTTAGCTTCCGTACTGGCAATACCGCCCGACTCCGTCCTCCGCGGGACGAATATTCAGCATGGTAAAGCGCTTGACAGACTGTTGTTTCATGACGGAACAAATATAGAAAATATTTTTAATTTGATGTCTGTACGTTAAGTTATTTTTTCAACATAAGCTCATCAATATTACCAATTTAATAGTATAAACGCATTTTTAAACAAATTATCATTAAAATAACATCTATTATCCATCGTATACATAATCGAACAACCAATATTTTATTTCTATTAAATATTGGTTAAGTACAAATATCATCTGTACCTACTCTAGTTCCTGCCGCAGGGCATATACCCGGCGCAGGTTGCGCACCAGCCGCGCCGATTCGGCGAAGTTCAGTGTCTGGGCGCCATCAGAAGCAGCTTGTTCGGGCTTCTCGTGGGTTTCGTAGATAATACCGTCGGCACCGGCCATCACGCCGGCCAGGGCCATATCAGCTACGTAATCGCGGATACCGATACCGTGTGAAGGGTCCACGATGACGGGTAGGTGGGTCTTTTCCTTCAGGATGGGGACGGCGTTCAGATCCAGTGTATTACGCGAAGCCGTTTCGAAGGTACGAATGCCCCGCTCGCAGAGAATCAGCTTTTCGTTGCCGCCCGAGAAGATATATTCAGCCGACGACAGCAGCTCTTCCACTGTCCCAGAGATGCCGCGCTTTAGCAGCACAGGCTTATCCACGCCGCCCAGCGCATCAAGTAGGTTGAAGTTCTGCGTGTTGCGCGCTCCTACCTGAAACACATCCACATAATCGTGCATCTCCTCTACCTGCGACACCTGCATCACCTCCGTCACGATTTTGATGCCCCGTGCCCGCGCCATCTGATGAAACAGCTTCAGCCCCTCCATGCCCAGGCCACGAAACGAGTAGGGTGAGGAACGCGGCTTGAATACGCCCCCGCGCATGATGCGCACGTCATTATCGACTAGATGCTGCATGACGCTTTCCATTTGCACCTCATTTTCGATGCTGCACGGGCCAGCAGCCAGCGTGAGTGTGCCCTCGCCAATGCGCACCCCGTCGCCGAGGTCGAGCACGGTAGGGCGCACGCGCCACTTGCGCGACACCAGCTTGTAGTCGTCCGATACGCGGTGAATGTCTACGATGCCCGGTAGCTGGCCCACGGTCCGGATGTCAAAATCAGCCTTGCCAATACCGATCAGGTAGTGCGCGCGCTGCGTGGTCACCTCCGTAACTTTGTAGTTCACCGCCTTGATGCGGTCGATGATAGTCGCCCGGTTTTCGGGGGAAATGGTGGGTTCTAGTTGAATGAGCATGGATTGTTACTTATATAATCGTCATGCTGAGCGCAGCGCAGCGGAGTTGAAGCATCTCTACCGCTTTATCAGATAGAAATTACCATCAGTAGAGATGCTTCAACTCCGCTGCGCTGCGCTCAGCATGACGGGCAATGTTTACTTCAATACCGATTGCACGAACCGGCGGGCGGCGGCGGGCGCATCGTCTACCCCATCCATTGCCTTGATTAAGGCCGAGCCAATGATGGCACCTTCGGCGTACTGACAAGCACGGTCAAACGACTGCTTATCGCCGATGCCGAAACCAATGAGGCGCGGGTTGCGCAGGTTCATGGCCTCAATACGCTGAAAATACGCCTCTTGCGTGGTGCTGTCCTGGGCGGTTTGGCTGCCCGTGGTACCAGGGCCGGAGACGAGGTAGAGAAAGGAATCGGTCAGCTCGTCGATGCGGCGGATGCGCTCGGGCGCGGTTTGGGGTGTGATGAGGAAAACCGGCCGCAGGTTGTAACGGCGGAATATTTCCTGATATTCCTCCACGTAATCGTCGAGCGGCAGATCGGGTAGGATAACGCCATCAATGCCGGCAGCCGCCGCTTCGCGACAGAAGTTTTCTACCCCGAACTGCATCACCGGATTCAGGTAGCCCATCAGCAAAATTGGCGCATCGGGCACACGCTGGCGCACGCCTTGCAACTGACTGAACAGTACGCGCATGTTCATGCCGTTTTGCAGAGCTACGGTGCCGCTATGCTGAATCACGGGACCGTCGGCCAGCGGATCAGAGAACGGCATTCCGATTTCCACGAGGTCGGCGCCGGCTTCGGTTACGGCCTCAATGAGCGGCACGGTGGCTTCCAGGGTAGGATATCCAGCGGTGAAGTAAACGTTGAGCAGCTTTTTGTTCTGCTCAAAAGTGGTTTTGATACGGTCTTTCATGGGGTATTTCTCGCTGAGGTTTTCGCAGAGGCACGCCGTGAATTGCCTCCGCGAACCTCTGCGAAAACCCCAGCGAACCTCTACTGAAAAACCTTATTCAGTCAGCTTTTCGGCGTATTTCAGGTAAGTTTCCAAGTCTTTATCGCCCCTACCCGAAAGGTTGACCACCACCACATCATCCGGCCCAGCTCCGATTTGGTCGAGGGCAGCCAAGGCGTGGGCCGTTTCAAGGGCCGGAATGATGCCTTCGAGGCGGCTCAGTTCGGCCACGGCGCGCAGAGCGTCGTCGTCGGTGATGGCAATGAAGCGCGCCCTACCCGAGTCGCCGAGGTAGGCGTGCAGGGGACCGATGCCGGGGTAGTCGAGGCCCGCAGACAAGGAATACGGCTCGGTAATCTGGCCGTCGTCGTCCTGCATCAGCAAGGTGCGCGAGCCGTGAATAATGCCTGGCTTGCCCAGCACCGAGGTAGCCGCCGAGTGGCCGGAATCGACGCCGTGCCCGGCCGCTTCCACCGCTACCAGCTTCACCGAAGGCTCGTCGAGGAAGTGGTAGAAGGCACCAGCCGCGTTGGAGCCGCCGCCCACACAGGCCACCACGTAGTTGGGTAGCTCGGAGCCGGTTTTTTCCAGCAGCTGCTTGCGCATTTCTTCGCTGATTACCGCTTGCAGACGCGCTACCAAATCGGGGTAGGGATGTGGCCCTACCACCGAGCCGATGATGTAGTGCGTATCCACGGGGTTGGAAATCCAGTCGCGGATGGCTTCGTTGGTGGCGTCTTTCAGGGTTTTGCTGCCGCTGGTGGCGGGGCGCACTTCAGCACCCAACAGGCGCATGCGGTATACGTTGGGCTTCTGGCGCTCCATGTCCACTTCGCCCATATACACAATGCACTGCATGCCCATGAGGGCACACACGGTAGCCGTAGCCACGCCGTGCTGGCCAGCGCCGGTTTCGGCAATGATGCGCGTTTTGCCCAGGCGCTTCGCCAGCAAAATCTGCCCTACGGTGTTGTTTACCTTGTGGGCACCGGTGTGGCACAGGTCTTCCCGCTTCAGATACACGCGGGTACCATACTTTTCCGATAGGCGCTTAGCCTCAAACAGCGGTGTGGGGCGGCCCACGTAGTCGCGCAGGAGTTGTTGATACTCTTCCTGAAATGCCGGTTCGGCCAGAATATCCAAGTACCGGGTGCGCAGCTCCTCCACGTTGGGGTAGAGCATTTCGGGAATGAAGGCCCCACCAAACTGGCCGTAGTAGCCGCGGGCATTGGGGGCAAAAGAAGATGTAGCCATAGAAAAAGCCAGTGTGCGCATTACGCGCAGTGAGGTGTGCTTGGAGCTTGGATGTAAAGAACCGCTGTTACGTGCCCGAAATGTTGCTGCCAGGCCGCAGCAACATTTCGGGCAC